>MDTB01231098.1_pt1 | contig 17027 bp, 15 predicted proteins | sample 811161 | NCBI WGS metagenome assembly MDTB01 (sample SAMN05326650, study PRJNA326480) | marine metagenome | isolation source: seawater | place: Mediterranean Sea | collected 2009
CATTCTCTAAAAAAATTTTTAAAATAAATGAAAAAAAAATTATCGAGAGTGGGAATACAATTAATTGTGCTAATGAATCATTCTCAAATAAATAAAAAGACCATGTGCTAATAGAAAAAACAAAAGATATAAAATAAACATTTAATTTAGAAATTGTCGTTTTGAAACAATTTAAAAAATAATAATAAGCTGTGAATATTGATGAAAAAATTAAAATCTTTAAAGTAAATGCTAAAAGAAAAATATTTAGACTTTTTACTAAAAAAAAAGATCCCATTAATTGAGCTGGTATCAATCTCTGATTAAATTCAATACCCATAATTGGAAAAAAATAATAAGATTTCTCAAATGGTACACCTATTTGATTTTGGATAGTTTCAATGTTTCTTGATAATTCAAAATCGGCAATTTTTAGAAACTCTTGATAATTGTTATCATTGAAAACTAATCCCATAGAAATTTGAGAAATCCAATCCCAATGATTTCCTCTGAAAACATAAAAATTAGTTTCGTAAAAAAAAGTAATTAAAAATAAAATAACAATAATTGGTAAATAGAATTTAAAGAATAAAATTAAAATTTTTGGTAAAAATTCTTTTTTTTCTATTATTAGCAAGATTAAGCAAACCAATACAAAAGTAAAAAATATAAAATTAGTTTCAAATAAACTTAAATTTAAGAAATTATAAAGTAAAACTAAATTTAATATAAAAATGCTTTTTCCAATAAAATAAGAAACTAAATAAGATGAATTATATTTTAAAAGTTTTATAGAAAAATAAAAGCCAATACTTGAAAATGAAATAAAAACAAAAATTATTAAAAAAAGACAATAAATTAAATCTAACAACATTAAAAGATACTATATTTTTTTTATATATTTACAATCTATGACGATTTAAGATACTAAGTAATCTTATACAATCATGAAAATTTTAATAATTATTTTAATAAATTTTTTATTTAATTTTTTTTATCTAAGGATATCTAAAAAAGTTATTTTCACAAAATACTTACTTGGAAATTCTTTATTGGGATTATTTTTAATAACTATCTACTTATTTATTTATGGTTTAAATAAAGAATTGATTTTAATTCACTTCCCGATTTATTTTTTTGTGTTTATGAGTTTCTTTCTTACAATTGGCTTAAAATATATAAGTAGTCCTAGTGAAGACATTTACGAAATTATAAAAAAACATAAAAAAATTAAAGTCAAAAAATTAATAAAAAAAATAAAAGAAAAAAATATAATTAATTTGAGAATTAAAGATTTAATGAATCAAAAATTCATAAAATTAAAAAATAATAAATTAATTTTAACTGAAAATGGCAAGAAAATTTCTATATTTTTTAACTATTTAAAAGATACTTTTAAGGTTAAATGTAAAGGATGATTTAATGGGAGATTATGTTTTAATTTTAAATATTTTTTTTTATTTTTTTTCTTACAAAGTTATATGTTTAAGTATTAAAAATATTTACTATTTTCCTTTCAGACTTAGAGATTTAATAAATTTTTTTTGGAATTTAATAATCTTTATGATTCTAAATTTTCAATTTAAATTGAATTATTTTTTTGAGATTTTTATAATTAATTTTCTATTATTATATTTTATTTTTCATGTGATTAATATGATTGAAACTTCTCCAAGAACTAAAATACTTATAGATCTAAAATCAAAAAAAAAGTCAGACTTAAAAAATTTTAAGAAAAATTACTCCGAAGTTCATATTGTTCAAAATAGATTAGAAAGATTTTTAAGTACTAGCCAAATTAAAATAAAAAATGATCTGGTGTTAATCAATAATGAAAAAAAAATAAGTTTTCTAATAATTATTGAAAAAATTTTAAAATTAATTAAACAAATTTAAATCTATTTTTAATACTTATAATGGTAAGCCTTATTATATTATAAATCACCTTAATGCTATTTATGAACTTAAATGCAGCAGCTTTTCGATTAGGGTCAAATACCTCTGTTTCAATAAACATGAATTTGAAATTTTTTAAATTCGACAACTTTACCCATAGCTCAACCTGCCAACAATGTGCATTTGTTTTAATTTCAATTTGATTTAATGATTTTTTATTAATAATTGATAAACCATTATAGTAAGGTACGTTTAAACCAAAAAGAAAATTTAAAAACGGTGTATAAGTTTTTGTAAAAAACTCTCTAAAAAAATTTCTCTTTGATTTACTACTATAATGAGTGCTTACTATATCAAAATTTTTATCTTTATTTATTAAAAAAACTTCTAAAATTCTAATAATTTGGGATGAAGGGTGAGCATCATCTCCTGGTAACCACATTAAATAATCATCCTGTAATAAATTTAATCCTGTTTTAACAGCTCCACCAAAACCCAAATTTTTTTCATTTTTATGATATTTTAAATATGATTTTTTTTTTATTTCTTCCCCAATAATATTTGCAGAATTATCTGAGCTGCAATCATCAACTACTAGAATCTTAAAATTTTTTATTAATAACACTTCACAAGAATTCTCTATTTGAGTAATTGTGTTTAAAATTCTATTTTCTTCATTGTAACAAGGTACCACAAATGAAAGCATGATTAAGTCTTACAAAAAGTTAACGTGTAAAGGTTTTTTATCACTTGGGTCGTGAGGTAATATCCTTTTTATATCTTTTATATGATTGTCTAAAGCTTCACTAACATAATGTTGAATTGGCAAAGTGCCCATCATTGTTTCTGCATTAAAATTTGGAGATGATAAATAATTCATTACTTTCCAGTATCTATCAGAGTAAAAAATATCCTTAAATCTTTCATCAATATAATTTCCTATATGAAATTTTGAATATCTTGCATTAAAAAACATCCCAGAAGGTGCTACCAAACCACTGCCACTTATTTGCAATAAGAATTGAGGGCCATAAAATCTTTTGTAAGATGGCTTACCTTTATTCTTAATTTTTTCCCATTTAACAATAATTTTTGTTTTTTCATTACTATAATCCTCTGCTTCATTTAATCTGTCATACATTTCCTCATATTTACTATAATCAACTCCCAAAGTTCCAAATTCATCATCTGAACAATGTTTTATAACACCATAGTCGACCCCTAGATCTGAAGCCAACTTAGCAAAAGGAATTATTTCATCTTTAAATTCAGGCATAAGTACCATTTGGATTCCTAAAGTAACTTTTAATTTCTTTCTTTTTTTCAGTTCCACAGCATATTTGATATTTTTCATAGCCCTTTCAAATACCTGGGTTTGAGTTTTATCTTTGAACATTATTTTTGAGTAACCCTCAGGTGTGCCAGCAGCACAAGTGAACCTAACCCATGTTAAATGAGGTAGTACTTGATCTATTTTTTCTGCTTCCCATTCCCATCCATTTGTGGCATTACCTACATCAATTCCAATATTTGAAGCATGCTGAATAAAAGGTACATAGGCTTTAGATAAAGTACTTTCACCATCCGAGATTAAAGAAACTCCTTTTACTCCTATTTCTTTAAAATCATCAAGAAGATTAAGTGCTTCTTTAGTTTTAATATTTGCTCTTTCCTGAGGCTCTTGAACCATCGCATAACAAAATGAACACATTGCACCACAAGCTCTTGTCAGAGCCATGTCAACACTAACAGGAGCAACTCTTTCTCCATTTTCAAAAGCTTTAACTCTTTCATAATGGTATGATAGCTTATGGGAGTCTAAAATTAATTTCCCCTCTTTAGTGTTTATAGAATTGTCTGAGTATTCATTGTTTTGATTTTGCATTTATATTAATTTCCCCATTTTGATTTCAACACCTCTTAAATTTCTAAGTTTGCTCTTGTCGCCGACAGGCTCTAACCAAATTGTAATTCCTCTGTCTATAGTTTTTTTTAAATTATCCTCACAATCTAATAATAATATTCCTCTTTTACTAGCTGGGATAGAAGTTTCTATTTTTAGAATTACCTGACCGTCATCTAAAGCACTAATGACTAAAAAATCTTTATAAGATTCATTAATATATAAACACTTTTCAACTAATTTAATTCTTTCATTTTCATTGAGTTCTATCCAGCTGTTTTTGGGCTTGGGTGTCTCTGCAAGTGCAGTTTGTTTATCTATTGGATTTATCATAATATAATCTGTTTACCTTTATCAATTAAATTTGAAAAATCCAGAAATACTTTAGAAAGGACCTAAAAAACTTTTGTCTGGTTGGTCTGAGGGTACATTTGGAATATCAGTATTTTTATAAAGTATTTTTTTATTACAAATTTTCGAAATTCTTTTTATAATTTCTTTAATTGTTGGGTATGAATATTTTGCCAATGAAGCTGATGATGGAATTGGTGCATCAGCATTTCCTGCTCTTAATACTTTAACCTTTCCGCCTAATTTATCATTTATTAATGCTGAAATTTCAGCACTAACACCATACTGCATCCAACCGTTATCAATAATAATAACCTTACTCGTTTTTTTTGCAGAATTTATTATTTTTTTTGTGTCTAAAGGTCTTAAAGATAACAGGTCAATTATTTCTGCAGAAATTTTATTTTTAGAGAGTATTTCTCTTATTTTAAGTGACATCAAAACAGCGTATGAAAAAGATACAATTGTTATATCTTTGCCTCTATTTATATATCTTGATTTTCCTAAATTTAACTCGAAGTATTTTTTAGGTACATTTCCAAGAGTGTCATGAAGCCATCTGTGTTCAAAAAAGATTACAGGATTATTATCTTTGATTGCAGCATTTAATAATCCCTTTGCATTATATGGATTACTAGGGCAAACAACTTTTAAACCAGGTATGTGTGCAAAAATACTTTCTAATGATTGAGAGTGTTGTGGACCTTGTCCCCATCCTCTACCAATAATTAATCTTATCACAATAGGCATTGGTTTTTTTCCTCCACTCATATAAAACCATTTGGCTGCTTGATTAATAATTTGATCCATAGATAAAAGTGAAAATTCAACTCTTTGATGAACAATTATAGGTCTTTTGCCCTCTATAGCCACTCCTAAAGCAAAACCAGTAAATGAGTTTTCACTTGTTGGCATATCAAAGACACGGTTTTTTTTAAATTTTTTATTTAAGCCTTTTGTGGTTCCAAAAACCCCTTTGGGATCATCAACACCTAAACCAATAATAATTACATTTTTATTTTTTTTCATTGATTGCCCTAAAGCTTCATTTATTGATTTTGAAAAACTTTGGATTCTCTTAGGCATAAATATCTTTAAGTAGTTCTTTTGGATTTGGAAATTCAGAATTTTCAGCAAATTGAAAAGATTTATTAATCTCGTTTTTAATACTTTTTTTAAAATTTTCTATTACATTATTTTTAATAAATTTTTTTTTAATTAAGTATTTTTCAGCAACTGATATAGGGCATTTTTTTAGCCATTGATCTATATATTTTTTATCTCTATATTTTAAATTATCATCATTGTCTGGACCACAGTGCTCTAAATGTCTAAATGTCTCAAATGAAAGTATATAAGGTTTTGATTTCGATCTTACTTTATTTATAATTTTCTTTGTTTTCTTAAAAATTTCAAAAACATTATTTCCGTTTATTTTTTTACCATCAATTCCAATTCCATTAGCAATTTTAATTATATCTCTTTTTTTTGATTGTCTCTTTGATTTATGAGAATAGACAGAAAATTGATTATCTTCACAAACAAATAGAACTGGTAATTGGTGTAACGCAGCAAAATCCAAACTCTCTAAAAATACTCCTTCTTCTGTAGCACCGTCTCCAAAAAAAATAACACATAGATTTTTCTTTTTATTTAACTTAATTCCCCATGAAATTCCTACTCCTATCGGTATTGTGCTACCTACAATCGGGACTGCAGCCTCAACTCCTGCAGCTAGATCGATTAAATGCATAGACCCACCTTTGCCTCGGGCACAACCAGTTTTTTTTCCATGTAATTCAGCAATCATTTTATTAAGATTTCCACCTTTTGCTAAATAATGAGCATGAGACCTATGAGCTGTAACTATTTTATCGTTAAAATTTAAATTGCTTGCAATTCCAACAGGAACTGCCTCCTGTCCAATTGATAAATGAACTGGGCATCTCATTTTTTGTTGCTTATATCTATTGGCTATTTCTAATTCTATTAACCTAATTCTTAAAGTATCATAAAAAATTTTTTGATATTTTTTTTTCATTTATAAAAATTATTTACTAAATTTGAAATAAAAATTATTTCCTTTTTCTTTAAAAATTGATTGACTGGAAGTGTAAGAATTCTTTTTGATTGTTTTTCACAAACTGGAAAATCGCCTTTTTTATATCCTAATTTTTTAGCAGCTGGTTGTAAATGGATGGGAATTGGGTAATGAATTGCTGTTTCTATTCCTTTCTTTTTTAAAAAGGATCTCAATCTATCTCGAGCATCCACTTGTATAACAAAAGTGTGATAAGTGTTAAATTCATTTTTAGTTTCGGATGGATAATAAACATATTTTCTATCTAAATAATTTTCGTATAATTTCACATTAAGTCTTCTTTGTTTGATTATGCTATTCAACTTATCCAATCTATAATTCAGAATAGCAGCTTGAATATTGTCCATCCTTGATACATATCCAAAATTTTTAACTTTATTTCTATTGGTCATACCATGATTTCTTAAATCTTTTATGTAACTAGTCATTTTTAATGATCTAGTAGTAAGGTATCCACCATCACCTATTGCATTTAAATTTTTTAGAGGATGTGCGGAAAAACAACCAAAGTCTCCAAAGTTTCCTGCATGAATTCCTTTATATTTAGAACCAATTGCTTGAGCAGCATCCTCAATGACTTTTAAATTATATTTTGAGGCTATTTGCTGAATTTTATCCATTTTACAAACTCTACCAGTTAGATGAACAGGCATAATTGCTTTTGTTTTTTTTGTTATTTTTTCCTCAATTTTACTAGGGTCTATATTTTGATCATCTAGAACATCAACAAATACTGGTTTTGCACCCAAGTGCACAATCACTGAAGTTGAGGCAATAAATGAATTTGGAGTTGTAATTACCTCATCCCCCTTTGTTACCCCCAGCGAATACAAAGCTAAAACTAATGCATCTGTTCCACTGTTTAAAGAAATACAATTTTTTGAATGAGTAAATTTACATATTTTTTTTTCAAATTTTTTAACAAAGTCACCTCCTATAAATTGTCCTGAATTAATGACTCTTTTAAAAATATTTATTAAACTTTTTTCTTCGTATTTTGATTGTTTTTTTAAATTAATATAATTAATTTTCATTATAAAAAGACTTTACGGTTTTAATCACATAATCTATTTCTTTTTTAGTCAAATGTTGATCACATGGAAAAGTTATGATTTTTTTTGTATGAGAATCTGTTACAGGGAAATCACCTTTTTTGTGCCTCAAAAATTTAAGAGCTTCTTGTCTATAAATTGGAACTGGATAATGAATTTTTGCCTCAATACCGTTTTTAAGACAATATTTGAGTAATTGATCTCGCCTTTTGGCAAACACAATATATAAATGATAAACTATCTTGAAATTTTTTGGTCTAGGTGGAATTTCAATTTCAGGTAAACTTCCTAACCTTTTGTCATAATAATTAGCATTTTTAATTCTGTCATTTGCTATTTTTTTTGCTTTTGGTAGAAGCCAATTTCCAACTACTGATTGAAAAGTATCCAATCTTGAATTGTAACCACAAATTTTTACTGTATCTCTATTTGACAATCCATGATTTCTTAAAAGTTTAAGCTTTTTGTAATATTTATAGTTATTAGTTGTAATAATACCCCCATCAGACCAAACATTTATATTTTTTAATGGATGTAATGAAAAGGCTCCAAACTCTCCCCAAGAACCAGAAATCTTACCATTAATATTTGCTAATATAGATTGGCAAGCGTCCTCTATAATTGGTAATTTATATTTTTTTGAAATCTTCATGAGCTTTGGCATATTTGTCATATAACCTGTGAAATGAACTGGGACTATTGCTTTGGTTTTTTTATTAATTTTTTTTTCTACTAAACTAGTATCCATACAAAAGGTATCATCACAATCTACAAAAATAGGTATTGCACCTAGCTCTGTTATTGCTCCAACTGTAGCAACGAATGTATTAGCAGCAGTAATAATTTCATCACCTTGTTTTACTCCAATAGCTTTTAAACTCAGTTTTATTGCATCGGTTCCTGAATTTACTCCTATTGCATATTTTACCTTCATTAAACTAGCAAAATTTTTTTCAAATTTTTCTAGTGGTTTGCCAAGAGTAAAATCTCCTGTATTCACAAATTTTTTTAAATCTCTCCAAAGATCAGGTGCATTGCCAAATTGTTGTTTTAAATATGAATATCTAACGTGCATTACTTAAGCTCTATCTCTTGCATTTTTTTTATGTTAAAATATATTGAGTTTTCAAGTGAACCTGGCAATTTTTGATTTTCGAATGCATATTTTAAATCTTTAACTGCATCTTCTATAGTAAAGTTAGGTTCAAAGTTAATAATTTTTTTTATTTTTTCTGATGAAATATGATATGATCTGTTGTCATTGGTTTCTTGCTTGTCAATTTTGACATCATCTCCTACAACTTTTTTTACAACATTCGCAATTTCTTTTACTTTCATATTATCATACCCAGCATTAAAAATTTCACCATTTACTAATTCTGCTTTTGCTTCTAATACATTTAAATATACTCGAACCATATCTTTAATGTGTATATTTGGTCTAAGCTGATCACCTCCAAAAATTTTTATTTTTCTTTTGTTAAATGCAAGATTAGTTAAAATATTTACAACTACATCTAGTCTCTGTCTTTTTGCGTATCCACAAACAGTCGCTGGTCTAATTATTACAGTTTCGAATTTATCATCTTTATACTCAAGTAATATTTTTTCACATTCTGCCTTATATTTTGAGTAATCTGTCAAAGGTTCTAATGATAAATCTTCACTAACATTTTTTTCTTTTTTAATTCCATAAACAGATGAAGAAGATGCATAAATAAATCTCTTAACCTTATTTATTTTGCTTAATTCAACCAAAGGTCTGAAGCTATCTAAGTTTATAGATTTACCTAGTTTTGGGTTTAATTCAAAACTCGGATCATTTGAGATACAGGCTAGATGAATTACTATATCAAAATTTTTAATAGTATTTTTTAATTTATTAATATCTCTTATGTCACCCTCAATTAAATTAAGATGATTATTTTGGATTAATACATTTTTCCCGTAAATAAATAAATCATAAACAGTAACTTTATAATTATGATTTAACAACTCAGGTACTAGCTCAGAACCTACGTAACCTCCACCACCTATTACTAAAATATTTTTCATTTAATTATAAATTCAATTGTTCTTAATAAAGTATTTTTTTCTAAACTCCTGCTATTACCTATGTTTTCAACTGCACTTGCACCTGCTAAAGATCCTAAAAATAAAGTTAGATCGGAAGGTACTTTAAGTTTTAAACATAAAGCAACTATTGAAAGCATGGTATCTCCGGCACCAACTTTATCTACAACTTTATTTGAAAAAGCAGGACAATTTATGACTCTTTTATTTTGACTTTCAATTAAAAATGCTCCATTGCGTCCTCTAGTTACAACTAAATTTTTAACGTTATGCTTTTTCCTCAATATTTCAGCTAAATAATATACATCACTCAGTTTATCTCTCATCTCGTGTCTTAATTCAGTTTCATTTATTAATAATGTATCAATTTTCTTATATTTTTCTAAAGAGTGATAACCATAATTAGAGGCATTTACTTGAGCATTTAGAGCAATAAATTTTTTAGATTTTGATATATCTAATGCTGATTTTTTAGAAATAAAACCGTGACCATAGTCAGAAATTATAATTAAGTCAGATTTTAAATTCTTTTGTTTGGTCTGTTTAACTAATTTTTTTGATGTATTTATATCTAAAGATTTATCATTCATACTGTAAACACCAAAAAGTTTATTTCCTGAAATTATATCTATAAATCTTTTTTTTAAAATTGTCGGTCCATTTTTTTTTATTATAAAACTACTATTTATATTTTTTTTTAAATTTTTTTTAATAAAGTTAAGGTACTTTTTTTTATCACCAAGGCATGAAATAAAAAAAGTTTTGTTACAAAATGAAGAAACATGATTTGCTATAGCTCCGGCACCACCCAAATAAGTTTCTTTATAATCATCACGTATCACCATATGAGGCTCTTTACCTGATTTTCCTAGGACCTGGCAAAAAACATACTTATCTATAATAGTTTCTCCAATAATAATTGGTATAAGCTTTCTGAACTTTTCAAAAATTTTTAGAATATATTCATATGAATATTTTTTAGAAATTTTTTTTAGAAATTTTTTTTGTTCATCATTAAATAATATTTCACTTTTATTAATTAAATTACTTGAACTATAAGTTTCATCATTTGAATAAAAAATTTTACCATTATTTTTTTTTAATGCTTTAATTTCTTTATATATTTTTTTTGTATGATCTCTTGTATTGTCCTTGTAGTCTGGACCTTTAAAATAAATATCTGGTTTTACTAGATTGATCATTTGTTCAGCTGACTTTGATTTACTTATTATAACTCCGTCAACTATAGTTAAAGCCTCTACCATTTTGGCTCTAACTTCAGTGGTGAAAATTGGTCTTCCTGGTCCCTTATTAACAAATTCATCAGATGTAAGAGACACTAATAAAAAATCACCAACTTTTTTTGCACTTTCAAAATGTTTAATATGACCTACATGCAACAAATCAAATACACCATGACATAGCACTATTGATTTATTTTTTTGTCGCTCTTTCTTTAATGCTTGAATTATAGATTGAGGTGAATGAATTTTATTAGCCATAATTTGCTAACTTTTACTAGTTTTAGACAATTATTAAATAAAATTATAAAAAGGAAGGGTATTTTTTTATAAAATATGGGTCAAAATAAATTTTATTTCTAATATTTAAAACATTTTTATTCAAATTTATTGGAATGCCGTGAGAAAGATAATTTTTTTTATTTATTTTATAAATTTTTCCATAATTTTTCCATGGGCTATTTTTAAAACTTTTTAAAAATCTATTTATTGATTGGTATATTTCATCATCTGTATTATCAAAATATTTTAAATTTAAATTTTCAATTCTATCTATTCCATCATAATTAATTCTTGGATTAAATTTGTGGTAGTCTTTAATAGAAAATATTTTTGTTTTATTCATAAGAACTTTGGGTAAAATTATTGATAAATTATTTTTTAAAACATAATCAAATGGAGACCAATTAATTAATAAACTAGGCTTATTAATTGTAAGCATCATATGAGTAATTCCAGATGTAGTACCAATGTGGCCCAAACAATTATTTAATAACAAAATATCGTTTTTTGAACTTTTAAATTTTGATTGAGGATAATTAAAAACATTTTTATAATTTGTTTTTATATTTTTGAGATTTAATCCACCTAATAAAACAAAAGTAAATCTATCATCTTTAATATTATTAATTATATTTAAAATTTTTTTTAGATCAGAATTTCTTATTCTAGAATTTGAATCTTCTAGATGGAAACCGGGTTGTCTAATGTGCACTGTTATAATTTCTTTACTAATTCCCATAGATTTTTGCAAATTTTCAAATTCTTTTTTTTCTTTTTCATAAGAAAATTTTTTAATTATTGATTTGTTTGTTCTACAGTTAGCCTGAATAAATTCAAAAAAATTATCTGAATGATAAAAATTTTTAAATTTATTTACATACCAGTACCTCATATTTAAATTTTCTTTTATAGGTTTTTTTGAAAATATTTTTTCTTTAATTAATATTTTTTTATATTTGTTATATAAATAAGTATTACTAACCTCGTTTTTTTTTACATTAAAACTAATTTTTTTAACTTTCATTACTTTATTAATTATTGCCTTTATTAAAGTATCAATATGTACCATATGGCCAATTGCTTTAAACCACCACGAGTCTAAAGAGACTTTAGTAATTTTTGTTCCCTGAAAATTTAAAATTAATTGTGCCTGATATAATTTGTTTAAAAAAGGAATTTGAATATCACAAAACATGAACTCTAGAATAAGTTTTTCTATTATATAAATATTTTTTTTTAAAACATTATCAGAAAATTTTTTTGAATATTTATTTTGAAATGAGTTAACAAAATTTAAAATTTCATAATACTGTTTATCAAATTGGATATTTTTCTTTATTTTCAAATTTTTTAAAATTTCAAAAAAAACTATTTTAGAAATTAAAAATTTGAATGATAAAATTTTATTAAGTTTTTTTTCATTAAGTTTAAAAAAGCACTTTTTAGATACATCAAACAAACCTACTCTAATAGAATTTTTAAACAAATGATAAACAATCAGATTAGGAAGTGTTGGAATAAAATATGATAAAAGTTTTATTATCCACCTTTTTTTAAAAAAATAATAAATAGTATCAATAAGGCCCATTATCTCTTTTTAGCACCAAGGTACAAAAACCATTTTCGCGTAGCCTTTTTTATTGTTTTTGGTGTCCATAGTGGAGCATCTTTAAAATTAGATAGATTTTCTAGAAGCTTATTAACACCTTCCTCAATATCTACTTTTGGATACCATCCAATTTTTTTTTTATTTTTGAAATATCTGCAAAAGTTATTTCCGGTTCCCCGGGTCTTTTAGGTATAAAAACTTTTTTTCCCCCTAAAATGCTCACTATTTTATTAACACTAACTGTTTTACCGCTTCCCACATTAAATATCTCACCAGATACTTTTTTATTCTTCGATACTGATATAATTGATTCCACAATATCTGATACATAAGTAAAATCTCTAGTTTGTTTTCCATTTCCAACAACTGTAAAAGGCTTTCCAGCAATTTTTTGTGCAAGAAATACTCCAAATACTGCTCCGTATGTACCTGAGGTACGAGCTCTTGGTCCATAAACATTAAAAAATCTTAGAGATGTTGAGTTTAATTTATAAATTTTAGAATAATGCATTACTAGCTCCTCACCTAGCCTTTTTGTAAGTGCATAAGGATATTGTGGATCTATTTTTGAATTTTCAGATGTTGGATAATTTTTAGGAATACCATAACTTGATGAAGAGGCTATATAAATAAATCTCTTGATTTTATTTTTTACAGATAAATTTAATATATTTAATGTCCCTTTAACATTAATGTCAAAATAAAGTTTTGGATTTTCAATGCTTGGAACTATATCTGCCATTGCTGCTAAATGAAAAACATTATCTACACTTTTAAAATATTTCTCTATTTCTTTTTCATTTAAAATACTCTGATTTATTATTTTAATTTTATTTTGAATATTTTTTAAATTACTTTTCCTACCTATCGAAAAGTTATCAATTACAATTACTTTATGTTTTAATTTTACGAGTTTTTCAGCTAAATGGCTTCCTATAAAACCACCACCTCCAGTTATTAAAGATATCATAAAAAAGTTATTATAGAAAAAAAAACAAAAAAAAAGAAAAAAATATTTACTATTTACTCATCATTTTTATATCATTTATTTTATTAATAATCATGTCATTAATTAAACCTGAGGTATATCCAGATTGATGAAATCTATCTTGTAATAATAGATAGCCATTTTTGATTGAGTAACAATTTAATTTATCACAAAAGATTGGATCAAGATCTATAAAATGAACATTGTTTATCCTAGATTTAATAAAATTTTTAAAACTGATATATTCTCTTGAATTCAATTCATGTATTTTTTTATTTTCCTTAAACTCTAATATTTTTCTTTCTTTAATCATATTAACTAATCTCATATTTCCTTGAGAAAAATTATAAGGATTTTCTATTACTGGAATAGGCCTCAAGAATATAATCTTATTATTATTATTATTTAACTTTTCAAAATAATTTAAAAAATTTTCTTTTTCTTTTGAAAATTCAAAAATCTTATTCGGATCATTGTAAACACCATTAATTATCAAAATCGAATCTTTAAATTTTAAAGACTCATTTAACATATATTTGACTTGAGCTGTATTATCGACAAATTGAATTTTTCCCATTGTTATAATATTCATATTGTATTTATTTTTAAAAAGTTTTTCTTTTAAATCATTAATTAAAAATGCTGATCGACTATCTCCTAATAAAACTACGTCTTTTTGGAAATTTCCGAATTTACAAAATTTATTTATTTTAAAGTTAAATTTGACAAAACAACTCCTATATTCTTTTGTGTAAAAATTGATTATCGAAAGTTTATTTTGAATTTCTTTTGGAATTCTATCTTCAAACCCTTTCTTAGAAAGAGAGGTAATTGAAAATGAAATTATAAAGAGGATATTAATTATTAAAAATATAATTACTCTTTTGAAGCTAATTTTTTTATTTCGAAAATACCTTTCAATAAAAAAATAAGATAAAATAGAAAAAGAGAAAAGAATTAAAATAATAAATACTTTGTCGAAAAAAAATGAAATAAATGCACTACCTGAAAAGTAAACTCTATAAAATGCAAATATTGGGTAATGCCATAAATAAAGTGAATAGGAAGTTAATCCCAAAAAAACCAATACTTTTGAAGATAATATTTTACTAATTTTTTGATCTTTATTAATAAATAGCAAAATTAGGCAACAAGCAATTATTGGTAATAATGTGAAATAAGAAGGATGTTTTGTTTCTTGATTAAAAAATAAAAAAGAAAAAATAATTACAAAAAAACTTAAATTTACTAAAAAATTAGATAAATTTTTACTTAATTTATTAAAGTAACCTCTGAATTCAAAACATGCTATCAACGAGCCCGATAATAATTCCCAAAATCTGGAATGAATAAAATAAAAAGATTTTGAAGCATTAATTTCTGTCTGGAAAATTGATAAAAAAAAACTTATTAAAAAAGTAATTGAAATTAATAAAATTAATTTATTTTGAAATTTAAAAAAAATTAAAACAAAGAAAATTGGAAAGATTAAATAAAATTGCTCTTCTATGGATAATGACCAAGTATGTAGAAATGGATTAAAAATTGAATCAATGGCTGAGTACTCTTGCCCAGAAAAATAAAAATAAAAATTTGATGAAAATCCAAGTGTATAAATTATTGATTTTGTGAAATCAATTAATGAATTTGGTAATAATGATAAGTATGCGAAAGGAAGTGAAATGCTAATTACAAAAAATAGTACAGGTAATATCCTTCTAATTCTTCTTTTGTAAAAATAAATAAAAGAGAAATCTTTTGTCTGATAAACTTCTTTATAGATTATTGAAGTAATCAAATATCCAGAAATTACGAAAAAAATATCAACACCAAGATAGCCTCCAGCTAAAAACTCTTTTCCAAAAATAAAAATTTTTGCATGATAAATAATTACTGAAAATACTGCTATGGCCCTTAAACCATCTATCTCAGGTCTATAATCTATTTTAATTAAATTCATTATTTAAAATTTAATTGATTTTTTTATTTTTAATAAATTTTATAAAATTTTTCTTTTATTATAATTTGAGTATTTAAATCTTATCCATTGAGAAATTAAATGCATAAACGAGGAAAACATATCCTCTGTAATACCATAGTTTTTACAATTTAAATCATAATGAAATTTCACTTTATAATTAAGTTTTTTATTTAAAAAACCTGTTATAAAAATTGTATTTATTCCTTTTAGATTAGCTATTTTAATTAAATTTAAAATATTTTTTGATGTGCCTGAGCAACTAAAAATAAAAATTATATCACCCTTATTTCCATAATTTTCTAATTGAAAATCAAAAATATTCTCATATTTTATATCATTTGAAATTGCTGTAATTATTTCTACTGAGTTTGATAAAGAATAAACTTGTGGTTTCAATTTCTTTTTTGAAGAAATTTTAATCCCTTTATTAAAATCACACAAAAAATGATTTGCTACTGCAGCTGAACCACCATTGCCAGCAACGAAAATTTTTTTTTTTAACTTAATACTTTTTTCAATAAAATTAGAAATTTTAATAAGCTTTTTATGATCAATTCTTTCTAAAAGTTCTGAAATATTAGAGAAATAACTTCTAAAAAACTTTTCTTGGATTTTTTTTTCGTGTTTTTTCATAATAATATATTAATATTTTTCTATAAATTTTATATTACTTATAATAACTATTTAATTTTTATATAGGTTTATAATATATTTTAGTAAATGAATTTAGATTTAGTAATTGTTCTAAAATTTGAAAAATTAGAGCAAAATAAATCAAAAAAAATAACAAAATTTAAATTATTAGATAAGAGCTATTTTAATGAGTTTCTTTATAGCATCTCAAAATTTGATTTTAAAAATATTTTAATTTTTTTTGATAATAATTCAATTCATATGGACTCTAAATATTATGGTAAAATATTTAATTTTATTAAAATAAATTGTTATAAGATCAATAAAGTAGATGAACCAAAAAAATTATTTAATCAAATTTCAAGTAAAATTAAAAATAATTCTATAATTATAAATTCAAATTTTATTTTAAACTATAAAAATAAAAATATTTTTTTAAAAAAAAAATATAAAGTTACTAAATATAAATTTCATAAAGACGGTTATTTAATTTTTCCTAAATCTAGTATTTCAATAATTGATGATAGAAAAAATAAATTAGAAAAATTTTTAATAGAACCAAATCATAAATTAAATTTAATATCAAAAAAAATTTTGAAAAAAAATCATAAATTAAAAAAGGCAGTTTTTTTAGATAGAGATGGTGTAATTAATTACGATTATGGTTATATTTACCAATGGTCAAAATTTAAATTTAGACTCGGGGTGGTTCAAGGTCTCAAGTATTTTATTAGAAATAAATATTTAATATTTATAATTACAAATCAGTCAGGAATAGGTAGAGGTTATTTTAGTGAAAAACAATTTGTTAATCTCCACAAAAAACTAAAACAAGTTTTGTCTAAGAAAAAAATTTTTATTGATAATATTCAGTACTCACCCTTTCACCCTAAAGCAAAAATAAAAAGATTTAGAAAGAATAGTAGACTAAGAAAACC
>MDTB01179700.1_pt1 | contig 17026 bp, 16 predicted proteins | sample 811161 | NCBI WGS metagenome assembly MDTB01 (sample SAMN05326650, study PRJNA326480) | marine metagenome | isolation source: seawater | place: Mediterranean Sea | collected 2009
AGTTCATACTTTTATAAATTTACCTCTAGCAGTTCTTTTATTAAAAAGTTTTTTTGATGAGGTGCCAAAACAGATCGATGAAAATGCTTATATAGACGGTGCTAGTAAAATAAAAATTCTTCACAGATTAATTATACCTTGTGCAAAAAGTGGTATGGCTGTTACATTTATCTTATCCTTAATATTTAGTTGGACAGAATTTATATGTGCATTAATGATTGGACAGATGAACATAAAAACCATTCCCGTCCAGGCTTCTATACTTAAAACTATTCCTAGTTGGGATATAATGGCTGCTTTTACAACTATTTCAATAATTCCAGTATTTATATTGATTTTAATGGTTAGAAAACATTTTGTAAGGGGGTTAACTCTAGGAACTGTTAAAGAATAAATTATAATTATCTAATGGATTTAAAGGAAAACAGGCTCTCTACAATTATTGGTGATATAATTAGTGAAGGTCAAGTTGATATTAAGTCTTTATCTAAAAAGTTAAAAGTTAGTACGATGACAATTTATAGGGATATTGAAGAATTTACTAAGAGTGGTGTAATTAAAAAAGAAAAGGGGATTTTATCATCTAGCCAAATTTTCACACTTGAATACTTTCATGAAGTAAGGGCAAATTTAAATATACAATCCAAATTAAAAGTAGCAGAAGAAGCAGTTAAAATAATACAGCCAAACACATTTGTTGGAATTGACGATAGTACTACATGTTTACAATTTGCAAATTATCAAAAATACTTTGAAGGAACAACAGTTGTAACAAACAATATTAAATTAATAAATATTTTTAGTATTAATCCAAAAATAAAAATTATTTCATTAGGTGGCAGGTACAATAGACCAACAGGAAGTTTTTTAGGGCTTTCTACAGAAAATACTGCGTCTCAAATTCCTTGCCATTATTTATTTATGTCCTCTTCTTCTTTGGACGGGACAAAATTATATACACATGATGAGGATGTTTTTAGAACGAAGGCAATTCAAATGATTAATGCAGAAAAAAAATATTATCTTTGTGACACATCCAAAATAGGAAAAAAAGCAATGAATATACAAGCAGACTTATCTGAATTCGAAAAAAGTTTTTTTGCAGGCCCTTACTTCGATAAAAGTTTGGAAAACTCACTGAAGAAAAAAAAAATAAATTTTCGTTACTTCAAGACTAAAAATTAGCCATCTAATTGATTAATTTTCTCAACTTTATTACCTGATCTCTCAGACTGAAAATTATTCTTAAGCCAAATATCTGTGTACATTATTGCGTTTGGGGTTCCTGTAATTAAAGCACCGAAGGTAATTATTTGTGCATTATTACTAGCTATAGATCTCTCTGCTGTGTAAGCATCATTTACGCAGACTGCTCTTACACCTGAAATTTTATTGGCCACTATTGCCATTCCTGCACCAGTTCCACAAACTAAAATACCTCTTTCAAATTCATTATTTTGTATCTTTTGTGCTAAAGTCTTACCAACGTCAGGATAGTCAACTTGTGAGTCATCGCTAATTCCAATATCCTTGACCTCAATTCCTTTGGACTGTAAATGATTTTTAATTTTATCTTTGAGTTCTTTTCCTAGGTGGTCAGCTCCAATAACAATTTTTTTTAGCATATTTAAATTATATATTTAAATCGTTCCAAGGTATATTGAGTTTTTCATTTTGACATATACATCTAACTAAGTTTTCTAAAATTGGTAGTTTATGGTCCTGTACAAGTCTGTTAAATAGATGTGCTAAGTCCTTAATTGTTTGAGCACCCTCTACAGTCTCATCTTTTAATTCTTTAGTTATAATATCCTCATAGGTTCTATTACTAGCTAATAAGTTTCCTAAGAGACCATTTCTTCCAGTCCCTGATGTAACGTGGAGATCTCCAAGCCCAGATAAACTAAATACTGTTTCTGGGAGACCCCCCATTAAATTAACAAGAAGGCACATTTCATTTACGCAGTGAGAAAAAAGAGCTGACTCAGGATTATAAATCTTCTCCTCTTTTAAAAAGAATGTTTGTGAATATCCAACAGCGATTGCATATACGTTCTTTAAAGCAGCACAAAATTCTGCGCCTAATAAATCAGTTTGTGTTTTAATAACATAATAATCATTTCTAAATAGATTAGCTAAATCTATGGCAGTATCTAAATCAGAGTTTACAAAACAGATATTTGTTAAGTTTTTTTTAGCTAATTCTATAGCTTTACATGGGCCAGTAACTGCAGTTAAATTAATATCTTGTTGAATTTCATTTTTAATTTTATTGGGAAAAATGTCTAATTCTTTTTTTTCATTCATATAAAGACCTTTTGTAACAATAAGAAATTTTTTATTAACAATATTAAAATTTTTTATTAAATTGATAAACCAGTCAATACCTGATGAGTTTATACCTATAACAATCACATCAGACTCATCAATATCTTCTTGTGTCATTTCATTAAACAACAGTGATGTAGTATTAGTTAATTGAACATTCAGTTTTGGATGTACAGAATTTTGATTGATTGAGTTAATTATCTCCTCATCAAAACTAGTCCCAATAATTTTAGCATGATGCCCATTTGATACTGCAGGAATTGTAATTGCCGTCCCCATAACACCTGCCCCTATAGATAGTATTTTTGACATTATGAAATAAACTGGCCCCCATTTATCTCTAATATTTGTCCTGTAATATAACCACTCATTGTGTCTGATGATAAAAATATTATAGGTCCCACACAGTCTTCTGCTTTACCTAATCTTTGCATCGGTATTTTAATTCTTGTTTTTTCCAACTTCTCTTTTGTTGAGTATTGTTGATGAAATTTTGTGTCTATGGTTCCTGGCGAAATCGCATTGATTCTAATATTGTGTGGTGAAAGCTCTGAAACTAAAGATCTGGTGATCCCAGAAACGAAAGCTTTAGAAGCGGCATAAACACTTGAGCCAGAACTTCCTCCAGTTTTAGCACTTATTGTAGAAACATTAACAATGCAGCCTTTTTTTTGTTTTTTAAAATGTTCAAGTGATTTCTTTGTAGTGAAATAAGCAGACTTTGCGTTAAGATCGAAAATTTCTAAGAATTCACTTTCGGAGATATTTTCTAAATTATATCTGCCAACCATTGTTCCGGCATTATTAATAAGTATATCTAAGCCTTGAAGATAACTAACTGCATCTTCCATGAAGCTATTTACATCGTCTAATTTTGTAAAGTCTGAATGTAAGATTTTAAAATTTTTATTAGTTGTAAGTGATCCTATCTTTTTATCAAGACCATCAATAGATTTATTACCATGAAAAATAACTTTTGCACCTAATTGTAAATATTCTACAGCAGTATGGAAACCTATACCTGTACTAGATCCTGTAACAATAATCTTTTTGTTTTTAAATTCGTTTAAGTTAATTATCAATTTATTTCGTCCATAATATAATCTGGCCTACCCGTAAGTTGAAGATCAGATTTAATATTCTTAATTATATCGATATCTGAGATATTTTCAGAGAAACTTTCTCTATGAATCCCTTCTTTTATAAGTAAAGAGTCAATTCCAAATTTATTTGCTCCAGCTATATCATTAAAAAGAGAGTCACCGATCATAATCATCTGATTTTTTTTACAATTAGATTTAGAGTAAACATAGTCAAAAATTTCTATTTCTGGTTTACCAAATAAATAAACGATCCCACCATTTTTTTTATAATAAAATGCCAAATCTCCAGTTGATGCGTGTATTTTATTTCCTGAAATTCCCAGTATGTCTGGGTTTGAACAAATTAGAGGAATATTAAAATTTATACCAATTTGTATATCTTTATAAGCATCATTGAAGTTTTTAAAACCAGCCGTTGTCGTTAGCAAGAAAAAATTTGCTTCTTTTACATTATTTACTTTTGAGAATTGTGTATCTTTTAAAAGGGGATAGTCTAACCCTATAGGATAATATTTTTTACCCATTTTTTTAAAAGGTCCTTTCTCATTTTTTAGATAATAATAACAAACGTCACCAGAAGTAATAATTTCTGACTTCAGTATACTATTTGCACCCATTAACCTTAGTCGATCTAAGTTATCGAATGACCTCTTACCTGAGTTACTTACAACAAAAACTTTTTTATTAAGGTTTAAGAGTTTTTCTATTATTTTTTCAGCATTGTTATATAAATTTTTCCCGTTGTGTAAAACGCCCCATTGATCAAAAAGAAAGACATCGTAAATTTCTATAATTTCCTCTATAGAGTTTATATATTTCATTATTTTTTTAAAAATCCTCCAGCTATTAATGCAGAGCCAAAAGATGCTTCAGTAGATAAAGGTTTAACTAAATTGAGATTTAAAATTTTTGATCTTATCTTATTCCAATTTTCGTTATTAGAACCTCCTCCAACTGTAAATACTTCACTTGGATAACTACATCCTATTTCATTAAGTCTCTCATATGATAACTTTTCAACATATGTAATGCCTTCTAAAACAGCTTGAAAAAAATCTATTCGTTTTTCTGGTTTGGGCTCTAAAATTGGTTGCTTATTAGGATCATTATATGGAAATCTCTCACCATTTTTTGATAAAGGATAATATTTCAGTCCAGTTAATTTATAAGGGTTGATTTTTGAAGAAAGGCTTTCAATGTCACCATTAAAAAGTTTACTTAAGATAGTGCCCCCTACATTTGATGCTCCTCCAGCTAACCAATTATTTCCTAATTTATGGCTATATATACCATATTCTTTATTAAAAATTGGTTTTTCTCCTATGTATTTAACAACTAGTGTCGAGCCGATTGAAGTAACAGCTTGACCAATTTCATTTGCTCCAGTAGCAACAAAAGCAGCAATGCTATCAGTTGTACCTGCAATAACTTTTGTGGATTTTTTAAATCCAATATCAATTAACTCTTTGTTATTTAAATTATTTACAAACTCTCCTGGTGTATAAATGATTGGAAAATTTTTAATTTCAATAGGTAAATTTGATATCCAATCTGGCCAAGTTTTATTAATACAATCATAACCTAATTTAAGAGAATTATTTTCATCAGAGATTGAGTAGTTGTTTGTAATTTTTCCAACGATCCAATCAGCCTGATGAAGTATTTTAAATGATTTTATATTTTTTAATATTTTAATTAATTTAAGTACTCTGACTAATGCATTACCTTGACTTGAAACAATAGGATGATTACTTGATACTTTTTCTACAAGTTCACTTTCTTCAATAGCAGAGGTATCATTGTACATTATTGCATCATGAAGAGGTATACCATCATGATTGGTAAGCATAACTGTACCAGACGTACCATTAACAGAGATTTTGCTAATTGTTTTAATATTAAAATTATTTTTTAAATTTCGACATATATTGATAAAAGCATTCCACCAGATATTAGGATCTTGTGTTACTGTACCTCCATTAAGAAGTGGTTTTGGGATATCTGTTTTACAACTATAAATTTCTTTTTTTTGATTATTTATTATCGTGGCTCTAACGCCAGAAGTTCCAAAGTCAATGCCTAAAAAGAACATTAGTTGATTTTTTGTCTATAAATTTCAGCATCCCAGTTTAAAAGTTCATCTTCTTGTTGAGAAGATAAATGCTTTTTTTCTTTTTTAAGGTCTATTCTTATTAATACCTCAATAAAACAATCGAGCATTTCATTTGCCGCCTCAATACAATTTTCAAATTGAAATAGACCTAGTTTTTTTATTATAAGGAAAGGGGGTGGTGATAATTTTTTAAATGATAGTTCTGAAAGAAATGTAGTTGCATACTCAATATTTTCAAAAAATGGCACACCTGGTCCCAAAAAAATAACATGGTCTGGATAGAATGATTTTGAAAAGATTTCTATAAGCCTATCATCAGATGTTTTAAAAATATCATATTTTTCAGCAGTTTTTTTATTATAATTTGCTAAATTTACTCCATCTTTATTTTCATAAATTTCGAAGTTTGAATTTAGAATAACATCAAGTTTGTTATGTGTAGAAATAAGTAGGTCATAAGTCTCGTTAATATCATCACCAGCAATAATCAACCCATGATTTTCTAAAATAATAATTTTTGATTTTTCATTGATTTTTTCCCTTATTAGTTTTGTTAAAGGAAAACCTGGTCTAATGTATGGTACAAATACTATTTCATTTCCTAATTTTTCTTTGAGTAGGTTTTCAGAATCAGAGTAAATAGCGTTGGCTATAGTAGAAGTCGAGTGCACATGTAGAACGTATTTGAAATTTATCAATGCGTGAAAAGATGTTTCAGTTGATGGGCGCAGACTATTTTTAGAAATAATATCTTCTGCAAAATTGTCCTCAATATTTTTATGAATTTTATTTTTAATTGATTTTAGATTAACCTCTACAAATATTTCTTTATTAAAAGTATCTTTAAGCCAAGTACCTGATGCTTTAATAATCATACTATCACCTATTTTCATAGAGGTATTACCTCCAGCTGCTTGTACTAAATTTTTATTTGAACCAAGTTTATAAGAAATTTCTTTAAATAATTTTTGATTTAATTCTTTGTCTGTTGGGTTAGTATTTGCCATACGATTTGATTGCCTCAATAATTTTTTTCATATGTCTTTTTTCAACTAATTGAGGTTTACCATTTAATTTGGCTATAGTTATCTGCTTGCAAAGAATTTCAAATTCCTCTGTCAAAAATAATGCTTCCTCTAAATCTTTACCGCAAGTTATTGCTCCATGATTAGCTAGCAAACAAGCTTTTCTACCTTTTAATGCTTTTATAGCTACATTAGAAAGTTCTTGGGATCCTGGTATTGCAAAGGTTGAACATCTTATTGAGTCGCCTCCCAAAAAAGCAATCATATAATGATAAGCCTTAATATCTTTTCCTAACATCGACATACCAGTACCATAAGCAGGGTGGTTATGGATTACTGTGTTAAATTCTTTTCTTTTTTGAAGAATATCAAAATGAAATCTCCATTCACTTGATGGACTCCACAATCCATGAGATTTAGTTTTTGCATCAACAAATACAATGTCTTTTGCTTTCATTCCTTCATAAGAAATACCTGAAGGAGTGATCAACATCCCATCCTTCCATCTAACACTAATATTTCCTGCTTTACCTTGATTTAAGCCCTTTTTTTCCATATCTAGACAAGCTTGTATAATTTTGTTTCTAATAATTATTTCTTTTTTTAACATTTAACAAATTTTGTTAATTAATTCCTTTCCATCGAGGTAATTCTTTAAATCTTTCGCAATTACTTCAGCAGCATAATATGCCGTTTTTACTGAAGCACCGGCTATATGAGGGGTTATAGTAACATTATTTAAGTTTTTAAAAATATGATTTTCGGGTAAAGGTTCTTGGTAAAATGTATCTAATGCAGCTCCTCTTAAATGTCCATCTGACAAGGCTTTGTGTAATGCCTCATAATCTAATAAGGGGCCTCTTGCTGTGTTTATTAAGTAAGAACCTTTCTTCATCTTTCTAATTTCTTTTTCTCCGATAAGATTAATTGTTTCCTTTGTCACTCTTGCGTGTATTGATATGACATCAGAATTTTTTAATAAATTTTCAAATGACACTTTCTCAACACCATCTTTGATGTCCTGATCTGTTAAATCAACATAGGGGTCTGAAAAAATTATTTTACATCCAAATGCAATTAATAGGTTTTTTACAAGTTTACCAATGTGACTATAACCAATTAAACCTATTGTTAGTTCACTTAGTTCTTTTCCTGTTCTGTCAAGTCTATATAAGTCCCCTCTCCATTCACCTTTCATTAAAGTAGAATGCCCTAATGTTATTAATCTTGTTTCTGCAAGAATTTTAGCTACAGTAAACTCTGCTACTGCAGAGGCATTTCTTCCTGGTGCATTCACAACTGTAATTGATTTCTTTTTGCAAGCTTCAATATCTATATTAACTGGGCCACCTCGAGATACACCTATAAATTTGAGATTAGGAACTTTATTGAGAATTGAATCACTAATTGGAGCAAGGTCAGTAATAAGTATTTCACTTCTACCAATATGATCAATAACTTCTTCTTCGTTTCCTAAGTATTCTTTAATTTTGCTAAAATTACCTTCTCCATAATCATTGTGAAATGGGGTATCTGGCCAATTTACATCTTTTAGTATATAGTCATAATTTTCTCCAATTTGATTTATTATTTTTGATTTGAAAATTTCTGACTTTACAAAACTGTCACCATAAATACTAATTTTCATTTTTATTAATTTGAAAATTATGATTAAGATCCCAAAAATCAATCATATTTTCATAACCTTTTTTGTAAATTTTAAATGCTTTCTTATAAACTTCAGATAGCTTAGTATCATATTTTTCAACTTCCTTAAGATACTTATTAACCCATTTTTTGTTAAGTTCTTCATATCCTTTGGCATCTTTCAAAGCAATTAATCCAACCATACATGCTCCAGCTGCGCCTTGCTCACTATTCTCAATTGACTGAGTGTCTATCATATTTACAGAACCAACTATTTTTCTTACTAATGGGCTATTACTCGCACCACCAGTTAATCTAAGTAAATCAAGATCTGCTCCAAACTCTGTGTAACAATCTTTACATGCGTATGCTAGTGACTCGTATAAAGATCTTACTAAATCATAAGTAGTTGTAGCTGTGCTCATTCCTAAAAATTGAGCTCTGGCTTTTGCGTTTACAAAAGGGCCTCTCTCTCCGTTTGGAGATATAAAAGGATAGTAAAAAATACTAGCTGGGTCAGATTTAGATGCATTTTTTTCAAAAAGTTTTAAGATTTTATTTTTATCTGTCTTCTCACCATTAATATCTCCTAAAAAACTATTTAAGATATCTATCAGCCAATCTGTGTTTAGTGATGCAACCATATTTGATACCATTTTTGCGTTTGCACTCGAACCTGCGATTGGGCATGTATAACCCAATTGTTTATTTGGGTCAGACTTTTTATTACCAAAGTCTGTAAAAATATGAATACCCGCAGTTCCTAATATGGTACAGCCTATTTTTTTATTTTGATCCACAAAACCGCTTCCAATTCCTGAACAAACTACATCAACTGGAGCAAGAACAATTGGAGTACCTTGGTTTAAAGACAACATATTGGAGGCTTCTAATGAGAGCTTACCTAGGTACTCTGTTCCGTCAATTGCATTTGGTAGTTTGTCTCTCATTTGGTTAAAATTTAAAATCTCTAATATTTCGTCTTTATATTTTCTCTCAATTGGAGATCCCCAAGTCATATATGACTCACTAATGTCTGTGAAAATATCTCCTGTGAATTTATAAAATATCCAATCTTTGCATCGAAGAACTTTATTTATTTTTTCAAATCTTTCTGGTTCATTTTGGTAAATGTGAAACATCTGCCCGCTTTGCATAGATGTGTTTAATCCAGTATCTGTGATTTTAGTTATTTGCGGTCCTATAATACTATTGCGCCAATTATTGATTATTTCTCCTGATCTTCCATCAAGCCAAAGTGCAGCATCTCCAACTGAATTTCCATGTTTATCAATTGGCCAACTCCCATCTCCTTGACCTGTTATGCAAATTGCAAGTAGTCTCTCTTTTAATCCCCCAATCTTTTCATTAAGTAGGTTGAAGGCTTTTAAAACTTTTTGCCAAGTTTCCTCTAAGTTTTGCTCAGCTTTATCGCCCTCTCTAAAATAAACTTTATTATCTACTGACGCTGAATTTATAAATTTTCCATCTGTATCGAATGCAACAAATTTAATTAGAGAAGTGCCCGCATCTAAACCAACAATAATATCTTTTGACATTATATTCCGTTTGCGATCACTTCCTCTGTTTCCCTATTAAAGATATTGATTGAGTCAGCCGGAAAATACATATTTATATCAGAGCTTGGTTGGAAATTTATATCAGCCACTGCAATAATAGATGATGAGCCAATCTCTATTCCTATGTGAACTTGGTCACCTAACCAATGATATGTTGAACTCTCTGCTTTTCCTACCAAATTTGATGTGCTTCTATTAAAGATTATTTTATGTGGCCGAATACCTAAAGTTATAGTCTGACCATTAGATAGCCTTTCAAATATTTCGTTATTTAATTCTTGCATAGAATAATCAATTGAAAAACTTTTTTCTTCATTGTCGTTTAAAATATCTAGTGTTAGACCTTTTTCATTTTTAATAACTTTAGATTTTAAAATATTCATAGGTGGTTCACCAATAAAAGAAGCTACAAAAACATTTTTAGGCTTTGCACTAATTTCATATGGGGATGCTAATTGTTTCAAATCTCCTTGTTCCATTACAGCAATTTTATCAGCTAATGCGACAGCTTCTGTTTGATCATGTGTCACAAAAATTACTGTTTTATTATTATGTTGAATATAGTCTTTTACTCTTGCTCGAAGTACTGCACGAAGCTGGGGTTCTAATTGTGACATCGGTTCATCAAGAAGTAATGCTTCAGACTCTCTTACAAGAGCTCTAGCTAAACTAACTCTTTGCTGTTGTCCCCCTGATATAGATGGAGGGTATCTCTCCAGAATGTTAGTTATTTCTAATAGCTCAGAGACCTCTTGAACTTTAGCTTCAACTTCTTCTTTAGATCTTTTTTCCCTCATTAAGCTAAAAGCAATATTATCTCTGACTGTTAAGGGTGGGTAAAGCGCATATCCTTCAAATGCCATAGCTACATTTCTATCAGAAGGCTTCAAATCATTAACCAGCTTTCCACCTATTTTAATTTCCCCAGAAGTGGCTTTTTCAAATCCTGCAATCATTCTTAAAGTGGTAGTTTTACCACAGCCAGAAGAGCCAAGTAATGCAAGAATTTCTCCCTCTTCTAAATTTAGATTGAAGTCATTAACTGCCTTGACGTTTGTTCCATTTTTGACTTCAAATAGCTTATTTAAATTATTTAAGACAACTTTAGACATTTTCTATGTTCTTCTTTGTTTCTAAATCAAAAAATAATGATTTGTCCGGTTTGAATGAAATATAAAGTTGATCTTTTTCATTGATCAATTTTGACTCCTCTTCATTCATCGAACATAAGAGCTCAAGCCCGTTTTGTAGTCTAATTAAATAAACTATTCTCAAATTTAAAGGTGTTTTTGTTCGGAATTCAACATTAATAGACTCCTCTGCTGGAGAGTTTGATAAAATTATATCCTCTGGTCTAATACCAACAATATACTCTCCGTCTTCTATATCTTGTTTTCTTTGCAATTTTATTTTTTCACCATTATTTTCAATTAATAGGTTTTCTTGATGGTGTGTCACACTTACATTAAAATTATTTATAGTTGGGTCTCCGAAAAGTTTTGCTGTAATTAATGAAGAGGGTTTTTGGTATATATTTTTTGGTAAGTCAACATCATTAAACTTACCATCGTAAAGCACTGCAATTCTATCTCCTAATGCCATCGCCTCCCTATAATCTTGTGTGATATAAATTACTGTTGTATTAAATTCCTTAAGAACTTTTGGTAGCTCTAGTCTCATTTCAAATCGAATTTTTGCATCAACGTTTCTTAAAGGGTCATCTAATAATACAACAGCTGGTTTATTGACTAAACTCCTTGCTAATGATGTTCTTTGTTTTTGTCCATTAGATAACTCTTTAGGAAATTGGTTTAGCACATGTTCAATCTTAAGTAGTCTTGCTACCTCTTTAACTTTTTCGTCAATTTCACTTTCATTCATTTTGTATGCTCTGAGTGGACTGGCAATATTGTCATAAGCTTTCATGTGTGGATAAAGTGCAAAATTTTGAAATGCCATGGAAATTTCCCTATCCTCTGGATGAAGCTCATTTATAATTTTCTCATCCATCTTTATATTTCCATTATCGGGTAAGAGAATTCCAGATAAAAGTCTCAATAATACTGTTTTTCCCGAGCCAGATGGACCAAACACAACAAAAAATTCTCCTTTAGAAATTTTAGCGTCGAGATCTGAAATTATTTTATCTTCTTTGAAGCTTTTAGATAAACTTTCTATAGAGAGATAACTCATTTATCCCTTTATTGCGCCTAGGCTTAATCCTTGAACGAGATATTTTTGAATAAACAAAGCTAAAATTAAAGTTGGTAAAACTGATACAACTATTCCACAGGCAATAAGCCCGTAAGGGATAGCACTAGCTGTTATAAATGCCAAGGCTCCAACAGTGACTGGTTGAATTGAACTCGAACCTAAGATAAGAGCGAATACAAAGTTATTCCAAGCATAAATAAAGCATAGAAGAGATGCTGCTGCTATTCCTGGCTTTGCTAGTGGAATTGAGATTTTCCAAAATGACTGAAACCATGAGTGTCCATCTAGTCTGTATGCGTATTCGATATCCGGGCTAATGTCCTCGAAGTATCCTCTAACAATCCATAATAAAAGTGGAAGTGTAATGAGTTGATATACCCAAATAAGTGCAAAGTAACTATCGTAAAGTCCTATTTCACTAAAATATAAGTTTAAAGGGATAATTATAAGTAATGCCGGGGCAAATCTGAAACTTAAAAGTGTAAATGCTATATCCTCACCGCCTTTAAATTTGTATCTGGCAAAAGCATAAGCAGCTGGAACACCTAGTAACAAGGTTAGAGATACAGAGAATACTGATAAGATTGCACTATTAATTAAATTTTGTTTAAAGTAAACGTACATAGTTGCAAATCCCTCAATAGCAATTTCTCCATCCCATAGACCTTTATAATTTCTAAAAGTTGGCTCATAGAACAAAACTGGAACCTTTCTTAAAATCTCTTCATTTGTCATGAATGACATATTGAAAATCCAAGCTATAGGAAATAGAAAAAACATAATAATTGCTACATATGCAAGAAATTTTAAAATACTCCAAATGTTTAGTTTCATTGAAGCAGCTCACCTTTAGTTTTTATTTTTAATTTATGCCATTGCCTAACAAAGACATGGCATAAGAAATAACAAATAGCCCATAAAACAACCATCATTGCAGCTGCTTTACCAATGTTGGTATACTGAAAAGTCTCTAAATATGCAGATACTTGAAAGACCATACTACTCTCTCCTGGGCCTCCTTGTGAGAGAGCATAAATGATATCAAATTGTTGTATGCTCTCTAGTAGTCTGAAAAGAGAAGCAGTTAAAATAAATGGAAATAGCATCGGCAAAGTTATTCTAAAAAATTTATAATATTCAGGTACACCGTCTAGTTCTGCCGCCTCAAATGGCTGTCTCGGTAGAGATCTAAGACCGGCAAGTAATAAGATCATAATAAAAGGTGTGAAGACCCATACGTCAACCATAATTAGAGTAAATAAAACAGTATCAGGGTGACTAGCCCATGTAAAATCAGCAAGACCTATAAAAGATAGAAGATAATTTACAATTCCAAAATTGGGATTGATTAAAAGTTTCCAGATTAACGAAGCTAAAGCCGGCGCGATCATCAGAGGTAACACTAATAAGACACCTAATGCATTATTTAACCAATTTCTTTTTGCTAATAACAGTGCAATTCCTAATCCGAGAAGGAGCTCAATGATTATTGTAAAAAAGGTGTAAGTTAAAGAAACTTTAATGGTATTCCAAAATGAGGGATCAGTAAAAATATTAATATAATTGTCAAACCATATAAAACCCTTTAAATGAGGCATTTTTAAATTATATCTTTGTAAAGAATAATAAACCGCAGTAAAAAATGGAATTAAGATTCCAACACATACCAATAACGCAGGTAGCGTCAAAACATATGGAAATAATTTACGATTAATTTTCATATTACTGAAGATATCCTACACCGCTTTAATTAAATTAAAAACGGTGTAGGTAATATTAATTAATTAAGCGAGACCAACGTCTTTCATCATACGATCAATCTTGCCTGCAAGCTTATCAAGTGTTTCATCGACATTTGAACCTGTTTGCATCTCTTGAAGAGCAGCTGCCCATTCTGTTGTAGTTTCAAAGAATAAAGGCTGAGCAGTAAAGTGAATTTTTGACCCATCAATAGAGCTATTATACTGCTCCATGTATCCAGGAGAAGTACCCCTAATTTTGTCATCAAAATCACCTGAAGCCCAAACTGACTCTCTTACAGGGTTAACTTGGTTGTGTTTTACTCCACCTGCCATTGCGTTTTCAGGACCGTTACACCACTGCATCCAGTACCATGCAGCATCTTTCTTTTTTGAGAAATTGCTCATGGCAAGAGACCAAATCCATACGTTTGGTGTTGGTGCGCTCGCGTTCTCATTTGGAGTGAAGCCATGGAAACCAAAGTTTCCAGCCTCTTTATTTTCAGGGTTACCATTGAAGAAATAGCCAAGAATATCAGCATCAAAAATCATTGCTGAAGCTCCTGCACCAATGTCATTACCCACTTCATACCAAGTATAGTTTGACCAGTTTTTTGGACCTGAGGATGCGATCATCTTGACCCAATCCTTGTGGAATGCTTTAGAAGCTGGTGTATTCATTGCAGCTTTTAATTTTCCACCATTATTTTCAAAATCAACTAAGCCGTAGTTAGCGTAGGCTGACATGAAACCTGGGTGAATTGTTGCCCAACTTCTACTTCCTCTTGTTCCAATACCATATGACCAATCATTTGAACCAGCATTACTTGTAAACCAATCAGCTTGATCAGACATTTCAGCTAGACTTCCTGGGGGTTTCATACCCGCTTTGTCGAAATATCTTTGATTGTAGGTAACACTATTTAACTCAAATCCCCAAGGCATACACCATTGTTTTGAACCTGCTGCACCTGGCTTATCTCCAGCGACACCACTCCATGAGCAAGCATCTCTTAGATTGCCAACAACATCGTTCCAGTTGTAGCTAGGATTTGTTTTACTTGAGTCTTGAATATAGTCATTTAAGTCTGCGCACCATCCTGCTGGACCGTAAGTCCAAGTCATATACGCACCTGTCATAAAGGCATCGTATTCTGATGATTTCGAAGATAACGCAGCTGTGACTTTATCAAAATAAACATCTTCAGCAAAAATATCATACTCGACATTCATGCCAGTTAGAGCTTTGAAGTTATCCAACTCTGCTAACATGGAATCCATGTATGGGTGTTTATTCATTAAAAGTTTAATTGTAGAGCCACTGTGTTTCTTCCAATCAAAGTCTTGGGCAGCTAAGGCACTAGTTACTTGTAAACCCATTAACTTAGTTAATGCGGCAAAACCAATACCATATTTTCCAGCTTTAATTAGGAGATCACGTCTTGACATCTTTCCTTTAAGAAAATTGTCAATTGCACTCTTCATCTTTGAATGAGACATATCTTATTCCTCCTGTTATATTTTAAGATTAGCATTAAACATGTTAAAAACAACGTGATTTATGTTATTAAAATAGTAATATTCAGTAAAATGTTCATATTTTTCAATGAAAATGAATAGCTACTTAGGAGTTATCAACAAGCTTCTTTCTGGAAACTATATTAGCCCTTTTTCTAAAAAAATTATTTCCCTGCCTATTGAAGAGATAGTTATTGAAAGGTCTATTGAAAATTTAAATTTCAATTTTACCAGCAAATTAATAAATAAAAAAAACTTAGTGATATCTGGGGAAAACTCCTTTCGTGCTTTCGGTGACAAAGTTTTAAAATCATTAAAATATAATAATTTAGATTTTGATATTAATATTTTAAAAAAATATGAGTCTACTCATAATTTTGCTACTAGTTTATCTCAGTCATCTAAAGAATATGAAAATATCATTGTAGTTGGATCTGGTGCTTTAATAGATTTGTGCAAATTTGTTTCATTCTATAATAATCAAAACTTAATAGTATTTTGTAGTTCTCTTTCTGCAGCTGCAACAACAAGTACGGTCTCTTTGACCCGTAACGGTTTAAAAGAGTCTGTAAAATCGAATATTCCACAAGCAATTATTATTGATTTAGAGAATCTCAAGCTAGCTCCTCACCGCCTTTTGAGAAGTGCTTTAGGCGATGTTCTATGTCGAAGTACTTGTCAAATTGATTGGCTAACATCTCATTTATTTTTAAACACAGAATATGACGAAACTCCTTTTGCTCTTCAATATGAAGATGAGGATTTTTTATTGAATAACTCAGATAAACTTTTAAGTGGGGATTATGAAACTCTTGCTGCACTATCTAGAATGACTTTACTAAACGGTATAGCAGCAATAATAATTGGTTCGACACATGCTGGAAGTATGGGGGAGCATCTAATAAGTCATTACATTGATATGTTTATGGGTGATAATCACCCTGGTACACTTCACGGAGAGCAGGTCGGTGTTACAACCCTTTTTATCTCCAAAATACAGAATCAAATAATTAATTATGTTGAAAATTTAGAGTTTAAAAAAATAGATATAACTGAGTCAAGTTTCCAAAAATTATTTAATGATAAGGTCTCAGCTAAAATGTATCGACAATTTCAAAATAAATACTTTGATGATGAAAAATTGATTAATATGAATAATTTACTTAAAAAAAAATGGCCTGAACATAAATTAACATTAAAAAAATATCTTTTACCAACAGAAAGGATTGAAAAAGCTTTAAAAAATTGTGGCGCACCTACTAATAATAGTGAACTTGGAATTCCAAATAAATTCTTTAATCGTGCGATCCAAGACTCATTTCTTTTAAGAGATAGGTTCTCATATTTAGATGTTGCTCTTTATACAATGACGCTTAGTAACTATCTAATAAATGACTAAAATATTGATCATTTTGTCAATGTTTTTATCAACTATTTTGATCAAACATGAGCAAAAAATCATAAATAAATAAAAAGTTTTTTTTATTTTTGTTTAAAATTTCATCTTAATGCAAGATTTGATAATTATTGGTGGCGGGATTAATGGAGTAGGCATAGCAAGAGATGCCTCTGGAAGAGGATTAAAAGTAACTTTAATTGAAAAAGGGGATCTAGCTTCACAAACCTCATCCTGGTCAACAAAATTAATACATGGTGGAATAAGGTACTTAGAAAATTACGAATTTAGATTAGTAAGAGAGTCTCTTAAGGAGCGAGAGGTGATTAGAAAAATAGCACCTCATATTACAAAGCCAATAAG
>MDTB01083195.1_pt1 | contig 17024 bp, 9 predicted proteins | sample 811161 | NCBI WGS metagenome assembly MDTB01 (sample SAMN05326650, study PRJNA326480) | marine metagenome | isolation source: seawater | place: Mediterranean Sea | collected 2009
CAACTAAGAAATCGTCTATACGCCGACCCCCTGGAACCAAGCCAGAAATTTCGCTCGGAAAATATAGACGGCTGCAATCGCAATTAGAAGGTGGCGAAGACTCCGAAGGGTAATACTTATACCCATGGCTGGTATCTTAGACAAAAAAACAAGATTCATGGATACGTTCTTAACCGACCGTGGAAGACAAGAACTAGCAAAGGGAGAACTCAGGTTTTCGTTTGCTACATTCTCTGATTACGCGACCTTTTATGAATCCAAGGTTTCGGACCCGACAGTTGCCACAGACGCTACGGAAAGGATATACTTTGAGTCTTCTAATAGACCTCAGGATTTAGTAATACCTGAGTTCGATGCTGATGGAGGAATGTTCTTCCCTGCCGGCGGATTTGATATCGTTAACGGCCAGCTTAAGGTAATTTCTGGCTCTGCTGGAATTGTGAAGGGGGATCAATTGGCTGTTTCCTCGTCTGCTGCAATATCTGATTCTATCAACTCATTTGTAGAGATGCGCCCCCTCCGATCGGAAGAGCCAGTTGCTAGAACTACTGGGTTCTCTATTAGCACAAAATCTAAAGAGTTCACAGTGAATTCCTCAAAGCCAATTCCCAAGAACAAGCCAAATGAAATGTTATTGGGTAATGCTGAAAGTCTGTGGCAAGATAAAAAGCTCGCGCATGTCTTAAACTTTCAATTTCTTCCCCCGGTAAACAAAACATCAAAACAGCCATTAAAAAGCTATCCGCGTCTACAGCAGCCCATGCCCCTCTCTTATGATGACCTAAGAAAAGAGCTCGATGGAACGCAAAATGGTCAATGGTCTGGTGTAGGTGATCCAGCTGAGATCACATTTGACAGCACTAGTTCGACCAATAACCTTGTTTGCCAAGTTTGGGAAGTAACAAGTTCAAGCATGGAAAAGCTAAGGATGATAGACTTCGGAGAGTTTGAAGACTCTGACCCGTTTAGTCCTGGAAAGCACGTTTTCTTTGTTGGTAAATTATTTGAGGATGATGATGAAGACACTACATTCGTTAACATGTTCACAGTGGTGTTTGATTAATGATTTTTAAGACGTTTCAGCTTCCGCAACTTTTAGAGCTCCCTGAGTTCCCTGCGGAGATAATTAGAAGAGGTAAAAAGGGTTCATCTAATGAAACACTTATCTATAAGTTTTATGTGCTTGTAGATACAGACAACGCTGTTCGAAGAGATGCCTTGAACCTCAAGGTTTCTCTCTACAAAAAGAAGCCGGAAGAAAACCCTGCCCCAAAAGTGGTAAAGCGAGCTCGTTCATGGAACAGGGCAACAAAGAGGCTTGAGAGAAATGCTCAAAAAGCTCTTAAACGAAGAGTAGAAAAAAGGCTGGCCTTTAGAAGTGTTGATCTCTCAAACTACATCAGCAATGACTTAGCTCGCTTAAGAACAAAGAAGCCTGTAACGCGACAGGAAAAGAATAGTTTGTCCGCTAGAAACATTTCCGTAACGCTAAGAGATCCGTTCACTGCTAGCAGAGCGTCTTTTTCTAAGCCAACCACCCCGGGTGTATTTAGGCCGCGCGGTATTGCGAAGAAGAAGAAGTCTCAACCCTCGCTAAGCTCTACCGTGATCCAAGGAGTCAGCACAAAACCACCAGCTCCCCAGAAGTTTTCCAAGTCGGTCTTGAGCATAAAGAAAGACCCCGCATCTATTTCATCCGCTTCCCAAAAGTCTTTTTCTAGAGGCACGATGTCTCCTGTTATGAAAATGAAAATATCAGATGTTGTGTTCACACCCCCACGGTCTCTACCTGAGCTAAGTTCTTATCGTGTGATACCTAAGAAACAACTAATATCTTTTAAAGTTATGGTACGAAGATCAGCACTCTCTTCTGCTGGTTCATTTTATTTAGATTTAGAGCTAGAAAACGAAAAGGGAGTGAAGGTTTCTCAAGCAGGCGTTCAAATACCCCATGCTAGAATATTAAACGCCTACCTGACCCCTCGTTACGCTCCCATCGTAGAAGCAGAATACATAAAGCCAGGTAAGATATCTGTATCTCTTGAAAAACACCGTAAAGACCACATGTGCACAAGGATGAAAGTTTTTCGTAGGTTAGCAGAAATTAACCAGGGTGTGACTGATAGGGGTTCGCCGTGGGTTGAGATATTTGATGAACCTGTGGAAGAGACTGGCACATTTGTTTTTCGTGACTCTATTGCGACTTCCAAAGCTGTTGTTTACAGGGCTGTTTCTTATGGGGAAAACTCAAAGCCTTCCGAAAAGTTTTCTTCTACTGTCGTTATGCCACTAAAACAGTTCAGAGTTAAGCAAAGTGGCGCCCTAACAGCGATTCCCACGTTGATAACGTCAAGTAAATCGACATCTGTAGAAGTGTATGTTAAAGACATTCCAGATGATGTGATAACGATTATGCTTAAGCGTTTCAACAAAACTACTGATAGCGACGCTCAAAGAAAGGCTTCGAAAGGTGCTGGGTTTGCTTACGTTGGAGACACTCCTGTAGAGCAATCTGTTTTTGCTAGAGATATTAAAGATGACGGCTCTGTGTTATTTGTTGATAGAAGTGTTAAGTCTGGTAACAATTATATGTACGTCCCTGTTGGTATAACCATGGCAGGTAAAGAGATAACTGGTTCCTCTGCGCCCCTAGAAATACCGTTTTCACCTGGATCACCTAAAGTTAGTATTAGAGTGTCAAGCGCTCGAGTTCAACCAAGAACGCTATCTGTGAGTATAGATTTAGATGGGAAATTCACTGACTTTGGGTTTAGTGAGATCAGGAGCTCTCTTGCTGCTGCGCAACAGGAAGGTCTATTCGCAAGTGACTTGCTGGAAGATAGAGACAAATTTGAGTCTTTAATAAACTTTTTGGTAGAAAGAGAAAACAGTAAGACAGGTGAGTTAGAGAGCTTTGGTGTATATGAGCTCGGAACGTTTTCCGACGACCAAGAAACTAGGGCTGAAAAAAATATAAAGGACTTAGAGCGCGGAACAGAATACACATATATTATAACTGCCCTTTTAAATTCACCAGAAACACTGTTTCCGACATTGACTCGTAAAGAAATAGACACAAGAACTTTGTTACCGTTTTCTAGACGAGTCGCTAAGTTTCAAAACCCACTTGCTTTTGCAAGGGCGACCTTAGCATCGACACAACGTCAAAAAACTCCTGGAGCGCCGTCACCTCTTGAGCCCAATGACCCTCTTTTAGCTGGTCGCACGAATGTTCAAACATCGAAAGCCGTACGAATTCCTCTTTCACCTGGGCAGCAACCTACGGTCACTATCGAAAAACATAAAAGGTTTAACCGAGTAGTGTGGGTAAGTAATGATGTCGATGATATTGATCATTTCAAGGTATATGTACTTTCTTCTGGTGGTCGCGTCTTGATAGATACCGTACATTGTGATGCCGCCACATCAGAGTTTTATTACAGACACTATGATAAGGATTACGCCGTTGAATACCAGTATATGATACAACCAGTGAGCTTATCGTATAAAGACCTTAAGCCAATACTTGCTAAAAAAGTCAAGCCTTATACCATCTCAAGACTTATTGGGATGAAGGCCGGCTTTAAATTGACGAGAATATAAATGAGCGGTTTGATAGAAAACTTAAAAACGTTAAAGGACGCAAAGGAAGTTATAGAGGATGAAGTTTCTCTCGAAACTCTTTTGCTGGATGAAAGTACTCAACAAACTGCTGTCACTGGTGCATCTCCATTGCCGCCACAAACGCCTCAAACCGAAAACTCTAGAAAGTCTCGTAGGAAAAAAATAAAGTCTAATCGTGTTGTTGCTAAAAAAAGCTCCGTCGGACAGTCGGCTAGAGAGCAGATGGCAAGAAAGACCTCCTTGTATCAAGAGAGAAATAGAGAAGCTTTGCTTTCAAGACAAAAGCAGTCAAATTCAAAGAATATGTCTGGCTCAGAGGTTAATACTTTAAGACGAGGTAATCAACTAACCACTAAAAAGACAGGCACAGAAAAAATCGGTGAAATGCTGCGACCTGTTGTCCTGGCGAATATAGACTTCGATCCTTGTTACACATCAACAAAGTCTCCAACTGGTGCAGGCAAGCTACTCACCGTGAAAAGAGCGGTACGCCGCTTGAATATAGACAAGCAGATAAAGATTGACCTTGAGTCTTCTACGTTTCCTGAGATCCCGTTAGCCGCAGCTCTAAAGAAATATAACAAGACCAAGTCTCTGTTTTCTAAATCTCTGGACCCTGTTACATCATTAGGAATGTACAAAGAAGCTATGGGCGCTCTCGAGTTGACGTTAGAAGAAAATGTTTCTAATACTGAAATCTTATATACTCTTGTCAGAGAATATTCACATGCTCTACAATACTGCACTTCTAGACTCGATGAGGCACCATCTAGGTCTGTCGACGGCGATATTAAAATGCTCCCACCAAAGAAGCATGTGTATGAAGCTTTATTTGCTTCCCTAAAGAAGGGCAGACCCGCAAGCAGTTTTTTCAAGGCCATTCCTACTGATAAAGAAGTGAGCGTAAAGTGCCTGATTTCAATATTGGCAAAAGAGATCTTAGCGTCATTTAATGAGCTGAAGACAGGCACTTTAAACGGCACAACCATCGATAGGTTTTCTGCGACTCGATATAGTAGGACCGTTTTAGAGTCCCCGAACAACATAACATCTTCAACATCTGCTTTAGGGATAGTGTTTTCCGACAATGTTGTTAATAACGGGTCTATTGAGAAAGTTATATGTTATCCTTTCGAGTCCAGTAATGTTATAAACGAAAAGGTTCCGACTAAGTCTTCTTTGACATTTCTAAATGACCTCACAAGAAAAGAGAGTGACACAACTCTTTCTTATTCTTCTAAGATAAAAAGAGCCCAATATTCAACTCCCTATGATGCCGTATCAGACAACTACGCACAGCTTAGTGGTGCGGTGGCTTCGTTATTAGATACTTCGAATCTTGAGTTAGGAGATTCTGCGTATGTCGGTCTGCTCAATAATATGATGAGCGGGATCTTAACAAACTTAAATGACGCGACCTCTGACTCTGCCACCGCTCTACAGTGTCAGATATTAAACTTAGCTTCCAGCAATAATGACATTCTGGCAATGCTGTTGGTTTATCTTGCATTTAGAAGTGAGAGGCTAGGAATAGCCACCACTTCGTCTGATGGCTCAAACCCTATTGTACAGTTATTAACCAAAGATTCGTATATCCGCTCTTACGTTGGATCATTGGACGCTGGAAAAGTAACGAAGGTCTTTAATATAGACCCTCAAAAAATTGAACTAGATCCAGGGGTTGATGGACAGACGGATTTTTCTGCTCCTGACAAACCACAAACAGCCACCTTAGAGACAGAGCCACAAGAATTTGAAGAAGGCACCCTTGAGTCAAGATACAGGGTAAGCTTTGAAGAAATATGTCAAGGGTTCGCGAACCAAGTTAATAACCACATAGCGGCTTTGTCTAGTAAGTCGACGCCGTTTTCTGTTTCATCTGAGGTTTCTATTGGGCTTCCATCTGTTTATGACGCTTTGTCTGATGTAAATTCTCAAGGCTCCATTTTTGATTACCTCATAAACTTTGACCAAACTATAAGTTCGGCTATCCCTTCTGCTGATCCAGATGTTGTTTCCATCTACAGAGACGGATCTCGAGGAGATAAAACTGTTTTTTCTCGAGTGTACAGAAGGTGCATTTTTCTAGCCTTTACAAAGGCCACATGTGATATTTTTGCCTTACTTTTAGACGGTAAGACCTCTATCACAACATCTAGGAAGGTAACCATTTCGACAACGTCAAGTGGAAAGAGGACTGTGAAAGCGGCGGGTCGAGGAATAAAGGCTATGCTCCTTAAGGGTACACCCTCCTCTAAGGACCCAACAATCACGATTGACTACTCTTCTGATTTTGCTTCAAGTCTACAAGACCTCCAGGCATATCTAAATAATGAAGAAGTAGACTTCGATGATATAAGCGTTTCGTACCCTCTGGTTTCTTCTGTAGGGGCCTCCCTTCTAGAAGAAGAGCAGTTTTTAGGAGCGTTCCATAATTCTTTGTCTAGCTATTTCTCTGCTTTAAAAATGAAGTTTAAACTTGTCGATAGCGTGCTTGGGGAGCGTGTTGGACAAAAAACATTACGAGAATTGATAAATTCTGGGATAGTTCCATCCGTAGACACTGCCCGTATATTATCATACTTCTATTGGCTCCTCAATCAAGAAAAGATGATGTCATATTCTGGGGTCAAGACTTTTGACCACACCATTGGTCCGGCATCCCTGAAGTATCTAAAGAAAAGACTCAAGGGTGAACGCTTCTTGAAGAAAAAGAAAGTCTTTGTGATCGGCATCCCTGCTGGTCTTCTGGAAGAAACAGAGACTACGCCAGCAGAGATTAGCGAGATAAGAAAAGAGCAAACTAGCGACAACAGCAAATTTAAGATTGTCGTGCAAAAAATAGATCAAGTTCGCCCTGAGGTTGAGTATGAGGATTTGGAGTTTCAATTTTCAAGAAATTGGTTAGCCGTCCGATCCGAGAACGGACAGACTGTGTACATCGATCCAATCGCTAACGATGGCTCTGTAAAAAACCAGCCAGAATGGATTACGTCCGACCATGATTTCTCAGACCAGCTTGGCGAGAGCATTATGATGAACACCAGGGATGACTTTGTTCTTAAGTTATGGTGTGATCTACAGCTTAATCTAGATTTTTTTGAGACAGCATTTCCAAAATCTATCGCCGCAAAAAACCAGGTTAAGAACGCAACTGTTGACCTGTCTATATTAAAGGGCGCTGATCTGTCATCTGTTGACTTTTTAAGTGGTAGCAATCTAGCCTTTGATCCGCAACAAAGAAATTTAGAGAATTTTAAGTTTTTCGACAGCGATACCAGCACCCTCTCTTTAGGGGGCAATAAGTACACCGGCACAAGTACCTACAGCGATAATGACCCATATTCTGTGTCAGCCTTTGAATACGCTGGCTCATACGGCTCGATATTTAATCCTGAGCCCATTTCACAAAAGTACAACGGTAGTGTAGAATTTGAAAGAGTGTTGTGTATACTCATAGATGACGATGAGTTTAAGGTACAGCAAAACAATGTTGAGGATGGTGATAGAGAGATTAATGCACAGATGAATCAGCAACGGCTATCTGAAAAGGAAATTTCAATCGGGCAGCCTACTTCTGCCGGCGTAGATCTAAACACCTATCGTTTCTCGATTGTCATGGAGGATGAATAATGTCTGAGTCAATGCCTAGTAAGCCTGTCCATCTGTTTGATGTTCCCGAGGTTAAAACGTTTGATGCAGAGTTTAAGTACAACTTCTTTGTGTCTGATGAGAAAGTCGATGAGTCTGGTAACGAGGCTGTGAATGGAAACTTATCTACAAGATTTCTAAGAAAAGGGACCGCTGACACAACGAACTTGAACGCAAGAATTCCAAGATTGGTTGAGTTTAGTTTTTCTTTTGCTGATACCAAGAAGCCAATTCTAGGTACACGAAGACAAAGAAAATCCAGCTTCGCAATGACCTCGAAAGAAATTCTGAAGGCACTAAATAATCGTATGATTGTGACAGAAGACGACGCATCTGAGAACAGATACACATCACTGTGCATATCAAATGAGTCATATGATACAACTTTAGAAAACTTCATGAGAATGACTCTAAACAAATATGTTGTTGATGAAGCAAGCGTTCAAGATGCTGTAATTGAGCTAGCCAAGGGTACAAATGTCAACTCTGATCTGATCTCAAAAAGAATGGTACCACCATCATTGAACGAAAAGCCTACATCAAAAGGTAGGAAAAGGTTTGATAACCAAATAAGAAAAGTTAAGAATGTAGTACAACTTAACTCGTCATACGCTCCTATGATTTTGAGAAAATCTGCTGAAAGAGGTATTTCTTTAAACGATCAAAGCTTGTTGAGCGGCTATCTAATCTCGATAAGTGAGCAACAAGATTCGACTGATTTTGATGTAACGCAAGAAGAGAACATATTTGACATACCCGTTATAGATCAAGAGCGCGCTAGATCATCAAGGTTTACATCGGAAGCTGGGATCGTGGGTCTTATCATAGAAAAGTTTAGAATACATAAAGGGAAAAAGTATAGGATGCCACCCGTTGTTGTTTCTGGAAGGCGTCCTGAGAAGGGTTATGATTCCCAAGTTGCTTACGGCCAGACTTATGAGTATAAAGTAAGGACTCTAGCGAAGTTCAGAGTCCCTGCGACGATGCCAGATGGTAGAACCTATATCCAGACATTCTTGGTTGCATCAAAGCCAAGCCAGGTTATTCAATTGACAGCGTCAGAGAATAGGCCACCGACAATCCCTCAAGACGTTAACTATTATTACGAGTACGGTGATGACAGCCTGTACATAACTTGGGCGCCCCCTGTAAATCCACAAAGGGATGTCAAGTATTATCAAGTTTTTAGAAGAAAGTCTTTAGATGAACCCTTTGAGCTGCTGGCGCAGCTTGATTTTGATGATTCCGTAATACGTACCGAGCCGAAGGAAGATGTAGATCCAGGGTCAATGATGTCATATTCTTCAATGCCGACGTACTATATAGATAATGATTTCGACAAGTCGTCGTCGTATATTTACGCGCTAGTCTCAATAGACGCCCGGCAATTGTCTTCACCTTATTCTACCCAAACAAAAGTAAGCTTTGATAAGTCTAAAAACAAGATTAAGAAAGAGTTCGTCTGTTATTCGGGTGCGCCAAAACAATACCCTAACTGGACGCTCAAGGAAAACTTTTTTGTCGACACTATGAAAGATTCATCTCATGACAAAGTCAGTATTTACTTTAACCCTGAAGCGTATACACTTATTAGAAGTAATGGAGAAGCGATTCCCGCTTTTTATTCAAAGAGTATGGACCCGTTGGCAAAATACGTGTTTCAGTTTATCAACACAGACAGGTTATCAGAGCAGAAGTTTGAAGCTACAATCGACGACTCTAACTTTGTGGAGGATCGTGGTACCGAACAAGAACTTGAGGAAGATGATGACGAATAAGTTCATGTTATTTGTTGTAGCGTATATTTAGCAATGGTCCAGGAGGAATTTAGATGGGTTTCTTAGATAATAGTACAAATAATATTATAGTCGATGCTGTTTTGACAGATTTCGGTAGAGAGCTATTAGCCAGAAATGATGGCAGCTTTTCTATCGTAAAGTTTGCTTTTGGTGATGACGAAGTAGACTACACACTAATAGAAAAATTCGGAAGGACAGTCGGAAAACAAAAGATTGAGCTTAACACGCCTGTCTTCGAAGCGCAAACGAATCAGAACTTTGCGCTGAAGCACAAGCTGATAAGTCTTTCAAACCCTACCTTGTTCAAGTTACCGTCTGTGATTTATCGTTCATCTGGATTGACAGGGACAACTTTAGGACTTAAGAGGACGGGACAGAGCTCTACACAGACAATCTCGTTTGTCCAGGTACTTTCTGACGAAAACACGATTGAGCCAGAATTGAGGGACCAGACATTCCTCGTTAAGATACCCTATCGCTTTCTCGAACTGGGTGGCGGAGAGACCCCAGACTCAATCGATTCAGAAGAGATTGCAACGTACATTATAACAAGAGACGCGCGCACTACTGCCGCCGGCGGCTCTAGACTAACAATAGAGATAAAAACAAGGTCTATTTCTGACAGCGTTTTCACATTCTTCGGCGACGCTGATAATAAAAACCAGATCTCAACGACCTTTTCGGTTACGGGCGTCCAGTCCGGTGTTGTTACAGAGCTGTCAGCTGTGATAGAAAAATAGAAGTGAGGTAAGAAGTGGCGACATTTAAAGAGATATCCGCGGCAGATATTAAGACAACTAGATCAGTTTTAAATCAGCTCGTAGACGTGATCCAAGAAGATATATCAGGCTCAGCGACCAGAAAGTCGTACCAGCAATTTGTGACCGGTGGTGCTGGACCAGGCATTACTTCATCGCTGTATCAAACTGTGTTTGATCAGGATTTCACACTCCAGACCGCTAACCCTCTGTTCGATATGACAGTAGGGTTGTTCTCTGCTGGTGGGACGGTTGCCTCGGCTTCTAACGGCACTGACTCTAATGGTAAAATGCTTTTCCCTTCACAGTCTGTCATGATGCGTGAAAAAATAGAGATATACCGTCAATACGCCGCAAATCTTTTGGGTGATCCAGACGCATCTTTTACAACTCCGTTCGGGTCTTCAAACACGGATGATCAAGTCGATCAAGCTTTGTTTGTTTCGTTTAAGAGATTGTTCACACGAGACAAGATAAAGAGAGAAACCTTCGCGGTGAAAGTATACCCTGAAGCAAACGGACAAGATAACGCCTCCCTAACTTCTCCGAACCTTTACGCAACCGCCACTGGTAGCGCAGCAATCTACACAGATTTCGGGTCCTCGACAAACCGCCGCCGTACGTTCGGTGGGGAGGTCGGCAACTTAGTGGATTCTAGTAACACCTCTAGAAATGTTGGTCTGGTCTTCTATGATTCTGGTACAGCGATATTAAACCTTGGTGGTCGTGGTAGTACCCAACGCGCGTTCAATTCAGGGAGCATATTGAGTGGTGCTATTTCTGCTATGACTCCATCTTCAAACACTGATGCAGCAGATATTCCTTATGGCAAAGAGATCATGGGTTGGGCACAGGGCGCAAGCTATAGAACAGTAATACCAGACCTTCTGACGTCTGCTAGCGTGGACGATATCGTTGATCACTTCGCAGGGACCAGGTTCTCTTCTGGTTCATTGACAGCAGCCACATTCCAAAACAACACGAACATTAATTCTACTTTAATATTCTGTAGAGCAACAGCTGATGAGTTCAACTACTCCTCGAATCCGACGTACACAGATACAGGTAACCGAATCCGAGTAATTGAGCAAGGTCAAGAAGACACCCAGCGCTCGTTTACGTATATCACTACCGTCGGTCTCTACGACGTTAATGATAATCTGCTGGCGGTTGCAAAGCTTTCTAGACCTATAGAAAAGAATGATGAGAAAGATTTAACGGTTCGAGTACGACTAGATTTTTAGCGGGGGTCCTATATGTCCCTCTTCAAGTTAGACAAGAGCTATTTCGATACTTTCAAGGTTCTGGCTAAGCCAAAGAGGTTTTTTGCGTCTTCTAGTAGTGGGTTGATTGGTTCATTACCAGTTTTTCCAGGAACCTCTCTTTCCATCAAGGAAGTTGTCACTACGACATCTGACGATGTTCCTGATGAGACGACCATCGAGTCCCTAAGGGGTGAAGTAATAAGTCAAGGGGTAACCCAAGATGGTCTGGAACAGTATCTGGTTGGTGTTAATAAGATAACGTCGAATGTTCGTCGAGAAAAAAAGATGGAGGTTCTTCGATTTGAGCCATCTGTTAGATTCACTAGCGACTCGATTAGAAAGAGTGTGGTCAAAAATGTTCTTTTCCCATATTACAGAGTAAAGTACGGTAAAGCCTGTAATTGGTCATTTACGAACTATAGCACGCTAAATTTCTTTTCGACAAAAGACAACACAGTTCCTGATGGTTCTGTTCTAATGTATCCTGCTACAGGATCTTACAAATACCGGCCCTCTGGGTCATTTTCGTTTGAGTTCTATCTCAACCCGCGTTACCATGAATTTGATCGTCATGGTAGTTTTAAGACAGGAACCCTCTTTCACCTATCTAGCTCTTACGTTGTATCTCTAGCATCTGGTAGTTCCAGGGACTCGAACGGTTATGTTGACGGATTCCGGCTAATGCTACAGCTTAGTCATTCAGCTGGTCTTGAGCCCTCTGAGTGTAGTCTGTCACTCACAGATGCTACCCGAACCGAACCATATAACTTCATATATTCATCCTCTGATAACTCTTTAAAGAGGAACCACTGGCACCACTGTTGCATTCGGTGGGATGCCAATACCCAAAATTCGACCGGCTCGTTTATGGTGGACGGTCAAGTTAAGGGTACTTTCGATATTCCTTTATCTGCTTTAAGCGGAAGTTATCTTCAAAGAGAGTTGCCCAAGACTACGGTACGTAACGGCGCAACAGAGAACCTTGGTCCCCCCGACGTTCTTTTTGTCGGTAATTTCTATAAAGGTCCAAACACAACCGATGGAGGTGTCTCGGAAGCAGACCTAACATCGCAATTTTTTAATCCAGCTGTTTCGCAGACAGACGGGATCATGGATTATTACAACGGGGGTTCTGGAATTCCAGAGCCTGACGACTATGAGTTTGCTCACCCCTTGAACGCAGAGGTCCACGAGCTTAAGATCTACAACCAGTATAGAACAGATGCACAGATCCAGACTGCTATGTCGGGGGGCTTCGAGTCTTTAGCGTCTGAAAAATCCGCAGGTCTTGTTTTCTATGTCCCTCCTTTCTTTGTGAAAGACACGAACGAAAGAGAGGTTCTGCAAACTCCGTTCCAGACAGCTCGTGGGTCTACTGATGATCCGTTTAACGTCCCTCTTTCTTTCGGTGTTGGCGGACACTACCTAAATCTAGAAAACTTTACGAAAGAATTTGTGCAAGGAGTTTTCCCAAGACTGTTTGCATTAAGCGGTTCAACAATCGATACTGCAACAGGGTGGTCGACAGCTAACAATTACCTGTTTTCAACAGGAAGCATTCGGAAAAGAAACCTGACAGTCCTGCCAAACGATAACGGATTGTTTATGCCTAACTTCTCTATACTAGAAGAAACGGCGGCGAACGCTGGGTCCTTATCTTTGTTTAAGCTGGATGACGGCACGAAGGATCTAAGTCAAGTTAATCTAAACGTTCTTTTACCGACAGCTTCGATAGGACAAGGCTTACTCGGTACCGAGACTGAGGGATCCATTTCTGAAAGTCTACAAGGCGCTACCCCGGATGACCCTAGTGTCCCAGCAGGCTCTATACTAACGATATATAATAGAACCCGTGATCCTTCCTCAAATGAGATTGTTATTTTTGATGCTAGCAATATATTCTATGGGAACAAGATTGATCCAGGGTCGTACGTCCTCAAAGATACTGCGATAACCGGCTCAGGGGGTCGTATATCTATGACATTCCAAGATTTCTCTGGAAGCCTGTACAGAGCTGATTGTTTAACAAAACAATGCACATGGGCGGCCCCGGGTACGATAATGTACGAAGAAGGTATATCTGTTCTTAAGACGCCTCTTGTCCCACGCTTCGGTATAGACCAATATTCTGTGTCTTTGGTTGGACAACAGAACGTTCACGTTCTTAGAATTGATATCCCAGCTGAACGTGGTGACTTAGACTTGTCAACTAATCCGACCTTCAAGATTTTAAAGCCAACCGATCAACAAGCGGATGCCAACACTCGGTTCTGCTATATTACAAACCTAAACTTACTTGACGAGAATCTTAACGTGATCAGCAAGACTAGTTTCTCTCAGGCTCTCGTGAAGAGAGAGAACGACAGGTTTGTTGTTCGTGTAAAACTAGATTTCTAGACTTAAAGTTTATTTGCAGCTATCGACTGTCTATAATTGGACAGCAGCAATAGGATACTAGATGTCACTTCATTTGGGTTTGGATATTTCAACGTCTAACGTCGGGTGGTGTGTTGTAGATACTGAGCAAAAGACCTTCATCTCTGCCGGTGCAGTGCAACTAGCTAAAAAGAAAAACATCTTTGAAAAGTGCTCTGCAGTCCGCTCTGCTTTGTCATCCATCAATATCACACATGAAATATCTTCTGTTTTTATAGAGGAAAACCTGCAAGCATTTCGTCCTGGCTTTTCTAGCGCAAAAACCATCGTTACCCTAGCAAGGTTCAACGGGATGGTTACTCTTATGTGTCATGACGAGTTTGCGTTACAACCAAAGTTCTTTAACGTTAACAATGCTAGAAAGCTTGTTGGCCTAAAGATAGACAGAAAATCTGACTTAAGCACAAAAGAGCAAGTTCTTGAATTTGCGAAGAACAAGGTCACCGATTTCCAGTGGCCTATGCGTACTCTTAAATCTGGGGCGAGGAAAGGGCTTGTAATACCCGCTGATAGTTGTTATGATATAGCAGATGCTTATGTTATAGCACTAGCCAGTACAGTACAATGAGTGACGATTTAATACTTAAGAAGCGCGTAAAACTAATAAGAGATGCATTTCAAGATGTTTCTCTTGATAGGGATGGTGTCAACGTAGCTGTAAGCTGTGTCAATAAAAAGTGCTCCACCTATTCAAAGCCGCACAAGAAGAAGCTATGCTTAAGAGTCGACAATGAATTTTATCATTGCTGGTCATGTGGCATGAAAGGAAAGGGTCTGGCAAGATTCTTTCAAGTTAACAAACCAAGGTTTGCGAGCTTAGCAACATCTCTGTTCTCAAAAGTCGTTAAGGGAAAAGAAGAGGAAAAGCAAAAACTATTTTTACCTGATGGGTTTTCTCTTCTGGCATCACTGTCCGCCGGTTCTGATCCTGACTTAAGAGCGTGTCGAAACTATGTTCTGTCCAGAGGCTTGTCTGAAAAACACTTATGGTATTTTCGGATGGGTGCAACACCGATCGGCAGATTCCGGCGACGGGTCATTATTCCGTCTTTTGATGATGAGGGTTTTGTAAATTATTTTACCGCAAGATCTATAGACGAATCGACAAGGAAGTATCTTAACCCCAGGGTAAAGCGTGCAGAAATCGTTTTTAATGAGATCAACATAGACTGGAATAGCGAATTGACAATCGTCGAGGGCCCATTCGATCTAGTGAAAAGTACCCAAAACTCAACGTGTCTACTCGGAAGTACCCTGACAGAGCACCACGATTTGTTCCAAAAGATTGTAAAAAACATGACACCTGTTGTGTTAGCTCTAGATCCAGACGCTATTTTGAAGACCCAAAAAATAGCTGCTCTTCTTTCTTCTTACAGCGTTGATGTTAAAATTGCTGATATAGGCGAGTTCGAAGATGTAGGTAGTATGCCTGTTGGAGAAATCAACACTGTTGTGGAAGCTTCAAGGCCCTGGAACCAAAATGACAGATTAAGGTCATTGATTAGTACAATCAAGTCCGGGTCGTTAATATAAGATAATGGAGCGTTGTATATGAGCTTTAGGTGTGCGCACTTTGCCGATATCCACTTTCGTGGCTTAAGCCGGCATGATGAATATAGGAAGGTTTTTGAAGCCTCATATGAGAAGCTGCAACAGCTGCAGCCAGATATCATATTTTTAGGCGGAGATATTGTTCATTCAAAAACTCAAGGAATAAGTCCTGAGTTGATTGATATACTGCGGTGGTGGTTCAACAGCCTTGCTGAGATCGCACCAGTTCATCTTATTCTTGGTAATCATGATGGGCTAATGCTAAATGAGGATCGCCTAGACGCGATTACCCCGATTGTCAGGGCGCTGGATAACCCTAATGTGCACTTGATGAAAGGGACAGGTGTTTACCCCACTGGAATAGACGGGTTTAACTGGTGTACGTTCTGTTGTTTTGACCCTAAGGCATGGCAAGACCTTTCTCCCCCTAAGGACGGAGTGAATATTGCGTTATATCATGGCCCGGTTAATGGTTCGCTCACTGACCAAGACTGGGAAATTAATGGTGATAGTATAAAAGTTGACTTCTTTAAGGAGTATGATTATGCCATGTTAGGTGATATTCATAAGAGGCAATTTTTGACAAACAAGATCGCCTATCCTGGCTCAACAATTCAGCAAAATTATGGTGAAGATATAGAGAAAGGGTTTCTGTTTTGGGAAATTGAAGATAAAGACTCTTTCGATGTACAGTTCATTCCACTCTACAACGAGCATGCTTTTCGAACAATCAAGTGGGAAGGCGATGTTGCATCAACTCTGGACTCGATACCTAATAACTGGAAGAAGTCAAGGTTTAGGGTTGTCCACAAGGGAATGACGCAGACTGAGTTTAAGCAGTTGCAGCAAGGTTTAAGAAACCGCTTCGAGGCTTACGAGGTTGTTTCCAAGAATGAACAGGACAGTTTTAAGGGTGTCGACGCAGAGATTGCCACAAATATCGGTAAAATATCAAGGAATGATCTAAGGTCATTTAAACAACAAGACGCTTTGATGACTGAATTTGTCAAGGGTAAAGAACTACCTGATGAAGAGCGAGAGTCGTTAAGATTGTTACACCGCGACGTATTCAGCAGGTGCGTTCAAGGAAGTACAAACAATTCTCATCAGTGGCGCCTCCGGCGGCTTATGTTTGATAATACTTTCGGCTATGGTGAAGATAATATTATAGACTTTGACGTTTTGAGTGGCATAACTGGGATATTTGGAAAAAACAGGGTCGGTAAATCTTCCATTCCCGGCACAATATCATACGCCTTATTTAATTCTTCTGATAGAGGCACTCTAAAAAATATTCATATTGTTAATAACAGAAAAACATACGCCAAAGCTGCTGTAGATTTTTCAGTCGCCGGAGAGATGTACCGTGCCGAAAGACAAACGATCAAGAAAACAAGTCGTAAGGGTACGGTTTCTGCCCCTACTAACCTCAATCTTTTCAAGATTGACTCTTCTGGTGAGCCCATAGCTGATGAGACTGGTGAGCAACGAAGAGAAACCGAGAAGACTTTGCGGGATCTTGTTGGTAGCGTAGAAGATTTTATGATGACTTCATTCGCAGCCCAGGGAAGTATGAATGCTTTCATTAAGGAGGGCTCAACTCAGCGAAAGAATATTCTTACGAGGTTTCTAGATTTACAGATATTCGATGATATGTTACGCGTGGCAAAAAATGAATTATCGGAGCTTCGTGGGGAAATGAAGTCTGCTCCTGATAGAAACTGGACTGCCTTAATTGATGAGCAAACAGAACTTAAGAGTACACTTTCTCTAGAGATGTCTGAGATTGAGCAAGAACTAAGCGTATTAAAGAAAAAGAGGGACGACTTAAAGATTCAATTAGCTGCCCTTCCTTCTTCCAAGCTGTACACGAAAGAACAGATACAGGATCATGTTTCATCTCTCAATGATCTCAAGACTAAAGACATAGAGTTTAAAAA
>MDTB01224474.1_pt1 | contig 17024 bp, 17 predicted proteins | sample 811161 | NCBI WGS metagenome assembly MDTB01 (sample SAMN05326650, study PRJNA326480) | marine metagenome | isolation source: seawater | place: Mediterranean Sea | collected 2009
AAAAGATCAAAAAATTTTTGAAAAAATAGCGAATGAAGTAAAAACTGTAAGACTTGGTGGAGATTGCTATAGTTATTGTCTTCTGGCGGATGGTCACATTGATTTAGTAATAGAAAGCGGTCTTAAGCCATGGGACATCAGAGCGCTAGAACCCATAATTATAAATGCAGGCGGAATAATGAAAACCTGGGAGGGCAATGACATATTTAATGGGGGAAGGATTATTGCAGCAACTAATAATAAACTATTTAAAAAAGTTAAAAGTAAAATGCATAAAAAAAAACCCAGTTAAAATTAACTGGGTTTTAAATTAAATATTGAACAATAATTCTATCCAAGAGCATCCATTACAGATTGTAATTTCATTGCTATCGACATATCTCCAGAAACTTTTAATTTACCCTGCATAAAAGCAGATGTTCCATCAACTTCGCCTGATCTCATTTGCTCAAATGTCTCCATTGACATTGAAAGAGTACAGTCTGCGTCCTGATCTTGATCTGAAACAGTATTTGGATTTGATTTTCCATCGAGAAAAATACATCCAGCTCCCTCAAAATCAAATTTAACTGTTGCACCCAATCCAGTATCTTTACCTTCAATACCTTTTTGGAATTCTGTTAGAAGACTTGCTACGTCAGTCATAATGTTACTCCATTAATTAATTAAGAATGGCAATAAGAACAATTTACTTTATACATGTCAATATCAAAATTATAAATTCATTATGAAAAAACCTATTTTCTGGGAAAAAGCAAAAAAGGATTTAATTAGAAAAGATAAGATATTAGGACGTATAATAAAGAATTATCCTAAAGATTTTCTATTTTCTAAATCTGATCCATTTTATACCTTGGCGAGATCTATTATCGGTCAACAAATTTCAGTGAAAGCGGCCCAGGCAGTTTGGGATAGATTTGAAAAAAAAATAAAAAGAGTTACTCCAAATAATATCTCAAATATGCATTTTATGAGCATGAAATCATGCGGTCTATCTAGACAAAAGATTTCCTATTTAAAAATACTGTCAGATGCATTCATTCAAAAAAAATAAATCCAAAAAATTGGGGTCAATTATCAGATGAAGAAATAATTAGTGAATTAGTGCAAATTAAAGGGGTAGGTCGGTGGACTGCTGAAATGTTCCTTATATTCAACCTTTGTCGACCTGACATATTTCCGGCAGACGATTTAGGTGTTATTAAGGGAATCTGCAACTGTTACAGTTTGGAATATCCTATAAACAAAGATACTGCTATACTTATGTCTGAGAAATGGAAACCTTATAGATCAGTTGCAACCTGGTATTTTTGGAGAAGTTTAGACCCGATACCTGTAGAATATTAGTATGAATAAAATTAACTTTTCCTATGCCTCTAAATCTGAACATAATTTCGCACAGCGTCTAATTATAAAGACGATTGAATCACTTACAGGCAAAAAAAAATTAGAAAACCTTTACAAGAATTATTCTATAAATAAGCAGAATCCAATAACTTTCTGGACAGATATTCTAAATGAAATGGAAATTAAAATTATTAATAAATCAAATAATAAACTAATAATTCCTAAAAATTGCCCCCTTTTGGTTATCGCTAATCATCCTTTTGGAATTATTGATGGTTTAATTTTGTGCTCCCTAATATCCCAAATCAGAGATGATTTTAAAATCATGACACATGAAACGCTTCAATTTTTACCACAATTAGAGGAATTTATTTTGCCTGTTGATTTTAGTGGCCAAACCAAAGAATCAAAGATTTTGAATATTGAAACAGCGAAGGCGGCAAGAAAGCATCTATGCAATAATGGAGTTGTCATTATTTTTCCATCAGGAGGGGTATCAGTTGCTAAAAGTCTAAGGTCTGAAGCAATTGATGATGAATGGAAATTATTTCCAGCAAAGCTTATTCATCAAACTAGAGCAAATGTTCTTCCTATCTATTTTGACGGAAAAAATGGATTTTTATTTCACTTTTTTGCTTCAAAAATTAGGAATCAGACTCTCAAATATTCAACGTATATACACGAAACTAGAAAAAAAATTGGTAAAGAAATTTGTATTTATTCTGGAGAATTAATAAATTATTCAGAAATTGAAAATATTAAAGATAGAGTTGAGCTGACAAATTATTTAAAAGATATTACGTACAGTTTGAAAGACAATTTAAAATGATTATAATTAAAAGTTTTAAAATATGTACTTATTTATACTTTGATATTTCATAATCACACATTTTTTTTATAAGTTGATTAATATTTGTTTTTGGTGCCCATTTTAAAATTTTTTTTGCTTTTACTGAATTGCCAAAAAGAAAATTAACTTCTGTTGGTCTAAAATATTTTTTATCAATTTTAACTATTATTTTTTTCGTATTTTTATCAATTGCTTTCTCATATAAACCTTTACCTTGCCAAATCAGATTAAAGCCATAATATTTCGCAGCCTTATTTATAAATTCTTTTACAGTATAAGTCTTTCCTGAGGAAATGACAAAATCCTCAGCTCTTTTTTGCTGCAACATCATCCACATTGCTTCAACATAATCTTCTGAATAGCCCCAATCCCTTTTAGAATAGATATTTCCAAGACTCAAATTAGACAAATAACCAAATTTAATACTCGCAAGATCGGAAATAATTTTCTTGGTAACAAATTCTGAGCCCCTTAAAGGAGACTCATGGTTAAATAATATTCCAGAACAACAGTATAAATCATATGCTTCCCGATATAAATTTACCATCCAATGAGCATATAATTTTGATACTGCATAAGGACTGACTGGATGAAATGCTGTTAGTTCATTTTGATTTATAGATTTTATATTGCCATACATCTCAGAAGTTGAAGCTTGATAAAACTTAGTTTTTTTTGAATAGTTTCTTATTGCTTCAAGTATTCTGGTAACACCTAAAGCATTAACGTTAGAAGTAAATATTGGAGAACTATAAGAGTTTGCTACAAATGATTGCGCAGCTAAATTGTAGATTTCGTGAAATTTACCATTTCTTATGACATCTATAATGTTGTTTTCTTCTAATAATTCAAAAGGAATCACTTTCACTTTCTTTTCAATACCTAGTTCCTTGAGTCGCCAGTTACTTCCACTAGAATTTTGCCTTTCACCTCCAAAAACTTCGTATTCTTTACTCAAAAGATACTTTGCCAGGTAAGCGCCGTCTTGTCCTGAAATTCCTGTTGTTAATGCTTATTTCTTAACCATCTAATTATTTTAATTACGAACTATTGAAATCAATTATTGATTTTAATATATCCTTAAGATAATGGATATAATATTTTTTTTTACCGTTTATTATAATGTTTAAAAACCTACATGAATACAACTAAATTAAAAATATTTTCTTTCTATAAGTTTATTGAAATAAGCAATCCTGAAAAGATAAAATCATTCTTGGATTATTTTTGTAAGGATAAAACACTCAGAGGGACCATCCTTATAGCAAATGAGGGAATAAATGCATCAATTTCTGGAAATGAACAGGATCTATATTTTTTAATAAAAAAAATTACTACTTTATTAAAAATTGTAAATCTAAATATAAGAAGTAACCGCACCAAATATTTACCATTTAATAAGATGAAGGTAAGAGTAAAAAAAGAAATTGTATCCCTTGGAAAAAATAAAATTGATGTGCCTAAGCATACAGGTAAATTTGTTTCTCCTGAAAATTGGAATAAACTTTTAAAAAAAGAAAATATTAAATTAATTGATACTAGAAATGAATATGAATTTAATATAGGGCATTTCAAAAATGCAATTAATCCTAAAACAAGATCTTTTCGTGATTTTCCAAAGAAGATTGATCAGATGGGAATAAAAAAAAAATGATGAGATTGTAATGTATTGCACAGGTGGAATTCGATGTGAAAAAATATCTGCCTTTCTTAAAACCGAGGGTTATCCTAACGTAACACAATTGGAGGGAGGGATATTAAATTTTCTTGAATATGCAAAAGACTCTAAAAAAAATCGTTTATGGAATGGTGAATGCTTTGTCTTTGATAGTAGGGTTGCTATAAACAAAAAATTAGAAACTGGTAGCTATGATCAATGCTATGGATGTAGGCATCCCATAAATGATACTGACAAGAAACTTCAATCTTATGTCAAAGGTGTTTGTTGCAGATTCTGCGTAAATAAAAAGTCAAATAAACAAAAGAAATCATTATTTATGAGACAGAAGCAAATAGACATGGCTGAGGAACAAAATAAACATCATCCTTTTAAAAAAATTAATTTAAAGAATCATCATTTTTAAAATAAATATTTTTACTTATAATCTTACTTAATACGCCTAGCAGTGAAAGCAATATTGCGACCATAAAGCTAAGCAAAAATAAATTAATCTTAGAAATTGAAATATTTGTTAATTTTATATTTGCTACATTAAAATTTGCTACTGAAAAATTATCATTAATATTCAATTCTTGAATAGCAGATTCTAAAGTTTGTATTCTATCATCTTCCTTTAGTTTTAGATAATCCAATTCTGCATTAATTATTTCTGGAATGTATAGTTGTGGTAAGTCTCGATTCAAGAGATTCTCAATTTCTGCATCAATTGCTATGTACCCTCTGAAATAATATGGCTGTTCATTTATAGATAGTTGTTTTTCAGAAGTTAGCTCTGATGATGATTCAATGTTTTGTTGATTTCCAAAAAAAGCAAAAGAATTTGATATACTCATCATATTTTGATCTATTGATAATGCTTTCGCTATTTTTGACTGTTCTTTTAAAAATTCAAGTCGTTGCTGATTTTCTCTTTCGTAAACTTCTATCATTCTATCTAATTTATATTTTGATTGATTAATTTGAGAGTTCTTTTTTATCTCCATTTGACTAATCTTATTATTTAATAGATTTTTTATATAAGTTATTACTTTTTTATTGTTTTCAAGAAGAATATAACTAATTAAATTTTTTACTTTATACGAATCTTCACCAGAAAAATTTAATACAATTGCATCTTTTTTTTCTAAATTAAAAATTCTTTCATTTTCATCTGGCATAAATATTTTAAGGCCAAAACTTCTCGCTAATAATGCATTTGTATAATCATTATTAGAAGCAAACTGATTTGCATCGTAAAAATTAAATTTTATAAGTGCATCAACCACTTCTGACCTATCTAATATTTCTTCAATAAAAGTATCAAGTAAGAATTCTCTAGTTAAAAATCTAAATTCACTGAATTGAGACACTGAGCTTATTTCATTGTAAAGCTTATTTGAAATTGGATTTATTGTAATGCTTCCCTCATAAGTGTTTTTATTATTGATTATGAAAAATGATGATAGGGCCAAAAATATAATTATGAAAAACAAAATATAGTATCTAACCTTGAAGAGCTCTAAAAAAAAATCTTTTAAGCTTATTTCATTCTCTTTTTTTACCATTTCTTAAATGTCTCCTTAATTTACTTCTATCATCTGATGAAACAATGTATCCAACACAATTACTGGCTCCACAAATACATTTATGATCCGTATAATCATCTTTATCAAATTCATATCCATAATCATAACTTAATTCTGTTCCTCTTTTTATATTTTTTATAGATTTAATCCAAATCCTACCTCTTATTATGTCTACTTCACAATTAGGACGGCAGGAATGATTTATATATCTTGCTTTATTGTATTGAAATGATCCATCAATGTCATATTTGCTGTTTAATTCAAATATATATACTGAACCAGTCAATTTAGAATTTAGAAATTTTTTAATTCTCTTTTCAGACCTTTTATCACCTTCATATTTTGAGATTTTTTCTCCTATGTATTCAATTATTTTTATACCTTTTTTTATATCCTCAGTTGCAAAAATGCCGCTTCCATGAATCTTTGAGCTTTTAACTTTCCACATGAATATTCTTGTTTCTATAAATTGACTGAAGATAAAAGCCAACAGGTAAATAATATATAATATTTATATAATTGTTAAAGAAATTTTGTGTTGGGAAAAAAGGCCACAATGACACAATCATTGCTAACAATAAATACTTTTGATAGTTATTAGACTTAGAATTGACATAATTTGAATGATTATTTTTTTTACCGAACATAATGATAAGGTAAAAAAATATCAATATTATTGGCAAAGTTCCAATTAATCCAACTTCAGCAAGTAATTGAACATAGGTATTGTGTGGATGAGTGTTGCATGAGAGATCATCATGTGAATATTTTTCTATCTCACATTTATTTCTATATTGATTTGGTCCGTGGCCAATGGCAGGCTTATCATAGAACATATTTATTGACGTATTTATCATTGAGTGATGCGCAGATGAAAATATCAAGATATTATACGAGTTCAATGAAAATGAACTTTCTGAATTCTGAGTAATTTGAAAAAGTGTTCTATCAATTACTCTTTCCTTTAAATTATTGTCAAAAATTAATAATGAAAAGAAAATGAGACTAGAAATTATAAGTAACGTTAAATTTAATAATATTTTCTGTCTTTCAATAATTAATAACGACAGAATTATTACAAAAGATAATCCTAAAGCTGTTCTTTCTCCTGAAAGAAGTATAACGATAAGGGATAAAGTTATGGTAATATAAAAGATCAGATTTTTATTAAGTTTACTTATTTCTAGGAAAATTATTACTCCTAATGCTAAAGGCAGCATTCTTACAAGGTAGCCACCTAAGAACATTTTGTCATCTATGCTTAATCTTAGTCGAGACGCATCTCTTTCTAAACCAATTAAATTATTTCCATAAAAATATTGTAAGAGTCCGTCGGTAATCGCTAATAATATTGTTAGGAGCAAAAAAATAGAAAAATATTTGAAAAATTTATTGTTATTATCTATTAAGTACCAAATCAAAAGTGAAAATACACCAAATCTAAAATAAAATAGTGTTGATTTCAATGAATGCTGTATATCAGTTGATATTAGTGATAATATTAAAATCAGTAAGTAAAATAAAACAAGCAAATAAAAAAAATTATTTCTTAAGTATTTAAATGATTTTTCATTCAACAAAATAAATATAAAAGACAATGAACATATTGAAACTATTAGATCAGGCAAAAATGGTCCCGTTAATAGTAATAAGGGAATCATGTATATTAAAAAACTGAGAAATTTTACATAAATTTCTTTTATTTTAAAAGTAGAGTTGAACATTTAAAAATATCATATCATTTTTATTGTAATATTATGAGTTATAATAGACGTAGCTTAAAGAATTAATTTATTCATATAATATAAACTATGTATTATTTTTCAATATTCATTTCATCATTAGCTTTAATTTTTATTAGCAATAAGATTTTTAATTATTTTGAAATAGGCATTGAAAATACTTCTTTAGTTTCACGAAAGATTCACTCTGTGAGAGTGAACAGACTAGGTGGTATAGTTTTTTTTATAATGTTAGCTACATATCCACTGACTGAAAATACATTGTTACAATCAAGTATTATATTTGCTTTAATGATTGCAATAGTCGGCTTTGTTGAAGATATTTATAAAAAAATATCAAATTACATTAGACTCTTTCTTATATTTTCTATTACTGTAGCGTTTGTATTGTTATATAATATTAATATCATAAGTTTTGATAATCAAATATTAGAATCTATTATAAACAGAAATTATTATATATCTTTCATTTTCGTAACTTTGTCTATCATCATAGCTGTAAATGGGTTTAACTTCATTGATGGATTAAACGGACTAGTATTAGGTTACTCAATAATAATTTTGATCGTTTTTTGTTTTTTTTCTCAAAATGAATATCCTATTATTTTTTCTGTATGTTTCTCACTTATTATTTGTTGTACAGCACTTTTTTTATTTAATTTTCTTGGGAACAATATTTACACCGGGGATGGCGGATCTTATTTTCTTGGTTTTTTAATAAGTATTTTGTGTATAACTATATGTAATAATAATATTTTGCAGGCTTCCGAGATTGCTTTTTTAATAAGTTATCCAATTATAGAAGTTATATTCTCCTTTTTGAGGAGAATTATATCACAAAAGAGAGGATCATTAGAGCCTGATAATCTTCATTTACATCAATTAGTGTTTTTTAATATTTTAATTCTATTTAAAAATTTAAACTTAAATTTTTCGAGGAATTATCTAAATTCTTTATCCTCAATCCTACTATTGTTTGTAATATCTATTATTATTATCTCTGGCTTATCAATAAACCATTTAATCAATTCATTATATCTTCTATTATTTTTCATTATTCTTTATTGTACTACATACTATTTTTTACATAAATCATTTTTGAAAAATAGTTAATCAATTTTTCTTCATTAACACTGCCAAAATTTTATTCCTAAAGGTGAAAAGAAATAATGAAAGAAGCGTAAGAATAATTTTTTTAAAAATTATATTACTTATTTTCATTGATCTTAAATAGTATTCAGGATCCTGTGTGAGTTCGGTATAATACTGCTTTTTCAGTATAAATAAATTGGTTTTTTCAATACTCTTGTCAAAACTTTGATCTGTCCAGATTTGAAGATGAGCTTTTGAAACTGTGCCCTTCAATATTTTTTTGTAAATAGATTTACTTAGAGTTTTAAAAAATGGATATATCCAAAATTGTCTTGGAGTATCAATAAAAATACGACCTTTGGTTCTCAATTTTTTTTCTAAAGTATTTATAAGTGTAATTGGATCCTCTACATGTTCATAAACATCGTTTAGAAAAATTATATCAAAAGTACTTTTGTCTTTTTCAAAATCATTGAATTTTATTTGTTTATTGAGAGCTTCATATTCATTAAATAATGAATTATCATTTATATCTGTGATAAAAACATTTGATGTTGGAAAAAAAGATTTAAAAATTAGTGCAAACTGGCCTGATGCACCTCCATAATCAAGGACATTAAGATTACTTTGTTTATTATCATCTAGGGTAAACATGATGATATCTATAAAACCTTTTATCTTTCGATCAAAACTATTTGCATACCACTCATAACCAACTTGTTCCGACATAAAAGCGTCCTGAATATCCTTTTCTGTAGGGTAAGGAAAATAAAGAAGAACTCCACATTCTTTACATCTAGCAGTATGGTCAATTATTTCTTCAAGAATATTATTACATATTTTGCATCTATTATTTATAGAGATGTTCATTTTATTATTTATTACTTAAATTAAGGTTACAGTAATCTACGAAATTTGAATTAGAAATTAGTTTTTTACTTCTCTTTTCGCTAAATTCATTGTGTTTAACTAAACAAATTGTTAAATCAGAATTTGAAATAGCTTCCTCAATCTCATACATTTGAAAATCTTCTATACTAATAACATTAGGATCTACTATAAAAATATTTTCCTTTGGTATGTCTACTTCATTAATAATTCTTAAAGCTGGAGATTCTCTTATATCACTTACATTTGGTTTATAGGTTACGCCAAGAAACGTCACTTTAATATTGCGCTTTTTTATATTTGTTAATAAGGAAACTTGATGATTTATGTCTGATATTACCCATTCTGTTTTTGATATATTTACTTCTCTTGCAGTTTTAATGAGTTTTGCACTTTTGGAATTATTAGCAATAATGAAATAAGGATCAACTGCTATACAGTGCCCGCCAACACCAATACCTGGTTGAAGAATATTGACTCTTGGATGCTTATTTGCCAATTTAATCAATTCTAATTCATTTATTTTCATTTCTTTACATAATATCGATATTTCATTTGCGAAGGCGATATTTAAATCTCTAAAGCTATTTTCAGTAAGTTTACACATTTCTGCTATTTCTGAACTTGTCTCGTGCACAGTACCATCTACAAAAGATCTATAAAAATTAGAAATAAATGAAGTTGATTTGTCATCAAGACCACCAACAAGCCTGTCGTTGTATTTCATTTCTTTTATGATGTTTCCTGGTAACACACGTTCAGGACAATATCCGATCATAATTTCAGTTGTATCAATATTTTTTTTATTTAGACGATCTTTTATTTTTGCTGTCGTCCCAACTGGGGATGTCGACTCTAGGATTATTGTATCACCAGGTTTTAACTCTTTTGAAATTTGATCAACACATGCCAATATATATTTTATGTCAGGTAAATTCTGACTTTCATTAGATACTAATGGTGTAGGTACGCATATGATATATATATCAGATGATTTTATATTTATTGATGCACGAAACTTTTTTTGATCTATTGCATTATTTAAGATTTCTTGGAGTTCAGGCTCCAAAATATGAGTTTTTTTTGTATTTAAATCCCTTACCAAATTTTCATTTATATCAACACCTGTTACTAAATAATTTTTGTTTGCTAAAAGAAGAGCTGTTGGAAGACCAATATAACCCAGTCCCAAAACACAAATTTGCTTATCAAAAATCATAAACTAAGATTTTATTAAGTGTTTGCAGATTCTAATTGACGCTTTTCCATCACCATAGGGATTTTTTGACTTACTCATTTTGTTATATTCTTTTTTATTATTAATTAAACGTGATACATTTCTTACAATATTTTTTTGATTTGACCCAATTATTTTAATTGTACCAGCATTTATACCCTCAGGTCTTTCTGAAACGTCCCTCATTACAAGAACAGGTTTATTGAAGCTAGGTGCTTCTTCTTGTATTCCTCCACTATCGGTTAAAACTAAATAGCAATTCTTAATAAGAAAAACAAAACTTAAATAATTTAATGGTTCTATTAGATGGATGTTCTTTTTATTCTTAAGTATCTTGTTTACATCAATAGCTATATTTGGATTCAGGTGCACTGGAAAAATAAATTTTATAGATTCATGTAAACTTGATAATTTCTCTATCGATTTACATATATTAATTATACCCTCACCAAAATTTTCTCTTCTATGAGCAGTTACTAAGATATATTTTTCTTTTAAAATATTAGCCCCTATAGTTTTTTTTAAATTTGTTTCAATTTTATTTTTCACTGACTTTTTACTATTAATAATATTGTTCGTCATTTTTAGAGCATCTATAACTGTATTACCTGTAACAAATATTTTTTTTGGTTCTATATTTTCTCGTAAGAGATTTAGTCTGGACATTTTTGTGGGAGCAAAATGAAATTCTGCAATTTTAGACACTAATTGACGGCTTAATTCTTCTGGGTAAGGCGAGTATATATTATTGGTTCTTAAACCTGCCTCTACATGAGCAACCTTTATTTTCATATAAAATGCCGATAAAGATGCAATAAATGTTGTTATAGTATCTCCATGAACAATAATAAGGTCTGGCTTTGTTATAATAAGAACTTTTTCTAGCTTAGACATTATCAATTTAGATAAATCAGATAAAGACTGTTTTTTTTTCATAACTTTTAAATTATAATCGGGCTTAATTTTAAAAAATTTTAGAACTTGTTCTAACATCTCTTGATGCTGTCCGGTTGCACAGAATAAAGTTTTTACTTTTTTATGATTTTTTTTTAGAGATAAATATAAAGGGGCAAGTTTAATTGCCTCAGGCCGCGTTCCACAAACTATCATTATTTTATTTAATTTCATTTCATTTAATAAGAGCATTAAGAATAATATTGTATAAATTTTTCACATGGATTGAATTTTTTGAAACTGGATAATCAATATTTTCTGATAAATAAAGGTAACCTTTTGAATCATGCATTCCATTTTTTATAGCAACAAATGAAATATAATTAAAAAAATCTAAACTTTGATTATTAATTTTTATTACTTTATTAGATTTATTTATTTCATTAGGGTAACTAAGAGTCACAAAAAGAGAGTTTTTTCTTTCTTCAATATCTTCAAATATTCTTATTGAGTCTTTTTCCATAATTATTGACTCCAAAATTTCTTTTGCATTTTTTTTATTTTTTTCATTTGAAAAAGTAATTTCAAAATCTCTGGTCATTCTTGGAAATATTTTTAAAAAGTCGATACCAATTTTTATTAGAAAATCAGAATGGTCTTTAAGCCTATAGTAATATTTGACCTTATCGTATGGTTTTTGTGATAATCCAGTAGAAACAACTAATTTTCCACCTCTATCTGCTTGATCTAGGTAATATTTTAAAATTTTATCATAAAATAATAACATATCCTTAACAGGATCTAAATTTTTTTTTATATACCAGCTTGGATTATTTTTGTTTCCCCCAGCATATGGACTATTAAAAAAATAATGATGTTGTATGTGAGCGCCAGCATTAAAAAAACAAAATGCTACGGTTGGTTTTTTTTTTTGGATTAAGTAACAATGTAATACATGTATTACATTATCAAAGACTAGTGATCTTAAACTTCTATTAAAAAATCCTTTTAATATATTTTTAAATAAATAAAGAGTATTTTTTATATCGAATGATTTTATAATGATTTCGACAAGAGTCATGAATGATTTAAAATCTAATTTATTTTTTGAATTATCATTTATTGTCTGTTGTACCATTTTAGTGATTTTTTTTGAAAACTTTGTTTCGTCAGAATTTGTTTGAGTCCATGCGTCTGGAATGAAATATGCAGGTTTATTTAATTTGTTTATTGCATTCATAGGTGCAATAGCACCTACGCTTTCACCATTACTTTCAAGTGTTTCAAAAATCTGACTATAGGACGATTGCTTGTACTTTGAGTCTCCTAATCTAAAAACTTTATGCTCATTGTATTCTTTGCCTGTATGAGCTGAGGTCCATTGTATCCAAGGTTCGAGTAACTCGTATTCCTTTTCAGAGTGTGTCTCAATAAAAGTAAAATTATTTATTAGTTTCTTAAAGTTAGGTAGCAATATATTGTTGCTTTCAATATACTTTTGTACAATAGAAAAGTTTATCTCGTTTAATTCTATTATCGTAAGTTTTGGGAAATGCATTGATTTAGACAATATATAAATTATTAAACTTCTTCAACAGACTTTATAAAAGTCGCTAAATTGTCTTCTCTAATAAAATTACTCTTTATAATCTTTTTATTTTTTTTGTATGACTTCAAAGATAATCTCTTTACCTTATGAAGTGCCTTACCTATACTTACTTCATTATTCGGTTTACATATGTATAGATTATCAAACTTAGAATACAACTTTTTCGCAGGTCCAGCAGGCAATCCAAGTATAATAGGTCTTTTAGCAATAATATATTCGAAGGGCTTAGATGGAATTGCTGATTTAAAATTATCAGTTATTTGAGCATATAACACATCTGATTTATTATACTCTTTGATCACATCAACCCATTTAAGATAACCTAAAAAAGTAATATTTTTATACCCCTTTGATAATTTTTTTAAGTGATCTAATTCAACGCCATCTCCTCCAATTCGAAGGTTAATTTTTGTATTTGATTTAGCAAAATTTATTAAATTTTCAAGTTTTTGAGCAATGCCAATATTTCCAATATAAGTAATTGTTAAATTATCTGGTTTCTTTTTTTTAAACATGCATCTTTTTGATATCTGATTAAATTTATCAATTGAAATACCATTTTTAATTATTAAACAATTTCTTTTATTGTGGATTTTTTTTATGTATGAAGCTTCTTGAATATTTGTGACAGTAACTAAATCCGAATTACTTATAGAGTATTTTGTTAATTTTCTTATTAAGTTTTTTATAATTCTATTAAATATACTTTGTGTATTAAGATACTCCCAAACGATATCCCTGAAATCTACAATTAATTTATTTTTTTTATTTAAAATAATATTTAAAATCAATAAGATTGAGGGAATAGTATAAATAGATATGTCTGTCTTATTATTCATTATTATTAATTGAATCCTTAAGATAAAATATATTTCTTGTATAAATCTAATAAATATATTTCTGCTTTTATTAATATTACTATCGATATGAATTAGTTTTATTCCTGTTGAAATAAAATTTTTTATTTCTTTTTTATTTTTTGGTTTTTGCGCAATTACTTTTATTTCTTTTACTTTTAGTTTTTTCATTGCATCAACAAAGAAATTAATTCTATTTGCAGTAGCCATATTTCCAGGGTATGGGTGGTTACTAATGATCATTGCTGATTTAATAATTTTTACCATGAGATGCTAATTTTACTTTCATTGGATATTAAGTCTATTGATATGCATTTAGTTTTTTCTCTTCTACCAAATTGTAAGGAAAAAAATGTTTTATTAGTTTTTGGTATGCCTTTTAAAATATTAATGAATATTTTTTTTTTATTTTTGTCTTCTAGAGTATAAGTGTCATTATTGGACGAAATAATATTTATATCAGGATGCAAGATTAATATTGAATTTGCCTTTACCCTTGATTTTCCCCCAATTTTGTCATTTATCATGAGTACATTTTCTTTAAAAATCCATTCCCTAGTATGAGTCCTGCTGTTTATAACGTTTCTATATCCATCATGTTGAGATTTAATATTAATACATGATGATATTTTATCTGATTTTAAAACTTTTGTTCTCGCTCTTTTCCCGACCCTAAAAGAACTCCAAGTGTCAGATGAATTTTTATTTTCTACAACAACGGTATTATGTGCAGTTGTTCCTCTTTCAAATTTTCTAGTTTCATTATCGTCATAAGTTGATACACCGCTATTAACAATAACTCTTCTTTCATATATTGATAATTCAAATGAGAGTGTGTCTGCATGAGCATGACTTGGAATGTAGCTAGGACCAATCATCCCAACATCTGCAATTAAATAGGCGCTATTAGAAGATGAAACAATATAACCTGTATTTTCTAAATGATTTAGATATAGACCTCTATTTTTTTTTCCATTTAAAAGGCTAATAGTTTCTTTGTAATCAATGATTTTAAGATTTATTGCATAATTAATTATATCTTTTAAGTTTGATGCAATTTCAAATGTTGAGTCATTAAAAAAAGAAATATTACCGTCTGGATGACACATTTCAATTGCCCATATAATCATTTTTTTTATTTTGATGTATAAATCATCTAAAATTTTTATCTCGTCTGACAGAAATTTATCTTCATTATTAGAAATTATATTTACAAGATCTAACATATCCTCAAGTATTAGATTATGATACATAGGTGAGTTTTCAAAATGCCCTCCATCTTCTAAAATCTGCTCGTGTATCTCTCTTTTGAAAATTAGAAAACCTTTCCGAAGCCATTTTCTTGAGTCAGCATGATTAAAGAATACACCTCCAAATATCAGTGCTTTTGAATTTATCAATAGGTGATTCCCTAATATATTATATTCAATATTCTTAAACAAAAATTCACATTGAAGTACGAGAGAGCTTTCTATAATATTTGATGAAATTGATTGTTTATTTAACCACTTAATTATATTTACAATTCTAAGTGACGTAGGGAACGGATCCCATGCTATAGAGGCTATGTTTTTATTTTCTCTTACCCAAGAGAATAATATGTTTTTATGTAATTCAATTTTATCTTTTGCATTATGCGAATTTAGATCATCAAAATAATTTTGATTATATCTCCATAATTTGCTTCGCGAGTTGTCAGTCCATCCTACTTTATTTAAAATTCCAACCTGATTTAAAAATTTGAATTCGTATTTTTTATTAATTGTTTCTTTTTTATTAATAGTTTCGGCTAAAGTAAAATTTTGGTTTCTTTCGTAAATATATTTACCTACATTAATTGACCTCTTAATAAAAAGAAGTTTAAGTCTACTGAAAACCTGTATTAATTTAAGATATTTTATTGTATTCCAATATCGAAAAAAATAATTTAATTTTTCCACAGCTCTTTGGCTACATTAAACGTTATTTTTGATGTATCTATAATTTCTTCGAATGTTATTTGTGGCTTCTTATTATTGTTAATGCAATCAACAAATTCTGAAATACAATTTTTTTGTCCTTTATCTTGATTCCATTTCCTATATTTTGAAAAACCACCGAATCCAAAACCTGTTAAGGATTTGAAGTTATCTAGTTTGAGTATTGTATTTTGACAAAATACTTCAACTCTTTCTTTAGGATATGATTTATGTCCGTTTGATAAATAATGTATTGTAGCTATTGATCCATCTGTAAACGATAAATTAATTGTGATACTATCCAAAATCTTTTCATTATTATTATTTTGAAGAAATGTTACAGTTTGATTTTCACAAATTGGTTTATCAATTATAAATTTTACGTAGTCAATGAAATGACATACTTCGCCTATAATACGCCCACCACCTATTTTTCTATCTTGAATCCAATGACTTTTTTCGATCTGCCCAGCATTTATTGTATAAATCACAACTTTAGGTGCATTTTTATACTTAAGTAAGTATTTCATTTTTTTTGACATTAATGAGTACCTCCTATTATATCCTACCATTAGGACTAAGCTTGGGGTTTTTTTAATTGCCTCATTGTAAGTCTTTTCTATTAAGTCTAGTTCTGTTTCATTTAAACATAAAGGCTTTTCAACGAATACATTTTTATCATTTTGTAAAGACTTTATTACTTGACTTGCATGTTCATTATGTCTTGTAGTAATTAAAACTGTATTAATATCTTTATTACAATAAAGTTCAGCAAGATCAGTGGTAACTTTATTGGCTTTATATTTTTTAGCTTGCAATTTTGATCTTAGGCTTCCTGTAGATACTATTGTATCAAAGAAAACATTATTTTTTCTGAACTCAGGAAATAAGGTTTTTGATGCATAATCTCCAGCTCCAATACACCCTAAAATTATTACAGTACCACTATCTCTAGACCTATTGACAGAATTTTCATTAATTATAATAGAAGCATCTTTTCCAAGTTTGAATTTATTTTTATGTAAATTTTCTTGTTTATATTCTATTAATATACCTAAGGATGAAGCATCATCAAATTTACTGTATGCTTTTTGATAATCATCAATAAGAAATTTATGAGAGATTAATAATTTAGTATCTATTGAGCCATTTTGCATCAAATTCAAAATTGCATCAAAATTTCTTTTACAGGTCCATCTTACAAAACCTATGGGGTAATCAACGCCTTTTTCCTCATATTCTTTATCATACCTGCCAGGACCATACGATGAGGAAACTTGAAATTTTATTTCTTTTTTATAAAA
>MDTB01238809.1_pt1 | contig 17024 bp, 14 predicted proteins | sample 811161 | NCBI WGS metagenome assembly MDTB01 (sample SAMN05326650, study PRJNA326480) | marine metagenome | isolation source: seawater | place: Mediterranean Sea | collected 2009
GAAACTTATATTTTGAGATTATTTCTAGTTGGACATACTTATTAAAAAGCTGATGTATAAATGATTATTTTCAGAATTTAGTTATTTTTATGAGTTAGGTTATATAATTTTGTGTTAATTAATAATATTATGTGAGTATTATATGGATATATTTAACCCAGAGAACTTTTATTAATTATTTCAATTAAGTCATTTGCAATATCTTGAATGTTATAATCTAAACTTACAGATAAATGATTTAAAATTTCTAACTTATTATTAACTTTTTGGTTTTCAAAGTAATTTGATAAAAAGCATTTGATTTGTTTTCTAATTTTATAATTACTTTCTTCAGTCTGATCGCATTTTTTGGTGAGGAACTTTAATGAGATATAGTTTTCTAATTGATTTGCATAAGTTAGAGAATTTGACGAAAGTGAAAGCTCACTAAGTAATATGCTACTTGAGTGTTTAATTGAAGATAAAATATCATTCGTTACAATTTCTTCAAATGATCGTTTGATTTTTGATGGAATAGGAAAAGTTGAAGAAACATTTGATAACTTGGTTAGAAATAATTCTTTTGTTCTTTCATCCTTAATATTATTTGTAAATAGCCTTAATGTATTGTGAGTATAATAATCATTTCGATTTTTTGATTCCATTCGTTGGATAATATATTGGTTGTATAGTGAGCATGATTTTTTTTTGATATTTTCTTGCTTATTTTTATAATTAAGTGCAAGTGTTTTAATCTCTAAGTGTTGGCATTCATTAGCTACTTTATTTAAGAGTGCTGTCTTCATATGACCACGTAAGTTATAAAAAAAAGCATCGAAGGCGTCAGATTTTTTCTCATTGGAGTTTAAGACAGCTACGATAAGGCGCCTGTAATTAAACTCTATAATTTTTGGATTATGTAAGAGCTGATTTTTACCTTTAAATCTACATTGTAGGGGTATTTGAGACTTTTTTGTTTGGTTTAATGAGTGTGTTTTCATTTTATTAACGGTTAATTTACCTTCAATTATAGCAAAAAGTCAAATGAAGTTTTCAGTAGCCTACTAGTTCCATATAGGCCCTGCCATTATGTGAGCCACTGACTATTGATTGACCCTCCCAATAATAAAATGGGAAAGGAATTGTGTTCTTTAGTTCTTGAAAATTAAATCGGGCAGTGACTACCAGAGAATATTGAAATTGAGGTACTTCAATTTTCCATTTTATTGGGTATTTAGCACCACTAGTAGGGCTTTCCCAAGTATCAAGTACAGTCAATTGAAAGTCTTTTTTATTTAATGGGGTTGTATCTCCATTAGGTTGAATATGGGTGCCACTAAAGTAATCTCCAGTTGTTTTAGAGCGAACTCTAAATGCCATAATGTCACTGCCATCATCAAGTTGAATGGCAAACCAATCCCAACCAATCTGATTATTATCAAGTAATTGATTGAAAATTTCACGATCCATCCATGCACTTGCCTCTGAAAATATTAAGCGATTATCTGAAACTTGATATGAACCACTTCCTTTAAGCCGTGTAAAGGAATAGTAATACGAATAGTGATCAGTGCTTGCACTTTTTTGACTATAGCCATTCTTTCCATGAAATACAATCGGTTTTGCTGACTCAAGTTCTAGTTTAAATTGTCCATCAGCTGTTGTGATATCGATAAAAATAGTGTCACCTTTCATTGATAGTGACCAGTTATTGATATGTATTCCCATATTTCCAGAAACGCCTGTTGCTATTTTATAGCTTTCACGACCCATTGTTTCATAATGCTTAAACGTTTGTTCATTACCATTAGTAAACGCAAAATGGGCAGTGTAAAGGTGTGGACTATTCCAAAGGGACGTATTATCAGGAATTTTAGTTAATTTATGACGGAAAAATGTAACTTGAAACCCATGTAGCTGTTGGTTTGTATCGACCAAATGCCCAGTAATATAATACCATTCAGTATCATAGTTTGGGTGAATTCCATGATCTGTTGGGAACTTCCAGTTTAGTGGCTCGGCAAATAGTAGGGATGAATAAATAAATAGCTTAATAATTAAAACGAATGGATTCATTTACATGTCCTTTCCCTAATTTATGCCCAACGACAGTCATAAAAATTAGACCAATAACAATACTTAACAAAATAACAAAAATTGGTGCAATTATAATAAGCAGCCATGGAATTTGTAAGAAAATGGACCAGTTAAACGTTGGAACTTGAATTCCATATACAATTAATGCATACAAAGAAAACCCTATTGCAATAGAAATACCACTTGCAATCGTAGTAATTACACTTATCTGAGCTAATATCACTCGAGTGAGTTGCTTGGTATTGAAACCAACATGCCATAACTGTAATAATTCATTTTTACGATTAATACATACGATAGTAAGTAGATTAACTAGCGAAAAAATTGCAATTAGAGATGTAAGAATGACTACAAACCAAGTAAAAGCAAACGTATCATTAAAAATTTTCATAGTCGCATCAAGAATACTAGTTCGAGATGCAATTACAACACTGGGATATCGTGCTAGTTCAATTAAAAATTGATTTAACAGATCTCGATCTGATTCAGGTGCCTTGATTGCAATACCATGCAAGTCCATTTCAGGATAATTGGCTAAATAAAGTGCATTATTGGCAGTGATCTGACCAAACTCACTAACAAAATCATAATTAATTCCAGCAATTCGTAAAGGGCCATCAACAATTCCATTTAAGTAAATAGTATCTCCTAGATTGAGTGAATGTTTCAGTGAAAATGGTTCACTGATAAAAATATCTTGATTAGTTATGGGTCCGGATAATCGTTCTTTAAAGATAAAGCGACTAAATTTAGGGTCAGCAATATTCTGTCTGAAAACAATTTGAGCAGGAAGTCCTTGATAAATAAATGGAATGCGATATAACGTACTAATATCAAATGATTTGGGTGCTCTAGACGTTAATTCTTTTACTTCATTTGGTAATGCTACTGGTGATTGAATGCTATTTGACTGGTGCTGAATATAAACATCATGAAAAGTAACACTACGTAGCCAAGAGTCAATGGTATTTGAAAAGCTATGAATAAAGATGCTCATACTAATGACTAAGCCAGCCGAAAGAGAAATAACAAAAACAATGGCGCCATAACTCAATGGGTCTTTGAGAAGGGTATCGCGTGCCATTTTAAAGTATATAAAGCGATCATTTGTTAATCGGCGTAGTGAATGTCCAATAAAAGATATACTGCCAACACAGACTCCAAAAAATCCTGCAATAACACTAAATGCAGCAATTACAACAATTAAGCGTTGAGGATAATAAAAAATGATTCCCAGTCCGATAAAAATAAAAAGAATACTAGTTAAACTTATTAAAATCACTTTTGAAATATTTTTTCCGAAACCTTTTCCATGAAAGTAGCTCAGGTATGCAACGCTAAATGCAGTGATACTAGCTAAGAATGTTTTTAATATGATTAGCCAGTGGTAGTGAATTTGAGTAGCCGATAAACGAAAGTAGAACATTGTAATTAATTGATTAAATGTCCCTAAACTCAGTTGGGCCAATACCTTTGAAAAAATAAGCGCAAGAATAGTTGTTATCAATGAAATGACACCAATTTCAATTAAAAATAATTGTTTAATTGTTGATTTGCTGATGCCAAGTTTAAATAATTGGTCAAATTGAGGTTCACGTTGTTTACCCAGGAATCGAAAGAATTGAATCATCAGACATGTACTAACGATTAATGAAATAAAGGCAAGAAACTTTAGATTATAAGTTAGTGATGACACCCAGTTTGATTGTTGAAGTTGTTCTTTTTTAAGAGATAATAATTCCAAATCAGGATACTCAATTTGTAAATAGGTTGATATTTTAGACGCTTTTTGTGAGTCTATTTTGAATAAAAATGCTCCGAGTGAATCATTCGGAGGGTATAGCTTTTGAAATAATGAAATATCCATAAGTAGTACTGGTTCTGGTATATCTAATTTTATAGAAGTCACATCAATGGACTGATTTATTAAATTACTAAAAATATTTAAGGTAACACCAGTCTCAATTGAATTTATTATCAAAAATGTTTCCGATAAATCAAATGGGTCAAAATCAAATGTTTCTATTTCTTCGTCATCTGTAAAACTTTTAGCAATTTCACTAAATACATGGAATCGATCAGTGCCCCTTACAATAATATGTTTATCTACATCAGGGTGAGAGAAGAAATCATTTTTCTCACTGTAAGGGATCGCCCCATAAAATATTGAATTTGATAATATCATGCGAACATCTTTTTGTGATAAAAGGCCATTATTGTGAACAAGTTTGTGTGTGTAAGGAATATTTATTTGGGAGTCTATAGTCGGAGTTTAAAAAAGCAAGCTAAATAATTCAATAACGATAAATAAAGAAAGACTAATAAAGATACCAACAAGAGTACAAAGTGTTTTAAACCAATAACCCTTGTATTCACGGAAAACAGCACGCAGAAGAAATGGCATTATAGTTGCTGTAGTTGGCCAGACCGTAGAGACCAAATAGAATCCGAGAAGGAATATAATTCTTGGTCATGGGTTGCAATAATCAGAGATAAGTCTTGTGATTTTGTTAAGTCTTTTAAATAATTCATAACAATATCTCGATTTCGAATATCTAAATTACCCGTTGGTTCATCAGCAAGAATTAATTTGGGTTTACAAATCAGCGCTCGACATATTGCTACTCGCTGGCATTCACCACCAGATAAAGTTTCTGGCCACTTTGATAATAACTGACTAATTTCAAATCGTTTGGCAATTTCTAATAAATAATCTTCTTGATTTTTTTTGAGAATCATTGCCGGCAATAGGATATTTTCTCTAACAGTAAGAGAGGGAAGTAAATTGAAAAATTGATAAATAATACCAATATTTCGTAATCGAAAGTCAGCCTTTTCATCATCTGATAAGGCATTTATATGCTCGCCCTTAATGTGCACATTACCAGATTGAAGAGATTCGACACCTGAAATACAATTGAGAAGAGTAGTTTTACCAGAGCCACTTCTGCCATATAGCAAAGATAATGATCCAGTAGGAATTGTTGCACTTAAATCAGATAAAACATTTTCCCTACTATCATAAGATTTTGTTATCTTCTTAAGTTCAATCATAAAATTATTATACAGCTTTGAATAAAATACAGGTAATGATAAAAATTAAAAAACTATTAATTTTTTTAATTATTTAGTGTATAAATATATATTATTTGATTGTTAGGTGAAATGGTGAATGACATTAATATGCAAGGATTAAATTACAAAGGCGAATCGCGTAAACCGTTTGAGTTATCTCGAATATCCAAAAATAGCGGAAATAATGTTAAAAATCAACCACCCTCTTATGATGAATGGCTGTTGAGGTTTGGGTCAGAGGAGAGCAGCATTACTACAACTGAAGATATAGGTTCAGACGGAAGTTTAGCGAGTAATAGTCCTAATGATGGATATATTAAAGAGCAATTAATGGATAAATTGCCACAAAGAAAGGTCCGTTTTAATGAAACCCTTGATATCATTTATTTTTCATTAGATCATCCTGTTAAAAATGGAATCCCTTCTACCTGTGAGGAATCATTGCTGAGGTTTGTATCTGACGAGAGTCGCATTACTATAACTGAAGATAAAAGTTTAGAGGAAAGCAGAGCTTGCAGTATCCCTAATCAGAGGTATTTAAAAGGCCGCGTAAGAGCAAATACGATTAGCGGTTTAACAGATTCAGATTGTTTTTCCGATATTATTAATAATTTTCCAGATATAAAAAAACAAAATTAAAAACTTCTAACGCTCTTTGTAATTGAAATGTAAAATAAAAAAGGAGGTTTTCATGTATCAAAATGTAGCAATTATTGGTAGTTCTGGTGGGATTGGATCGGAATTATGTCGTCAAATTCAAAGTAAATACAACCCTGTTAATATATTCGAGTTCTCACGATCAGGGGATTGGGCACTTAAAGAATCAACAAAAATAAATGTTGATATCACAGATGAAGCTAGCATTCAAACAGCAGTAAATAAAATTCCTGAAGATATTAAATTTGATTTGGTATTTGTGGCTACAGGCCGCTTACATGATAGTGTAAATGAGATAATGCCTGAAAAGGCATTATCTCAACTTGATGGGAATAAGATAAGTGAAACTATGTGGATTAATGCAATTGGGCCATCATTAATAGCAAAGGAATTAGTGCCAAAACTTCGGCGTGATGATAAAAGTATTTTTGCAGCACTTACAGCACGAGTTGGTAGTATTTCCGATAATCATTTAGGTGGATGGTATGGATATAGAGCAGCTAAATCAGCATTAAATATGATGTTAAAATCGATTAGTATTGAAACCAAAAGGCGGAATAAACGAGCTATAATTGTGGGAATTCATCCTGGAACTGTAGATACAAATTTATCAAAACCATTTCAAAAAAATATTAAGCCTGAAAAAATCTTCACTTCTCAATTTTCAGTCAGTAAAATACTTGAACTATTAGAGCAGTTAAATGATTCTCATTCAGGAAAGTTATTTGCTTGGGACGGAGCTGAAATACAACCTTAATTATTACTGCAAGGTTCACATATGCCATAAATATTAAAATCATGGCCAGTGACTTTAAATTCTTGGTTTTGAATTAGTGAATCAATATTAATGTCTTTAGAAGGAGGAAGGCAAAACACTTGTTCACAAGAGTGGCAAAAGAAATGATGGTGGTCATGATCCGATCTTTCATAATAAGAAGTGCCATTTTTACCAATAATTACTTTTATCATACCATCTGAAACTAGCTTGTCCATTAACCTGTAAATTGTTGTTTTATTTGGATATAAATTCTGATCATTAAGAGTTTTAAGAATCTGTAAAACAGTAACAGCTTGATTACTTTCTTCTAAGATTTTTATGACATGTCTAGAGATAGTTGTATTTCTTTTTATCATTTTTTTAATTTTATCAAATGAAATAATGTGATTCAATAAGTTATAAATTAATGGTTCAAAAAAGGTATTGTAGGCCAGTTCTAAATGAAATTTCGTTCACATTGACAACAGATTCTCCGGTATTACTCGTTCCATATGACATATCAGTGAGGTATTTGATATATTCAATGCCAATACCAAATGAGAATGCTTCATAAAAAGAAAGTCCATAAAATACAGACGCCCCAATTCCAGAGCCTAAGAAGCCAAGCATCGTTCCAATACTTTGATTTTGATCGTCAGTTAAATAATATAGGTATGTGAGAGAGCCGAGAAAACGGTACGTATCTGTCCAATCTTCACTTTCACTAGATAGTCCAGTTTTATTAAATAAGTCAAACCCATCTTGAGTATGATCAGAATTGAAAAGGTGAATATATGACATGCTAATTTTAAAAACATGGCGACGAATTGATTTTTCATAAGCAATCGAAGAGATAAGCATAAATTGATTTGAATATAAGAGCCCACCATTTGACTCGCTGATCCAATTTAAATAGTTTTGAACTGCATTGTTATCATTTGCATCGGTTAATTCTGAGCTAGAATAATCAGATAAATTATCAAAACTTACTTTTCGATTTTGAAACAATATTTCAGTGCCAATCGTTTCATTATCATTTAATTGTTTATTAGCTTCAAAAACAACAGCTAATTTACGTGGGAATAAATATTTTCGTGACGTTTGAATAGTGTAATTATTTAAATCATAGCTATCTAAAATTGAGTAGTAATTTCGTAAAATTTCAAATCCTTTAAAAAACGTAATGCCAAGATTGTAATCATCACCAATATAAGTACTTCTCAGAGCAAGTTGATTTTCATTATTTTGTGATGGATATTCAACAGTTTCACCATTTTCTGCTGCAAAATCTAATGATTCTTTGGATGTGTAATCAAGTGTAAACTTTGGGAAATAATAGAAGGTTGTCATCCACTCATTAGACGGTGTAATGATCAAATTATAAGATTCAATGGGTTGTTTAATTTGTTCTTTATTGAATGACGGCCCAATAATTGCAAAGTCAAAAGGTAATAATAAATCGATGGGTGAAAATGTAGACCACTGTCCCCAAATAATAGTTTGTCTACCGCCCTTAATTGCCAGTAATGAATTGATTCGTTGGTATAAATAAAGCTCTCTGAATTCTGTTAAAGCATATGAGAATTGTTTAGAATAAACATCATACGTTGAGTTATCTTGAACAGGGGTATCAAAGGTACTATTTTGATACCGGTATTCAGCAGAAAAAGATGTGTTTTCTAGAAAGTTTTCAGAATATCTCAGCCTTGTTTCAAATATTGCTCGTTTTACTTGTTCTCCATATGAATAGGTTGTAAATGTATACCCTGAAAAATGTTCTTCAAAGTATCCAATAGATTTTTCTTTTTTATTTTCGACTATTTCAAGGCTTACATCATCATTTAGCCAGTCATCAGAATCTGATAAAACTTGAAACGTAAAGATTACAATTAAAAAAGTTAAAGTTAAAAACTTAAACATTGTTAAATAATACTTCAAAAAACAGCATTACGCGAATAATTTTATACCTTCATCAAGCATAGGATAGTCATGTTTTTTGAAAAAGATAAATTCAAATAATATAAGTAAAAGGTGTTAATTAGTCTTTAGATTCTTTGTTATGATATATTTTTATTATGTCAGCAATTGATACACTGATTTGTTGCATTTATTTAAGCTTTATTATTTGGCTTGGCTTCTTTTCCAAAACTAAAGTTCATTCAATGGTAGATTTTTTAGTAGCTGGACGCAAAATATCCCCGTATTTAGGTGTTGCAAGTTTAGGTGGAACTGAGTTGGGGTTGATCACAATTATGTACAATGCTCAAAAGGGGTTTGCTACGGGGCTTAGCGCGTTACACATGGCAGCAATTGCGGGTGTTGTTACATTTATTATTGGAAGGTCTGGATTTATAATTGTTCCATTAAGACGTTTAAAAGTGTTAACAATTCCAGAATTCTATGAAATTACTTTTGATCGTTCGACTCGCGTATTAGGCGCCATTATTCTGGTATTAGCAGGCATACTTAATATGGGCTTATTTTTAAAAGTTGCCGCCATTTTTATTTCTGTAATATTTGGTTGGTCAATGACAGGTTGGCCGTTAATTTTATCCATGTCTGGTTTGTTAATATTGGTTTTATTTTATACATTAATGGGCGGGATGGTATCGGTTATTATGACAGATTTCATTCAATTTATTTTATTATCCATTGGGTTAACAACTTTTGTACTTATTTTATATTTTGGAATTGGTTGGGAAAATTTGATCTCAGGCTGGCAGGCTGTCCATGGTATAGCTGGCTTTAATCCATTTACGCTAGACAGTGGATTTGGTTTTACCTATGTCATTTGGATGGTGATAACGGCTGGTTTAGTAAGTGTTGCGATATGGCCAACAGCATTAACTCGAGCACTTGTGATGCCAGATGACAAATCAGTGAAAAAGCAATATATGTTAGCAAGTATACCTATGATGGCACGATTTGTTTTACCAATGTTTATTGGGGCAATGGCATTTGTGCTTTTGGGAGAGGGTGATTCATTAGTGGCGCTTCCAAGAGCAGCGTTAGAGGTATTGCCCGTAGGTATATTAGGGTTACTTGTTGCTGGTTTATTAGCTGCGATGATGTCAACATTTGATGGCTATTTATTGTGCTGGTCATCTGTGATTATTCGGGATATTATGATGCCTTTATCAAAGTCTTCTTGGTCTGATAAAAAGCAAATGAAGGCGATCCAACTTACAATTATTATGTGTGGCTTATTTATGCTGTATTGGGGGTTATTCTATCAAGGTTCTGAAGATATTTGGGATTATTTGGCGATTACAGGTGCGATTTACTTTACTGGGGCTATTCCGTTAATGATAGGGGGGCTATATTGGAGAAAAGCTAGCTCGGCAGGCGCAAAGGCTAGTCTAATCAGTGGTCTAATCGCATTAATTGGATTAGAGCCAATTAGGTTATATTTTAATGTATCATATCAAGCCCCATTCATTGGCATTTTTACAGTTGTGATTTCAGGGGCATTGTTTGTTTTATTTTCAATAATATTTCCTAAAAAGGAACAGCTGTGAGTAGTTTTTGGTTTTTCTTTTTAATTAGTTTTTTTACTATTTTTTTGGTTTTTATTGGCCTAGTTATTGTTAAAGGTATTGAGGAGTTAGTAAATTTTATTAAAAAGAAATAGTTTTGTAATGTGTTTAGTTATATAGTTAAATTAAGGAGAAAATAATGAAATTATTGAAAGTAATGAAGCCTTTAATTGCCGCGGGATTACTCGCTACGCAAAATGCTTTAGGTGAGAAAAAGACCGGTGAAATTGATAAGAGGGATGAAGCTCTCCCGCCAGGTAAGCTTAATTCTGTTCATCTAGATGGCAATGCAGACCAATTAATTGATCAGTTGGTTATTCGAGAATTGCTTAAAGAGCCTAATGACAGTGAGATGGATGTTACTAAAGTTAGTCTTGAGCCAATATTTAGTGAGAGACACGTTAGCATTGATTTTTTAAACGATACAATTAAAGCATTAAAAGAAAAAGGTATGGCAAACACATATGTTATGGCGTTCGTTCTTTTAAGATATTGTAATGAGTTTAAAGATAGTGATGAGTTTGAAGATCGTGATAATTATGAAGAATACAAAAAATTATTATTATCAATAGATCTATCAAAGGCAGAGAATCCTGGTGTATCTTTTGATAGATTAGATTACCCATACATAACATTATATTGTGAGTTTAAAACTGGTCCAAATAATACTGAGCGTTTTTCTAAAAGTGGAACAAAGAGTTATTTTAAATCTGAAGAGGGCTTGAGTGATTGCATCAATGAAATGAACGATTTTCTATCGAAAAAAGAAAGTATTTTTCAAAAGATTAAACTCATTGGTTTCGATCTAGATAGCTGGAAAAACGATAAAGAATATCAGAAATCTTATATGAATGATTTTATTGAAACCGCTATAAATGGTAGTCAATCACTTTTAAAAAGTATTGTTAAACAGACAAAGGCTGGTTTGGCTGATTTTAAGTCTAAAATGTAATTATTTCTTGAATTATTATTTACGTAATTCCTTAAATTTCTTTTTCAGTGCTGATCTTTTAAGCGTTTTACGATAATCTTTAATTGATGTTGAAATATTTAATTCGGTTTATCAGTTTTAGTAGTATCGTTTGGTTAATTTCATATGGCCTGTATGTATTACCAATCATGTACTACTTATCATTAATGGGTTATTTTATTCCATTTTATATCCAAATTCTTGTTTCTATTGCGATCGCAGGTTTAATTTTTATTTATTTACAAACTAAAATTACTTTTTTTCCACTTAAGTTTTTTGTTTATTTTGGAATGGCTGTAGGTTTTTATGGTTTAATTTTATCGATCATTGTTTTTATATCGAGTTTTATTATTAGTCCCAATTATGGTGTATTATTTTTGCCGATAGCTTTATTGGCAATTTTAACGTATGGATATTTGAATTCACGTAAAATTTATTTAAAAAAGATTGAACTCAGTACGAAAAAAAAGATGGGATCCCAACGGTTCGCATTTATTAGTGATGTTCACTTAGGATCTCAGTCAATATCTCATTTATCCGATATATTATCATTGATTCATGACCAAAATGTTGATGCTATTTTAATTGGTGGTGATTTAATTGATAGTAGTTCATTTAATTTGGATGAGCTTGAAATTTTAAAGTTAGAATCGATTCCTATTTTTTATGTTACTGGTAATCATGAACATTATTTAAAAGATTCAGTATATAAAATTAAGGCATTAAATAAAGTGAATATTAGCAATATTGATAATAAAAGCGTAGAATTTAATAATATTAAATTAATTGGATTGGGGGATAATCAATCAATCAATCAAAAAAGTAAGTATCTTAATTCACTGCCACATAATGATTTATTTACGATTCTTTTAGTACACAAACCCTCTCTTTGGCCGGATGCTAAAAATTATTGTGACTTAATGCTTTCTGGGCATACTCATGCAGGGCAATTATTTCCATTTCATTATTTAGTGAAGCTCCAATTTCCGTATTATTATGGCCTTTATAAGAAAGATGATTCATATGCATATGTAAGTTCAGGCTGTGGTTGTTGGGGGCCTCGGTTAAGAATTGGATCTCAAAATGAAATTGTAATTATTGATATTAATAAAAATAATGATAAATAGATAAAAATAATAATATTGTAGTAAAATAATGTAAATATATAGGGGGGGTAATTTAGTAAAAAAAGGTGAATTAAATAGGGGGCTTGGAATTGTATAATTATGTTTTATAAATCGATCGTAATGTCATCACTAGTTATCATCAACCAATCAACTGGTGCAAAGTGGTGGTTATCAAATAAGCAAGGTGATTTTAATTTAATAAATATAGATCAAAATTCATTGAATTTATCTAAAAATTCTTTTAATTTATTGCCAGAGCGTTTATCAACGAAAAGAAAAGAATCAGAAGTATTAAAATTATTAGATAATGAAGCAAGAAAAGATATTGTATATAAATTATCTAATGTTAATTGGAATGCTTTATTTTATAATGAACAAAAATTGTCAGTTGAAGAATATAAGCATGCAATTGATTGTTTGGAAGTTCATGGTTTCGGGAACTCATTTCCTGCGGTATTTTTAATGCTTCAATATGTTGGAATGGGAAATGATGATAAGTATAATACTAAAATTAAGTTAAAGAAAGTTAATTTTCGTAGGCTAGGTAAGTTGATTTCATCGTATGAGAAAATTGGTGTTCCTTACATACGCTTCACATTTGAATTCACAAACGGGCAAAAGAACTTATGCATTGTTGGAACTCGTCAATATTTTAATTCAGAACAAGGATCTAAGGATTTAATTGAAGCGATTGATAAATATGTAAGTTGTTCAAAGGGTGAACTAAATATTTCTATTGATCGGCATTTATGGAATATTGATAATAGATATCGTTATAAAATTGCTAAGGCAATGATTGATGATGAGATTGCTCGAATGGAAAAAACTGGGGACAAATTTGAGGAGTATATCAAAGAGGCATTGCGTGAATTTAAACGCTCATTATGAAACTTTGGTTAGCTAGGTAATGCTTGTAAAGAATCGATAACATTTTCTTGTAATTTATGATTAAGGCTCTGAAATATTATCTCTAAAATATCATCGTCGAGTATCGTTTCTTTTTCTTTTAATTTTAGGAGCTTAGTTGAACATTCTCTTAAATCCTTTATTTCCTTTTTTTTACTACCTTGTTTAATGAAGTATATGAATAAACTGAAAATAATTACAGTTAAATACATTTCTTTGAATATATCATCATCATCAATTTCCTTTTTTTCAAAAAAGCCTTTAATTATTGGGAAAATAGATAGGAATAATGTAATTTCAATTATTCTTAAGCCAACTTGCTTTTGTTGACACCATTCAATCATTTCACATGAAAGAAAATCTATAGTTTGCTCATCACTAAGAGATTTCCTAACATTTAAAGCTTTCTTAAGCCTAGATTTTAGATTAGTATTATTTGTTTTGCATCTGTTGTCAGATCTTCTTTTTGTGCGTATTCTTTTCGATAACATTCGATGTGCACGATAAGTGGTTTTTTGAATTATTCTTGTATGTTTATTTTGATATATGGGTTTATTCTGGGATTCATTAGCTGATATTTTAAATGATTTCTCTTTTGTATCATCTTTTTTCGTAGAAATTATTGGATCATTTTTATAGATAGTTACTAGATCATCTACAGAGTTATTCGTCGTTTGTTTTTCTTTAGTTGAATTTTCTAAGTTAATAAATTCACGGGTTAATTTCTGTGCAAAAAAACTAAAATAATCAGTGTGTTTTGGTTTTTGATTATTTTTTGTTTGTTTTTTAGTAAGCTGTTTAATTTGTTTAAATGAATAGCTTTTTAAATCTACATTTGTTAATTTTTTAAAAAATTCTATATCCGTATCTGCTAATGAATATAAATGTTGATTTTCCATAATATTTGAAATAATAGTATCCAATTTTTCATGATTGTCTTTTTTTTCTTCTTTAGTTGATCGTGCTACATCGAATTTCTCATCATGGGTATTTTCATCAAAATCGCTATCAAGTTCATCAACCTGACTATCCGCAAGTGTAGATACTGTTGCTTCTTCTGAATTTTCATCGTCATTTAACATTATAGCTTTAGTAGGACAAGTTTTTTCGGAAGTATTTGTATATGAAGAATTTTCTTCAGAAGTTGTTTCGCCATTGCTTGATTGAGATATTGAACTTACATTGATTAAAGAAATTTTATTAATACTTTCTTTAGTTTCTCTAGAGTCGTTATCAATTTGCAGATGCTTCTCTAGTATGGGCTCAATATTGTCAATAAAGCCTTTATTTCTATATCTTAGACCAGGAAACCTATACTCGTTTAAAGCGTATACGAGGAATAGAAATCGAAAAAGTAGACAATCTGCAAAATTTGTTAATTTTGATAGTTTTAAATATAATTCTTGTGACTTTTTATGACTGTCTTCATATCTATCTATATTATGTAGAGCTATATCTTTTTGTTCTAGTTGATATAAACCTGAAAGAGTATATAGTCTATCTAGTCTGTCTATATTATCTTGCATGAGCTTTATAAATGGATAATACTGTAATTTACTTTTGATTTGTTTAATCATTTCATAACATTTAATTAACATTTGATCTGTATTGATTATTAGTGGAATATCACTTAATTTTAATTTATTATCTTTTACTGAGTTTTTATTAATCCAGCTCATTAAACTTTCTGATGCTGTGACGATATCGTATGTAGAGGCTCCGCTCAGATCGACATTAAGTTCGATGATTATTTGTTCAGGCCATGTTCGGCCAATCGAAGCATTGTAATAATTTTTATCTATTGGTCGATTAAATCGGTTTTTATCAACCGATATTTCTTTTCCGTTTATTTTAAAACATTTATCATTATTTTTAATAAATACATTCTTACTTTGATCATAAAGTGGAAGTGATTGACCATCCTCTTCTTTAATGGGGATGATCAATATATCGATATCATTTAAGCTGTCAAATTGATCAACTGTTTCTATATTTAATGCACTTCCAGTGATAAATACTCGTGAATATTTTAATATTTTGTTTAACCATTCTTTAAAATTGTCTATCTCTAGAAGACGCCTTATTAGTTGGATTGTTATTTTTGGCAATTCAATATTATTAATAATATAAAACCGTTTTTCTAGTCTAAAGTTGTCGTTACATCGATTATAACGATTTTGTGTAGCGGCTTTTTTATCATTAATTGAAATAATTTTTTTTAACATAACTATTTAATGTGAAATTATAGTATAAAATTAACTAAATTATAATAATTATCAGTGTGAATATTTATTTTTCATGAGTTTTTTAAAAAAATAAACAAAATTCATTTTAATTAAAGTTTGCAACAAAGTTGCGTTTAAATGTCCTAATTGGTAATATTTTATTAATATTATCTTAAAAATGAGGCTAAATAAATGATAAAAAAATTACCAGTTACTGTTCTTTCAGGCTTTCTTGGAGCTGGGAAAACAACACTATTAAATAAAATACTTAACAATCGTGAAAATCTAAAAGTTGCTGTAATCGTTAATGATATGTCAGAAGTAAACATTGATGCTCAGTTAGTTGAAAATGGTAATGCAAGTTTAAGTCGAACTGAAGAAAAATTAGTTGAAATGTCTAATGGTTGTATTTGCTGCACACTTCGAGAGGATTTGTTGATTGAGGTTCAACGCCTAGCGAAGGAAGAACGTTTCGATTACTTGGTGATTGAATCAACTGGAATAAGCGAGCCTTTACCAGTCGCTGAGACCTTCACGTTTGAGGATGAGGATGGTCAGTCATTATCTGAGTTTGCTGAGTTAGATACAATGGTAACGGTCGTTGATTGTGTTAACTTTTTTGACAATTTAGATTCAATTGAGTCGTTAAAGGACCGAGGTGAATCATTGGGTGAAGATGATGAAAGAACCGTTGTGGATTTATTAGTAGAACAGATAGAGTTTGCAAATGTAATACTTCTAAATAAGATTCAAGATATCAACCCGGAGGATCTTAAAAAAATTAAAGGTGTCATTAAGGCATTGAATACTGAGGCAAAAGTTATAGAGACGAATTATGCTGATGTTGAATTAAAAGAAGTGTTAAATACAAAGATGTTTGATTTTGATGAAGCATCACAGGCGCCAGGTTGGTTAAAAGAGATGAGAGGTGAGCATATTCCTGAAACTGAGGAGTATAATATTTCTAGCTTAAGTTTTAAATCTAAAAAGCCTTTTCACCCTCAGCGTTTTTTAGAGTTTGTTCAATCAAGGCTAGATGGAGTTTATCGTGTTAAAGGCTATTTTTGGCTTGCAACTCGAATGGATTTTGTTGGTCAAATAGGTGTAGCTGGAAAGTTGGCTGAAATATCGCCAGCTGGAAAATGGTGGGCGGCAGTTCCTAAATCTGAATGGGATTTGAGTGATGCGTCACTGATTGATGATATTAGGAAAAATTGGGAAGAACCGTATGGTGATAGACGGCAAGAGTTAGTGTTTATTGGTACTGAAATTGACAAGCAAGATATCAAAAATAGGTTAGAAACATGTCTATTAACTGATGATGAATTTAACCAAGGCCCGGAAATATGGCAGAGTTTTAATGATCCTATTAATAAATGGGAGCTTGTAGAGGATGAATTGTAAACTGACTTCGTTTAACTGAAGCGGAAGCGTCAACGAGTGAATAAAGCCAAAAAAATGTCACGACCGGTTTGATTGGGGATTTGCGTAAAAAATGAGAGATTTAGAAGGGTTGAAGAAAGACGTTGACTAAAAGCGGAAGCGTCAAGGAGTGAATAAAGCCAAAAAAATATCTCATTTTTTAGCAAATACTGGCGGAAAGGGTGGGATTCGAACCCACGTTACGCGTTAACGTAAACACGCTTTCCAAGCGTGCGCCTTCAGCCACTCGGCCACCTTTCCGTGGTTTGTATA
>MDTB01169104.1_pt1 | contig 17019 bp, 20 predicted proteins | sample 811161 | NCBI WGS metagenome assembly MDTB01 (sample SAMN05326650, study PRJNA326480) | marine metagenome | isolation source: seawater | place: Mediterranean Sea | collected 2009
GAGGCGGAGTGCCTGCCATTACTAAACTGTCAAAAACTCTTGGGTCAGTTGCGAGTAATGAAATTGAGGCAACTTTAAGGCCTGATGCATACAATTGACGGGAAAGCTTCAAAAGCTGGCACAGCTCATCGTCCACTACTATTCCTGTAGCCAAACCAAGTATGTTGGTTTGTATGGCTCCAGATGTGGCCACTTTACAAATATCAGAATTGTTTACAACAACGCTTGGTGCATTTGCGGTAGGCACCGATTTATCTGTAACGACGGTGCTAGACACAGTATTTGTCTCTGCACCGTTCGCACTAGTTATTGCACTAACAACTAATATAAAAGTTAAAACTACAAAAAGTGTTTTCACTAATAAGTTGTGTAAATTTTTAACAATTCTAAAACTATAGTAGCTGTATCATCATCTGTTACTGAAAGAAATTTAATATCTAATCCTCCAGTTGCTCCACCTGTTCCAGGTGTTAAAGGATTTGTTAATCCTCCAATAGCACTAAAATCTTTTGAGTCAGCATAATTACAAGTTATAGCTTGTGAATTAGAAGTTGCTTTCCATTCCACTAAAAGTGGTTTGGTAACAGCAGTGTTATTAACACTCCACCATAATTTATTAATAGTAAGGTTGGTACAAACATCACCACTATTAGCAGTGGCTCCTGTAGCAAATCCTTTAGAATTATTTAAATTAGCTGGTACAACTGTAAAAGTTTCAGCTGTAGTACTGGCTATTTTAAAATTCATTGTAAAAATAGCTTTTCTAGTTCCGTCAAATTGTTTTGTGACTACTTGCGTCATATTTTTCTCCTGTTAAGGGTGAGGTCATTACACCTCACCCAGAGTTTAATGAATATTACCAAGACTCGTTAGTCAGTAATCTTTTTTGTGCATACTCTGCAATAAAAATACTCTTACCTTGAGTGGCAAGTGTACCTGAAGGAGTATATGTTACTATCATAGCTGCATCAACTTGATAATCTACATCACCGGCACCGGCTGCAGGGTTTTGTTCTACTTTCCACCAAGATTCTGATTGAGCTGCAGTAGTAGTCATAACATCACCTGTAGTATCATCTGTAACAGCACCTTTAGTAACTGCTGAAGCAATACTAGCAAATTCATCTACATCAACAGTAGTTCCGATAGACATAATTTCGTTACCTCCACCGTTCCACGCCTGCCAACGAAATGAATAAAGTCTAGTTAAAGCCGATCCATAAGGAATAATTCCAATTAGATGTTGATATTGATCGCCAGCTGTGTGACCTGTTCCAACACTAATGTTTCCAACACTTACTGCAGAAACAGTTATTGAAGTAACAGATTTAAACAAACCAGCAGTAAAAGAAGTACCTGCGTTAGGACCAGTAATATTACTCTCTGTTAAAGTTTGACCAGCTGCATCAGTTCCGTTTACAGTGAATCTTAAAGCAGAATCATTTCCTGTGCTTGTAAACATAATTTTACGAGCCCAAGATGCTCCACCTGTAGTTGATGAATTACTATCACTTGTAGGATGCCAAGTTCCTTGTTCTATTCCAGAACCATTTAAAGTAAGGTTGTAATCACCTGTATTAGTCACCATACCAGAAGTAATAGCTGCTGCAGTTTTTAATTCTGTAGCATTACCTGCTGTTGGTGATTGCATAAACATACTAGCAGTATTACCTACCCAGTTTGTGTTTGCTATACTAGTTCCTAGCGTTGCTCCGCCAGTAGCTAATATGTCGCCCGATTTTACCGGACCCGAAAAAGTCGTATTACCCATGTTTACCTCCGTGGTGTATAGACCTAACCATGCAGTCTCTATACCGTCTGCCTAGCCAGTCTGCACAATTATAATTAATCTAGGATTAGAGGAGTATAAAATAAAAAAGGCGCTCTTACAAGCGCCTTCTTCACCTAAGAAAGATTAGTTAAATCTTACGAACCTTGAGATGCATAAACACATCTAGGATCAGAGAAACCAAAGCTGTATCTTTCACGAGCTTTATATCTCATATTTCCAGTGTCAAAATCACCTTCCATAGCAGTTGTAATTGGTGTTCTTACAAAATGCTTGAAGCCGTTTGGACAATCGGTTTTAATAAAGAATGCATCAGTATCAGTTAAATAATGATTTACGCTGTATCCTTGAGGAATATATCCTGATTGATTGAATACGTTGATATCATTATCAGCTGTACCTACTCTACCACTTGAATTCATTAATCTATCAGCTACAAATTGTAGAGCTGAAGGAATAATCATTTTCATTGGTTTCAATGCAATTTTTAAACCTCTTTCATCAATAAAAGCAGCAACATCAATAACTGCTTGTTCGAGAGAAGTCTCGTTCAAGTCAGCATCAGTAGCACTTCTATTAGAGAAGTTTCCACCTGTTAAAGTTGGGTGAGCAGTAGAAGCTAAAGCAACTCCGTCTCCACCAAAATCAGCAGCATTTGTGGAAAATGCATTGTTAAGAATATTAGCACCCTTAACTTGTTTAGTATTAGCCATCGAACGAGCTAGAGCTTTTGTATATCTAGCACTGACTCTGTCGTAAAGGTTATCCTCTACAGCTTCTTCAGTGATAGCAAAAGCAAGAGCAATAGTTTCGTTAGTGTATCTCGCAGTGAAAGATTCTTGCGCAGTATCATAATTGATTGCTGCACCTTCGTTTTTCACAGGAGCACCAGCGAACCCACCTAACATTACTTCTTCTTCAAAAGCTCTGTCTGAACTTTCTTGGTCGAAGATTTCTGCTGCTTCGTTCTCATAGCGTTTGTATTCTAAGCCAAAGAGAGCATTTAAACCCGGCTCTAATTCTTTGGCTAACTGGGATCTAGAAATAGCCATATATTATATCCCCGCTAAGTTAGTGTAGGCATGATCGTTAATTCTAACAACCAAATCTACGTTTGTTAAACCAGCAGTATTGTCAGGATCTTGAACTATTCCAACAACTCTTAACTGCTCATCAGCAGCTCCAAGTCCAGTAAAGTCAAGTTCCATAGAACTGATACCATTAGTTGTATTGCCATTTGCGTTACCTACCATAGGTGCATTAGCTCCTACCGATGTTTGATCGGCAGCACCGTCCGCTTGAACGATGAATAGTTGATCTGGATCATCATAAACTTTAATTTCCGCTGCTACTGATCCTTGCGTCACAGTTGAAGCTGGCCAATAGTTCTTCCAAATTGGTTTCCCTGTTGAATCAGTGTAGTTTACACCACCACAAACTCCTACAATTTTTGCAGAGTTTGATTTAGCGTCTACTGCTATTTCAATAGTTCCATCAGCTTTTAGTTGAACGGCTGTACCATTAAAGATGTTTGATGCGTAACCAGAAGCAACTTTATAAGTAGAGAAACCAGCTGTTTCATACTTGTTACCAAGCATTTTAACAGGAACTAGTCCTCTAGGCGCATCTACATTTGCCATAATTTACTCCTTTTCTAGAAGCATCACAATCCCGACCAATTCAGAATTACTGATTGCCTCCAAATGTTACTTTTGAGCTCCTATTACTTGACATAGGCATGCTCGGATGCTCGTCTTTTAAAACCTCATTGTCTATAGCTTCTTGCACCTCTTTTGACTTTTTCTGGAAAAATTCATTTCTAGATTTAGCCAATTCAAGAGGAATTTTAGCTAGTAGCAAACCTCCAACTCCTATAGTGCCCTTATACTTACCTTCTGACATAGCAGGATATTTCATTTTATCTTCTGCTGAAAGTTCATCTTGTCGGACCAGTTCATAACCTTCTCTCAACCTTGATGTAATATTTTTATCATCAGCTTGACCTTGAAGTTCTGCTCTGAGCCAACGATATTTGAACCCTTCCGGTGGTACAGGCGCATCTAGTTGTCTCGGTGGGGACCAGACCGTTTTACGAGCTTGTAAGTCCCTAGTTTCAGCGTGTCGAGTAGTTTTTTTTAGTTTTACGTTATCCATATTTTACTCCTTCACGAATTTTGCGTATTCATCTAATGGCACACCTAGCTTTTTAGCTATGGCTACTTGTGATGGTGTGAGTTTCACAGTACGGCGTCCAGTTTTGTTTCCAACCCGAGAATTAGCACCAGCAACAGTCTGGACGACCTTGTTGCTAGTAATATTCGAATTAGAATTCGTTTGTCCTATCTTATCAGGAAAATACCCTTTTAGTCTAGTATCAATTTCATTATAATATTCATCTGACTCAGGATTCATTCCTTCATTAACTAAAGTTGTATGAATTCCCCAAGTAGCATATGTCATTGCTTGATCTTTTCCTTCTCCTTGACCAAACCATTGATTTCTTTGAGCCCATTGAAGAGCTTTTTCACTTGGCTGTGGAGTTTGTTGAACTTGTTGTTGAACTTGCGGAGGAGCTTCTTGAGTTACATTTTGCTCTACAGGTTCTGCCTGTTTTTTACTTTTAGCAGAAACTACTCTTTGTTTATGAACAGCATTTTCAGCTAATTTAGCTTGTGCTTCAGCAACAGCTTCAAAATCTTGTTTTTGATGCGCTTCTGTTAAAGCTCTTTTTAAGGCTAATTCAGTAGCATCTACTCGTTGAGCAACTTCTTCAATATAAGTATCATCTAAACTTGTAAATTGTTTTTGTAATGTGTCATTTTTCTTTTTAACACTTTCTGCAAATTTTAAAGCTGCTTCTTTTTGGCGTTCTTCTTCACGCCATTTTTTTGTTAAATCATTTATTCTTTTTTTAACTCCAGAAGAATACTCTTCATGTTCAGAATCACTTTGAGGTTCTTCTTTTGTTTCAACTGGTTGAGTTGTTTCTTCCGTAGAAGTTTCATTTATTTCTACATCAACAGGATTACCTGTATCTTCAATAGGTATTGTTTTTTCTTCGCTTAGTGCTGGTTGTGCTTCTGGCATGACTATCTCCTCATGTTAGTTTGTTAGCGGTGATAAAACGTATTCAGGATCTTTAACAACTGCCATAACTTCATCGTCATTAAGTAATCTGAGTTCTCCACCGTCGATTTTAATTCTTGCTCCGGCATATCTACCGAAGAGTATCCAATCTTTCTCTTTACACCAAGGACCTGTAGGAAATTTTACATCATCCTTAAAGCATAAGTCACCCATTTTCATCACCAATCCTACATTGGTTGACCATTGGCTTTCTTCAACAGTTTTATCTGTTAAAATAATTCCACCTTTACTTTTTTCTTTAAGTTTAAATGGCATTACCAATAATCTCCACCCTGAAGGTGTAGGTAATTTAGAGTGTTCTGGTTGTTTTTCTTTTTTCTCTTTATTTTTCTTTTCTAAGGCAAAAACTTTTGTAGGTATTACATTAGTTTTGGTCATCATCTAGCTCCTGTTTCTTTAGCAGGTTCGTGAGTTCCTGATCTATTTTATTCCAAGCGTGAAGTTGTCCCAACACATACTTATATGTTGTGATTTCCTTTACATCTCCTGTTATAACTTGAGTTAGTTGCTCTTGTCTAGTCTTTATTTCTTTTCTTAATCTTTCAACAAATGAAAGAAAGTAATCAGGCATAATTTTTCCTTATTTTATTAATTAATTTATTATTGGACAATCCACCATTTTTAAAACTTGGAAAGTCTTTAGATATTTTTATCTTTGTAACTTTCAAAGGTTTATATTTTATACCTTGCGGTAAGGGACCTCTTAATGGAGGAGGACCGAATCTTTTCCCCGGTAATTTCATACCTCAAGTGTAGCCATTAAATCACTTAAATGTTTTGCTCTGTTAGGGGTTTGTTTATTCCAACGACTATCAAGCATTTCAATACTTGCATTTTTAAATTGTTTCATTTTAACAAAATCAAAAGTTTTTTTAAATTTAGAGACCCCTCCAGGCCCAAGTTGAAAAATCATTTCCGTGTAAATTTCCTTCAACAATTCAGGGGGATCATAACTTAAATCACACATAAACATATTTTCACATAATAATTGTGCATGTTCTAAATCAGTTTTAAAAACTTCTTCTAACTGTTCTTTTGGATATTCTACTCCTTCTTCAAAAGGATCTCCTTCTATTACTTTATGGCCGTAACCAATAGTGGCAAACCCAAGGGTATCTTTGTAAATTTTATTTCTGAATCCTTCGTTTTGTTTTACTCGATCTGCTAGTGTGCTCATATTAACAATTCCATTTCCTTAGTGATTTATTAATCCTAGAATTAGGATCTTTTGCTGTTTTAGAACTAGTTCTTCTTTTTTTCATACCTTCCATCCTTGCGCAAAATGACTTACGTCTTTTAGCAGCTTTTGAACCTTTTTTCAACTTTGATGGTTTTGTTGTAACTGCTGTTTTTAGTTTAGAACCAGGATTAGCCTTTCTGTAAGAAGCGACACCTTTTTTATTTAGACCTCCTGACTCACTTTTGCCCTCTTTTCGTTGCCAAGCAGGACTAGCCATATGTAGTTTCTTTTCTTCTATCCTCCATCACCATTCCACACCCATTAGCTACTCCTTTTGGATTTTTAGAACTTTTTCTAACTTGAGATAAATTTTTACCGTCTTTAGCTTGTATTTTATTACCGTGTTTTTTAGCAAAACTTTTAGCCACTTCAGGCTCATTAGCATATAAATATGCTCGTTGTTTTGCTGATTTAAAAGGCATTATGGTTTTTTAGCTGTTTTTGCTGCCCTCTTAAAATTTGCTGCTGTTGGTGCTCCTTTACTTCCAGGTGATCTCATTGTTTCTCCTGAACCTGATGCTATTCTTTCTCTTTTAGCATGAATATTTGCATATAAACCATCTTTAGCTTTTATAACTTTACCGCCAAGATTAAATTTTTTTCTCATAATTACTTTCCTTTTTTAATTAATCCCATTGCACCTTTTCCGGCCTTGATGCCGAAGCTAGCTGAGCAAGCAATATATAATAAATGTTTATAATAATCCGGAAGTGACTGCAATGCGACAAAGCCCGCTTCTATATGTTGTGTCATTCCAGGAAAAAATACGAGTGTTGCCGGAGCCAGTAAACAAATTAAAATTAGTTCGTCTTTCCACGAGCCTTTCATTTGATCTACGGCTGATGCTTCCCATTTTATTTTTCCCGCTATTTGATCTTCTTTAAGTTTGGTAGCAGCTTTAATTTCTGTAACTTTTAATTCTGCTTTTGCCTTTTTTGTTTCGACGAAGCCACGGACCGTATCCGCAGCAACGCCGAGTAAAGGTTTTGCTAAGAGTTGCCAGACCATTGTCTAGGCTGCTCCACCTGTCATCCAACTGATGACCCAAAGAACTATGATAGCTACGATAGCAGCTTTTATCCAGTCCTTCATTTTCCATTCCGACCATTCTTTGACATGGTCCCATAGATCTTTTATTAAATTCATATAACCTCCTTAGTTAATGAATAGTTAAATCGAAGTCAGCTTCGAATTCAACAGTATTTTCTAGCTCATGTTCACAATTATTGCAATCACAACTAGAACAACTACCTCCGTTGCTATGATGACAGGCATGTCCACAATGTTCGCACAAATTATCCAAAAAACTTAATACCTTTGGTTGCTGCCCCTACTCCACGCATAGTTTGAGTTGGTTTTTTAACATTTGTATCTACATCCATACCATCTACTGAAGGTCCTGGTTTAACTTTAAACTCACCACCATCTCCGTAGCTCATTTTAGGCATTCCACCACCCATGTACTTCTTTTTTTTCTTTTTTCCCATAATATTTTCCTTAATGTAACGTTGGTTTTACCAAATTAATTTGAAAAACATCCTCAAGTTGCTTTTCAAAAACAGTTTCTGCTATTTTGCCGTCCATAGCATGATCTATATAGATAGCTTTAACAACTGATAACATAGCTGCAGCCATAATTAACTTATCTTCACTTGTTTTTGCGTATTGCTCCACATGTGATGCAAAATCATTTATACCTCGACTTAATTTATCATCATTTTCAGAATATGACATTAATTTTTCCTCATTTTTGATTGTTTTAAATTAACGCCTGCTCTCATAGCTGCAATTTCTGCGTCTTGATCAAGTTTTTTCTGATCTATTTCAGTTTTTTGGTCTAATTTACCTCTATCTATCTCTAATTTTTCCATATCATACATAGCTTTACGCTGTGCATCTTGTTCTTTAATGTCAATTTCTTGTTGTTTTAAGTTAATTAGAGGATCTTCATTTGTTGTACCTAAGAATTCTTGTTCTTCTGCTACAATTTCTTCTGTTATAGTAGATTCTACTTCAGCAATTTCACTTTCCAATCTATTTTGCATTTCTTTTTGTAATTCAGGAGGTAATTGTTGACCGCCTAATTGTTGTTGTAATTGTTCTAGTTCTGCTTTGTTCTTTTCCATAACTTGTTGTCTTGCCATAAATGAAATATGCTCACTAATATGAGATTGTAAAGCAGCCATAGCAATTAAACTTTGTCTAACTAAACTTGATGACATAAACGCTCTATGTGCTTTTATATGAGCTTCATGATTTTGTTCTGGATAAGCAGTTAATGGTTTAGATTTTAATGCCTCTGAATTTTCTTTTGCTGGATCTACAGGTCCAGGTTTAGGAGGAGGTGGTAATACTGCATCAATATTATTAACTCCAAGTGCTTGATACATTCTTCTATAAGCTTCATAAATATTATGAATTTGAGGATTAGCTCCTGTTAATTGTAATTGAGCTTGTGCCAACTGAATACGTTGAGACATAGAAAAAATGTTTGGATCACTTACAGGAATGATATCAACACGATCATCAAAGTCTTGCTGTTTAATCATTCTGTTACCACCTACAACATTGTAAGGATATTCTGGTGGTAAATATTGTTGGAATACTTTTGCTAATAATTTAAATTCAACTTTTTGTGCGTAGTGCATTCTTTTATGAATTGCACTCATAACTTTAGTTCCTTGCTCAATCATCGCCATGGTAGTTCCTACCGGATTAGCTTGATTAGAATCAGCTATCTTTGCATCAGCAACAGCAGCAAATCTTTTTCCTGCATCAACACAAAAACCTAATAATAAAAATAAAGTTTGACTTGGTTCTTTGTAAGGTAATGGAAGTAGTCCTGATCGTAAATCACCAGATGGTGCATCTACATCCCTGAACTCTCCTGGTTGGATGGGGTTATCATCGTCTGCAACTCGCAACCCTCTCGCTTTAAATCCTGCAGGGAGATTGGACAACGTACCTGCATCAATGAGTTGACGGAGAGCTGACGTAGCTGTCCTGGAGAGACCCCCGAGCATGTGAATAAGACCAAAGCCATAAAAACCAAGACCAGGCAAAAACTTATAATGTACAAAATACTGAATTTTTTTTCTGAGTGGATCGTCCTCTCTGTAGTTTCTGTATATGGATAAAACTTTTCCCGATCCTTCGTCAACAGTAACAACATATGGTACTCTTATACCTGTAGGTTCTCCTGTTTCCAAATTCCTATCTTCAAAACCTGGTATGTCTAAATCACAGTGAAACTCTAATAATGTATATTCATTATCATCTTCTTCTCCGTAAGTTGTAGAACTGATACCTTGTACGTTTTGATATTCTTCTTGTACTTGATTATTTTCAACTAATGATGGTCTAATTTCTACATCTCTGTAAAAACCCCCAACTTGATTTTTTCTAACTTCATTGTAAGATTGTTTAACGATATGTGTAATTCTCTGACAAGATTCTAAATCAGTTGCATAAAAAGGAACGATTAAATCTTCTACTGGAATAAAAGAAGCTTTAGCTCTTTGTTGTTGTGCATCAAAATAAACTTTTTTAAATGCAGATCCAGCTAATCCTAAATGAAATAACAATTGATCCATGTCAGGATCATATTCTTCCATCACCGTAGTAATCTGATAATTCATGTAATCTTTTACTCTGTTGGCTTGTTGTTCTGTTTCTTCGTTTTGTTCTCCAACTATATTACATTTAACCGGACCACCTGCGGGTAGTAATTCTTTATAAGCTTGCGCTTGAAACTGTGTTGCTGATTCAGCAAGTAATGGATGAGTAACTCCACTAGCTCCTTGAAAAGGTCTAGCTCGTTCTTCATATTTAAATCCTAATAATTTAATACCATCGACATAGGATTTTTCCCAATCTTGTCTTGATGATTTGTCATCTTCATAATAAGCTCGAAGATTATCTGACATTTTTCCAAGTTCATCTTCTTTAATAACTTCTGCTAAATTACCATCAAAGGGTAATTGTGGCATTTCTGGAAGATCATTAATTAAAGCTCCACCATCATCAGTAAGTTCTATATTAATTTCTGATTGTTCGTCTGCGACGCCAAGAGGATCTAATTCCCCTGGAGCCATATTTGGTAATGCTTTTTCTATTGCCATTAAATTGTTCCTAGTATTTCATCTACGTCTGGTAATTTAGAACCTACTCTACCACCATCTGCGTGCATTGGTAAACCTATTTTTCTTATTGTATCTTTTGCTTCTGTAAAATCAACATAAGGTAATCCTGATACTTCCATTTTTCTTCCATCAAAAGATTTTTTAACTAGATCAGGAGCAGCTTGGCTGTATGAATTTATACCATCACCATCAAATTGTAATGTAAAGTTCATATCATCTCCTACACCTGATATTTTAATTCTAGCTGATTCTGGATCTAATCCTAACTTAGCGGCTCTTTCCATTAAATCTTTATTTATATCTTCTGCTGCTTCTTTCATAAGTTTATTATAAATTGTTTTATACCCTGCAATATCTTTCGCATCAGCTGATTCATATACACCAACAATTTCACCAGGATTCCATGACACATTTGTCTTACCTTCTGATATTGCTTTTTCTATGTGTGATTTTAAAACATTCTTAACCCAGTCTTTTTGTTTTTTAAATGGATAATCTTGTGATCCACTTTCATATCGTGCTCTTCGTAGTTTTGCATTTTTAGATATATCCGTATACGATCCTGCAAACTTAACTTCATCAGGAAATAGTCTTGCTAAAAATTCTTCTATTGGCATTTTAGTGTCCGCTACTATTTGTGCTTTAATAGCATCAAATGTATCTACTCCACCAAACATACCTCCTCTAACCTGTCCTCCTTGAGAACTATCTAATAAATCTTTAATGTTCTGTACTGCTCTATCAAGTCCCTCAAATGATTGTGTGTTTCGTGGCAGGTCTTGATTAGCAATACGTTCTAGTAATGATTTTTGACCATCTTCTCCAGAGGACATTTTACGAGACCAAAATTTATCATAATTACCAAAGGCTGAATCTCCTGGATTTAATTTAGATATGCGTGAAGCATTTAAAAAGTTTGGATTTTTAGTTTTTCCTAATTCTTTTTTAGATGCTTGAGTAAGACCACTTAAAAAATCATTTGCATCATCAATCATCTGTTGATTAACTGTTCCGTAGTTATCTAAAATAGATCGTTTAACATTTTGTTTTTGATTTAATCCTAAGTTTTTAAAATTCTCTCCATACATATCATTAGATACTTGGTCTACCTTAACATCAAATCCTGTAGGTTTAGGTTTCTTTGCTTCTTTAGATGCTTCTAATTTAGTTTTTGCATCAGCAAATACTTGAGCATCATCTTCTGTTCCAAAACTTTTCTTTGGAACTTTTCTTTTTGTTCTTGTATTTATTACTTCCCAGATAGGATTATCGGCGCTGCCTGCTTTAAGTTGTACCTCAAACATATCTGGAACAGTTTCACTAATAGGCATGTTAATAGGATCTGTATCAAAGTTATATAATTTATTGTCCTTACTAAAATTATTCCACGCATCATCAAGTGCTTTTTCAGCTTGAGGTCTTAATTTTTTTTCTGCATTTTCTAATATATCAATGCCTGCTATATCTTCAGGACTTTGGTAAGATGTAGAACCACGGTGAACATCACTTTGTGCTTCCATAATATTTTCTGTAACTCTACCATCGGTTGTTGTTTTATCTATAGACCTACTAAAAGAAATAGAATTATCGGAATTAGGATGCCCGCTGTTATGAAATTCATGACGAGAGGACTGTCCTTTTTTAGGATCGAATCCTTGCTCCATAATTGTATAATCTTCCGTCCTGGTCCCTGGCCAACCGGTACCTTTAAAATTATCACTCAATCGTGGATTAATATTTAAACGTTTAAATCTATTAACAATGTCATTTAATTTTTGAGCTTCGGTATATAATAAATTAATATTAGGGTTGTTCGCTTTTCTTAAAATGTTTGGTAAGACAGTGCTTGTATACTTTTGTATAACAACACTTGGATCTTCTACTCCAGCAAAAGTTCTTTTACTTGTTCCTCCTGCCATTGTTTCCAATTCATTTATCATGCTTTGCACAGCCATTTTATATTCTTGTAGAACACGGCCTGAGTTACCTGTAGCAGTAATAGGAACGTTTACTATATCTTGTTTGGCTTGTCGTATTACACCTCTTGTTACTTCAGGTGTAATTTCATTACCTACTTTAGCCGCTCCTGCATTTTTTCCTAATTGATTGGCTCCATAAAATTCAGAGTATCCTCTTTTAATTTGATTGTTATTTTGTAATAAATCTTGTCCAATCTTTAAAAAAGTTAATGCATCAATTGTTTGATCACCACCTTCTTTTATTAAATTACTTATTTGGAAAGACATTCCCGTGTCTTTCATTTCGTTCAAGGCTCCTGCCCCGTCACCATCTTCCATTTCTTTTTTCCACTGACTTAATTTTTTCTTAGTCTTAGAAGCAGATCCTGCATATTTAGTCTGAACGTAATCTTCTATTTTACTAAACCGAGGAACTATGTAAGTATCTAACGATTCAACTCTCTCTACTTCGGCTGGATCTAATCGTGGTTTTTCAATTTGTACTTCAGGGTCTGCAACTTGTTTTGTTGTATCTGTTACCTCTACAGTTTCATCTATTTGTGTTCCTGTTGGAGTAACAACTTCTTCTGTTTCAGACAAACGAGATGCTTCACTTATAGGAGCCGGTTTATCTACCGCTCTTGTTGATCCTTTTAAATATTTAGCTAATGCACCAGGGGCCGTGAGTACGGCGGTAGGAGGACCTGTGTAGTAACCAACTGTTCTTCCGAACTCATCCATGGTCATTCCAGACAGAGTTGACTCTGCTAAATTTGGTGTTGGAATCTTATCTCTAAACTCATCAAAGTATTTAGTAAAAGCAGGTTTATCTAGTAGAGCTTGAAACTCCTCACTAAAAGGAGAATAATCTGGTGATGATCTAGAAATGTTTCGTTGATCAGGATTAGCTATTTTATCTGTAGGAAAAGTTGATAGCTGTGCACCTTTTTTAGTTGCTTCAAATAATCCTGCTAATAGTTCACCCATTCCTTCAGCCGAACCTGCAAAATAATTAATTACCCCGTCTGGTAAATTAAACAATCCTTCTTTAAATACTTCAAACCCCGTTGCATCTCCGTAAAACTTTTTACCTTCAGCAAGAGCTGCTGCTCTCATTTCATCAACTTTGTTTTGATCTACAGGAAACTTACCTTGATCTGAATATAAACTTTCGTAACTTGGAAGTTGACCCATTTGGAATTGATTGATGTCATAAGGATCGTAATCATTTAATCTGCTACCTTCAGCAAACTTAGGAGGACCTCCGTCTTTTAGTTTACCTTTCTGTGCAGGGGCTCCTATGTAAACTTCAGAGCCATCTTGATCTATATACGATGCTCTAAGATTTCTTTCCTTTAATTTACTTTCAATACTATTCATTTTTTCGGTATTACCTTCTGCTAAAGCTTCTTTATATTGACCCATTAATTTTTCTTTATATCTGTTATCTTTTGAAATTTCTGTCGTATATCTTTCAGGGTTTGCCGCTTCTCCAAATAGCACATCTCCTTGCGCTATACTTCCTGTATGTCCTAGAGTTTCTCCTGAATTGTAAAAATTTCTTCTTTTATCTAATAAAGTAGCCTGATTGTTAGCTGTTCTTTGTATTTTATCTTTAATATAATCTGCAAGGTAAGGATCTTCATTTCTCATAATTGTATCAATAACTGCATTTGTTGCCCCTCTTATATTTTCTTCTGAATAAGCCTCGCCTTTTACTTTATCTGGATTTTCTAATCTTATAGCAATTCTAAAATCTTGAGCATAACGATCCATTTGTGGTTTAGAAATTTTAATTCCTAAATCATTAGCATACTCTCTTATATTTTTTTCAAATTGATTTTGAGCTGTTTGATAAGAACTTAATTTTCTTTCATCTTTTTTTCTATTTCCAATTTCTTGACTTACTATTTTTTCATATGTTTTCATCTGAAAATCAATTCCATGGTTGTCTATAAAATGTTGTCTTATTATTTCTAAGTCAGGTCTCCCTGTTATAGAAGAAGTATACAACCTGTCTTTCATTGCTGGGTTGTCCTCTAAAAACTGTGGTAATTCTTCCCTAACTGTTTTTCCGTCAGCTATTCTTTTTTTCTCTGTTTCACTTTTAAACTCATCTTTAACTACACGGTAGGTTCTACCGTCTGATTTTCTTTCTCTAATTTCTGTTTGATCTTTGTTATATGTTTTACCAGCTATTGTAACAGTATCTTTAGTGCTATCTCCCATAGTCAAAATAGTAAAATCTTCTATCTCTGGTATTGGAAATCCTCCCCCTACAATTGTTGGTATTTCAATTGGAGGTACGGATGTTGGAGGTAAGCCTGTTTCTATAGGTTCAGGAGGTGGTCCTCCTGTAGTATTAGGTATATCAATTTTTGGTGGAGGGTTATTTAATTTACCTCTTGCTTCTGCTTCTCTCTCTTGTCTTTCTTTTTCCATAGCGTCAGCATCAGGAACAATAGATCCATCAGGTCTTACATCTTGACCAAAATAATTTATATCACCATACTCACCTCGGTCCGCTGCATCTCTAACTCCATCTGCTACAGCTGCTGATGTTTTATTTCTTCTTGCTTCATCTAATGCTGCTTGTCTCTCTTTTCTTTTTCTCTCTACTTCATCAGGATCTAATGTGTCTCCCGTTGTTACGCCGGGAATATTTCCTACACTTGCTGCATTGTTTATAAGCTGAGTGCCGGCTAATAATGCTTGTGCGGCCATCAGTTCTTTAAAATAAGGAACCGGTGCAGGTTTATACATTGTAGACCCTGGTCTAAAATAAGGGATAGTTGCGGCGCCTGATCTAAAAGAAGGAATGCCACCATTCTTTTTATCATCAACCAAACTTAGAGGGGGATATAATATTTTGATAATCTCATCATATTCATCTTGTGTAATATCACCACGAGACAACTGTGTGTCTGCAGCTTTTCTACCCATGTGTAAAAGTAAACTGCTAAGTCCTACAGGTTGTCCGATTCTTTCATCATCCATTAGTAATATCTCTCCTCGCTCCCGTAATCAGGAACAGTTGGTTCTTCGTAATAATCATCAGGTAATGTAACAAAATTTCCTTGGCGAAAACGTAGCACAGCTTGTGTTGTTGAGTCAACATAATCATCGTTGTCACCAAAGGGAAAGGCAGCACATTCCTCTATGACATCTTGCGCCCACCGTTTATCTGGAACCCAAATTTGGCCTGCTTCAAAAACTGGTGCTACAGCGTTTACTCGTACATGTTTATCATTTCCTTTGCTCGGTGTAAAGTTCGTAACTGGAATTCCTATCTGTCTTAGTTCATGGGTCAGGGGTAATCCAGATGCTTTAGCTTCCACGATTACTGTCTCCGGTTCAAACTCTCTGTACTTATCTAATGCTTTTCTTTTTAGTTCAGGAAACTCCCATCTACCTTTAACAGCATCAAGTAAAATCAAATACACTTTACCGTCTGCTTCTGAAGTGAACACACCCCACGTTGTAATCGCCGAGTAGTCTGCAGTTTCTTTTTTTGAGTACGCCGTATCATAACTTTGTATAACATGTTGAATATTATTAGGCGGGGAATCTGATTCCCACTTCATCCACCATTCTCTTTTAATAATAGATCCTTCTTCGGAGGTTGGTTGTTGCTGCCACTGTGCTTGCCACTTCTGTTCATTCAATGAGGCCTTGACCGATAACAGTTCATCCTTCTTCCAATACTCAGGCCATATAGGATTACCTGTCTTAGGAAAGATTGCAGGGAATTCTATCATGTCCCATTGATCTGCTTTAACTTCTTTTTGTGCTCCCATTAATCTACCTGTCAAATCTTTGGTAGACCATCTTGTCATGACAATAACAATGATACCACCGGGCTGAAGTCTTTGTCGTGGTCCTGATGTGTACCACTCATAAGCATTATCGAACGCCGTCTCAGATAATGCATCTTGCTCGGAATGAGGATCATCAATTATTAATAGATCTGCACCACGACCGGTGATAGCTCCACCTACACCTGTTGCGAAATACTCTCCACCTTTATTTGTTTCCCATCTTCCTGCTGCTTTACTATCGGCTGATAGTTCGACATCTTTGAATACTCGTTTGTAATCTTCGTGATCCATCAGGTTTCTTACTTTCCTTCCAAAGCGGAAGGCCAGTTCGCCGGTGTGCGTTGCTTGTATGATCTTGGTTTTTGGTGCATGGCCCATGATCCATGCTGGAAGTAAATAGGATGCAAATTCAGACTTCGTGTGCCTTGGTGGCATGTTCACGATCAAACGTTTTAATTTTTTATCTTTGAGTTGCTGAAATTTTTCTGCAATTTTTTGATGATGATATCCTGAAATAAACTCCGGCCATACTGCCTTAACAAAATCTAAAAAATTATCTTTTGCTTTATTAGCAGTATCTAATTCTTTTTGTCGAAGTTCTAACTTCAACATTAGATCTTTAGCTTCTTCAGGATTTGTGGTGTCAAAATCCAAAGACATTTCTAGTATGTACAATTTTTTTTAAAATTTTTCAACCGACTTGTTTCTGGTAGTGAGTGGGGTGGGGCTGACTGTGCAAAACAAGCACTAAAGGTGCACAACCTAATGTAACAGGTAGTAAGGGGAAAAGGGCGTGGAAGTGTAAGGATTATTAGACTAAATATATGTAGGGACTCCAAGGGCTTTGGCTACTAGATATAGTATTGTATTGTACATGATGACCAACACCTGCAACCTGCCACGCTGCACACGCTGCTGCATCTCC
>MDTB01014680.1_pt1 | contig 17014 bp, 16 predicted proteins | sample 811161 | NCBI WGS metagenome assembly MDTB01 (sample SAMN05326650, study PRJNA326480) | marine metagenome | isolation source: seawater | place: Mediterranean Sea | collected 2009
GCAAGCCATGCCAGCAGCGAGCGTTACCGCGTGTTGCTCAGCAATGGCGACATCGAAGTAGCGGTCCGGATACTCCTGAGCAAAGGTCACCATGCCTGACCCTTCACACATGGCTGGTGTAATCCCGGCTAGCTTGTCATCTTGCGCCGCAGTGTCACAGAGCCATTGCCCAAACACATCCTGGTATTTTGGAACCTTTGGCTTAGGCGCCTCGCTGGTCTCTTTTTTCGGCTCAATCTTACCGAGCGCGTGATAGCCCACCGGATCTTGTTCCGCCGGTGTAAAGCCTTTGCCTTTCACGGTTCGAATATGCAGGAGTTGCGGTCCACTGAGTTCGGACATGCGTCCCAATACTTCAACAAGGCTAGGGAGGTCGTGACCGTCGAGAGGGCCAATGTAATGCCAGCCCAACTCCTCAAAAAGAGTCCCGGGTGCAACCATACCTTTCATGTGTTCCTCGGTGCGTTTGGCAAGATCCCACGCCGGCTTCACATGCTCGAGAATCTTTTTGCTGGTCTCACGGAGCGTTAAATAGGTTCTTGTTGCCCAAATGCGTGCGAAGTAGCTCGCGAGCCCACCCATGTTGTGACCGATCGACATTTGATTGTCATTTAGGATCACCAGCATATTCGGCCGCTCGTGCCCTGCATGCGCCAGTGCCTCGAACGCCATTCCGCCCGTGATCGCACCGTCACCAATTACTGCGACAACCTTGCGGTCAATACCCTGTTGTCTCGCCGCCAAAGCCATACCCATGGCAGCCGAGATACTTGTGGATGAGTGGCCGACGCCGAACGTGTCGAAGTCGCTCTCTGATCGTTTTGGAAAACCCGACAAACCGTCCTTCATACGCATGGTTGACATGCGATCGCGTCGACCGGTCAAAACCTTGTGCGGATAGCACTGGTGACCTACATCCCAAACGATTCGGTCATCGGGCGTATTGAAAATGTGGTGGAGCGCAATAGTGAGTTCGACAACGCCTAACCCCGCCCCAAAGTGGCCGCCGGTGGTCGAGACTGAGTACAGCAAAAACTCTCGCAGTTCATTGGCGAGATTGACGAGTTCATCCGCCGTAAAGTCCGACAAGTTCGATGGATTTCCATCGACTCGATCTAATAACGGCGTAGCGGGCGCACGCGCTGGCAGTTGGTCAAAATTCATTGTTTGACTGTTCCCCTAGTCAGTCAGCCCCGTGCATTAATTGCATCTTGTAAGGCTGTTTGTAATTTTTTATACCCTGCCGAATTCAATGTATCACCATTTGGCCAAAATAGGGTGGGATCTGGCAAACCTTCTTCATTGCTGAGCTGCGTCGAGGGATTGACGATAAACACGTTTGCTTGACTCGCAGCCCACTGTGCCAAGTTGTCGCGAAAGCTCGATAACACCGCTGACAGCCCGCTAGTTGAGGCCGGAGTTTCGATAGGCGGCGTGACCCATAAGTCGAAAAATAGTCCGTACAACTCTCGTTGAGCGACGATTCCTTCGATCGCATTCAGTGTTGAACGGGCTTCTCGTTCATCGGTAATCGCATCGATCATGACAACTACCAACTCGGGTTGATAGTGACCGATAAGCCGCGGAAAGCAACCATCGAGATTTTCGATCGCAAGGCCAGGAACCGTCCTCACCACAACCTCGTGGCCGCGCATGGCCTCGGGCGTTGCCTGCCAGTTAGCCACTCTCCGATTACCCAAAAGGAGTGCGGGCCGCTCGGGCAGCGCACTAGTGAAGTCTACGCTTTCAAAACTGCGTTCTGCCTCGAAGCAGCTCAGGTTGGCACTTGACGGGTTGAGCACTGTTAGCCGCAACGCCATCACAGCCAAGGGAACTGCGAGCGCGACCCAGAGCAAAATGCTTGAACGTGTCAAAGGTACAGCCATGACAGTTTTTGTCTCCTAACCCACGGATAAACCAATTAAATACAACTGGTCCGGTCTTTGTTATATAGCTACATGATATTGGAAGGTTAGCTCATGTTGTACCAAAGACGTATCGCTGAGAATCAAGTGGTCTCTGCCAAGCTGGAGTTACAGTTGCGCGGGAGTCGTTACGCCGGCGTGGGGACACATGTTATGGGCATGGCAGCTGTAGCGATGGCGACCTGGTTTGTGGTCGATACGCTCCCGCTCCTTACCGCGGCGCTTGGATTTCTGATTCCCAATCTTTGGTGGTCGCGAAGAATTAACAAGACTCTGGAGACTCATCGGCATTTCACTCAACGACCCACGGTCATGAACGAGTTGCTGGCGTTCGCAGCACTCACAGGGCTGTTTTGGACGTCAGCCGTTGTTTGGCTAGATGCTTATTTGCCGGATATTACGTTCTATCTGGTGGTGATGACCATCGCTCTGCTGTCAGTGGTGAATATTGCAGTTTCAGTGGCGGTTAGGCCGGTGTATCTGACTTACATCGTGACCTCGTTGGTGGCCATGGCGCTTTGGCTTGCCTGGAACGCAGATCAAAGACCATATAACCCAGTAGCCACCGTGACACTGTCGATATTGGCTGGTTTCCTCATCATCTCCAGCGATTGGATGAGCTGTAGTTTTTCAGAAATGGTTGAGACAAGCCTGGAGCGCGCCGCGATGTCCAAGGATCTCGCCTCGCTTACCGAGAGTCTTAAAACCAGAAATCTACAGTTGCAGGATGCGCGACAGCAGTTGGCACAGCAAGCCACAATTGATGAACTCACGGGGCTGAGAAATCGTCGCGGCGTCAATATGGTGATCAATGATGAGATGGCACGCCTGAAGCGATCCCAATCGCCGATGACCGTCATGGCGATCGATGTAGATCATTTTAAATTTTATAACGACACCTACGGTCATCCCGCGGGTGATGTCGTTCTTCAGCGTTTAGCTAACGTGATGTTAGAGCTTACCGAACGAGCTGGCGAATTTGCCGCTCGTATGGGCGGAGAGGAATTTGTGCTGTTTTTCCCCAATGTCGGTAACGAGGATGCGGCGAATTTAGCAGAAGAGCTGCGCTCAAGAATTGAAGCTTTGCAGATTTTGCACGAGACCTCACAGACCGCGGCGCACGTGACGATCTCTATCGGCGTTCTGTGCTGTGTGCCTGATTGGGATGTTGAGTTTGATCAGCTGCTGAAATCAGCTGATGAGGCGTTGTATACCAGTAAAACGACCGGCAGAAATCGCTTTACCTTCGTCGAGGCCGAGCTCGAGTCTGAAGACTAATAATCGAATTGTTTGCGGAGTCGCTCCAGCGCTTTACGCTCGTGCTTGCCTGGGCGCTGAGCGGGCCTAGCCATGGCTCCGGCTGCTTTTCGGGCCTCAGCTTCCTTGGCGCGGCGGGCAATACTGCGCTCTGTCTCGGTATACAACGATTGAGCCTCTGAGGCGGGTCCGCGGCGATCGCTTAGAGCGGCTACTTGGATTTCTTTTTCGTCCCAGCCCTGCTTGATCGCTATGATGTCACCAACGCCAATTTCTCTCGATACCTTCACGCGTTGACCATCGATATGCACCTTACCGCCCTCGATAGCGGTTTTCGCAATCGAACGTGTCTTGAATAAGCGCGCGGCCCAAACCCACTTGTCGATGCGCAATCGCTCCATCAGGGCGACTCCATTGCGGGAAGGGTTGTCATTATTTGACCGAACCGACAAATCGAAGGGGTAGGTAAGTCGGTCCGGTTAGCTAGTTCTGTATCGGGTTGCGAGACGGTGAGAGTGTGGCCAATACCGAACTTGATGGCACTGTAGATCACGGCGGCGGAGTCATCGATGAAAAGCGTGCGTTTGGGATCGAACCCGATATTGGTCTGTAGTGTTCGCCAGAAGTGTTGTGACTCCTTGCCATCACCGTAGTCATGCGAGCTCACGATATCGTCAAAGTAATCGGTAATCGACGTTTGCGCTTGCTTCATAGCAACAATATCGGGGTGAGCATTGGTCACCATAACGCAGGATAGATGGCTCTGATGCAGTCGCTTGAGAAATGCTAATGCGTCGAATCGCCAGCGTATTGTCGATGCGTATTGTTGAGACAGATCGATAATCGAAAAGCCAAAGTGTAGACTCCAATGGTCGGTGCAGTACCAGTCGAGAGTGCCCGAGACGGCCTCAAAGATGGGCTCGAAGCGTGTAATCGATTCTTCCACGGTACAGCCATTAATGGCGGCAAAGTGCTCGTGAATACGATAACCCCAAAAGTCATTGTCGTAATTGAGGTCGAGTAGGGTGCCATCCATGTCCAGTAGGATATGATCGAGTTTTGACCAATCTACCGAAACGGCTTGCCCCGATTTGTCTAGCGTTAACGCCAAGTGCTGTTAGCCTTGTGTGATGTGGTGGACTCTACCAACGTCTAATTCCTCTTTGCTCGAACGGTTGCAGGCGTCCGAAATTAACTTTGCATCATTGCTCAGTGGTTTGTTGGCGCTTGCAGATGAATCTGCAGCGCTCGCTCGACAATACTACCGTAATCCGAACGCACTCGAGGTCAAAAAGAAGAGCGATTCGACGCCAGTCACTGAGGCCGATGAGGCGATTCATCGCTTATTGCTGAAGTGTCTCCCAGATTTATTGCCGGGTGTCCCGGTGTTATCTGAGGAGTGCGATGCGCAGCAGTTGGCTCATCGTTTGACTTGGACAGACTGCTGGGTCGTTGACCCTCTCGACGGTACCCGAGAGTTTATCGAGCGAACCGATCAGTTCACTATCAATATTGCGTTGTGTCTCGATGGTATCGCCGAATTGGGTCTTATTTCAGTGCCCTGCGAGGGGCGTCACTGGCTGGGTGTCGTAGGCGATGGGGCAGCGTGTTTCAACGAGCCCGTCATCGGGCATGAAAGGGAGTCGACGGTGATTGCTGCCCGTCGCCATTCGAGTGATCAGGCACTGAAGTTACTCGCGAGCCATCGTCACCATCCCGATAAGGTACATCGATTTATGCAAGCTATCTGTGATGGCCTCGCACCTGTCGAGCGCTTGAATTCTGGAAGTGCTGTTAAGTTTTGCCTGCTCGCGGATGGCAGAGCTGATATCTATCCGCGCAATTCGGCTTGCAGCGAATGGGATGTGGCCGCTGGCGATGCATTAGTGCGAGCCGCAGGTGGTCGTGTCACCGATCTATCGGGTGAACCACTGGTCTACAATCGGAGAGACAGCTTGCGTGCAGATAACTTTATTGCGGCCGCAGACCCATCGATCAACTTTGCGGCGCTGTTGAGTTGTTGAGACGCTTGAAATCGAGGGCTAAGACCCGCGACAATTTCAGCCTATAAGAACAGGTAGCGGTGCGGTTGGGAGCCTGAATATGGACTTTACTAGGGATGCGGCAAACGAGCCGATGACCGCCTCGATGCGGTTGAATGCCCTGCGGTTGAGGCACCGAGCGCTCGACGAGCAGATTGCTGATCTGCAGGCGCGACCCTGGTCCAACCAACTCCTTATCCAGCGACTAAAAAAAGAAAAGTTGTACTTAAAGGACGTCATTGAGCGGATGAAAGACGATTTGATTCCCGATTTGGACGCGTAGTGCTCATGCCTTACTAGTCGGTATTGGCCGGCAGTATTCCCTCGTGCCTTAGTAACCACGTTTTCTTCTCTAAGCCACCGGAAAAGCCAGTCAGTGAGCCGTTGCTGCCGATCACTCGATGACAGGGAACGATAACTGGGATGGGATTGCTGCCAATAGCAGAGCCGACGGCCCGAACTGCAGAGGGCTTACCGATCGCAGCAGCAATTTTTTGGTAGGTGCTTGTTGTGCCTTCTGGAATATTTTGTAGTGCCGCCCAAACACTTTGCTGAAATTCGGTTCCATCAAGCGCTAGTTCGAGTGACCACTGCTCGAGCTCGCCTGCAAAATAGCGCGATAGTTCGGATTCCACCCGATCCAGTGCCCCAGCCTCCGGCGCATGCTCGTTTAAGATAGGCTCGCTGGGGGCAGCCCAATCAACGCCGATCAATGCGTCATGTTCTACTGTTAATTTAAGTGGCCCGATGGGTGAGTCGATGATTCGGCTACTCGATGTCATTGTTGTCGCTTTAGGTAGGTTGCCCATAGCAGTAGACCAACACTGGCAATGAATAGCGCGAGCTCGAGTTGCGATAGAAAGCTCGAGAGTTGCTGAGTCCAAAGTTGGTTGGCCGCGGGCAGACACACGATTGCAGATAGCGCTAGGCTCAAACGATGTTCTCCCATGAGACCTAATGCTATGAGTAGTAGCACCACCCCCCGTCCCGCATCGAAGAGACTGTCAGGGCTGAGTGTTACGACCCATAAATTACCGATCGATAGGGCTCCAAGGGCAATGGCCAGCGCCGCAGTAATGCCGCGAAACAATCGATAGCCAACTACTTGATCCATAGTGCATTCCGCGACTGCTAGGAGGGTATACCATACCCCAGTTGATAAGCGCCGTTGTACCAGGTTGTTGTGCTGGACGATGAAGCACTGGGTAATCATTGGCTGAGTAATAAAGGTACAAGTGGTGTAGTACTAAGTGATGAAGTGTTTAGGGTGATTGAAATAAAAGCGATTGACCTGGCCGAGGATGTGCGCGCACGCTTGTCGTTCGCTCCGCTGGTGAACGTGGTTGATCAAACCGGATCGACCAATGCCGACTTGATGGCGGATCCTCATACCTGTCATCAGCAGGTCTTGATTGCGATGCATCAGCACTCGGGTGCGGGTCGCCGCGGTTCCCAATGGGCCAGCCCTTTAGGCGGCAATCTCTATTTATCCGCGGGTTGGCACTTTGGTGTTTCGCTAAGGCGGGTCGCGGTGTTACCACTGATTGTTGCGGCGCGTGTTGCCGACGAAATTGAGTCGCTGCTCCCCTCAGCGATTCAGTTGAAATGGCCCAATGATTTATTTTGCGATGGCAAAAAATTTGGCGGAATTTTGGTGGAATCACAAACGCTATCAGATGGAGTTATTGCAGCGGTGATAGGCGTTGGAATCAATGTAAACACGACTCCCGCGGAAGTACGTGTACACCGTCCTATCACCTCACTGTCTGAACAGACGGGGGCTTTGGTCGATCTGCAGGCGGTGGCGGAGGCGGTGACGCTCGGTATTTTTCTCGCGTGTCAGGACGTAGCATCGTCATCGACATACGATTGGCACGGTGCATGGTCGAAGCGTGACTTGTTACTAGGGAGACAGGTAACGCTCGATTCACCTACGCTTTCTGGCGGCGTTGCCCGCGGCCTGAGTGAGGACGGTGGATTGAGAGTCGAACACCAACATGGAATCGAGACGCTCTATGCGGGCGAGGTGAGTTTGGGAGCTTTAGAGCAGTGACTGAGACGTCGTTTCGTCATCTTCTAATCGACGTGGGTAACACCTCGCTTAAGTGGTGCGTGCTGAACGGCGCCGACGGCGCTCAGCATGTAGAGAGCTTGCCTAATCAGGACGAGTTGACCGCGCTCACTCAGATTGTGGAAGTCGAACCCGATATGCCGATAGCGATTTCCTGTGTCAGAAGTGACGAATTTGCCGATCGTTTAAGCCATCAACTGCGACTTGCCGGCGCGAGTCGAGTCTACGCGGCGTCGACAGAGCAGGACTTTATGGGGTTTCAAGTTGCCTATGACAATGCCGAATCTCTAGGCGTAGATCGTTGGTTAGCCATGCTGGCCGCGCGCAGGCCAGACACTCGGCCGGTCATTGTTGTCGACGCTGGCACTGCCTGCACTATCGATGTGCTGGTCGGTGATACTCATCAGGGTGGCTACATTTTGAGCGGATCGACCTTGAGTCAGCACAGTCTCGTCAAGGAGACCGATAAGATCCGATTTGACTCAGTGACCGGTTCGTCGGTTGGACCTGGCTCAACGACAGCGGCCTGCGTGGTCAACGGCAGCTGGCTTGCTCTCAGCGGTGCCATTAAGCAGGTGCTGTCCGATTTCCCCAATGCCGAATTGCTGATTGATGGTGGCGATGCTATCGATTTAATCGCTTTGGGCGTCCCCGGAACCTTGACTCGTGGCCTGGTCTTTCAAGGTTTATCGATTTGGTTGCGACATTTGCTGGCCACAAGGGCTTGACCTAATCACATCTGTTGAGGATCATACGCGCCCTCCGAGGTGAAGACCTCAACGTCTAGCTGGCGTAGCTCAGTAGGTAGAGCATCTGATTTGTAATCAGGCGGTCGGGGGTTCGATTCCTCTCGCCAGCTCCATTTTTTAGCTCCCGTTGTTTACCAACAACAGTTCCCGTCGAATTTTCTTGCGTGCGCGTTGCCTGAGGCTGGAGTGCTTTATTGCTCACTCAGTCTAGAATGCTGATATCTTTGTCAGGCCAACCCACATACCAATAAACAGGGTCGGTCAACACGGCTTACGACACAGGAGTGACAGCATGACGCAGCCGACGATCCGCGTGGCTGGTGCCAGCGGTTTTTGGGGTGATTCTGCAAAAGCGACCCGACAGCTTCTTGAGGTGCCCGACCTCGATTACATCGTCTATGACTATCTTGCAGAGATAACGATGTCGATCATGGCGCGCGCGCGAGCCAAAGACCCTGCCCAAGGCTACGCTCGTGATTTTATTTCAGCGGCGGTTGTCCCCAACTTACAAACCATCAGTGATCGCGGTGTGAAGGTCATATCCAATGCTGGGGGAGTCAACCCGGAAGCTTGCGCTGCAGCGCTGCGTGCTGCGATTGCGGAGAAGGGCTTTGATCTCAAAGTGGCCTGTATCACAGGTGATGACTTGCTGCCTTATATCGAAACACTGGGCGAGTCCGGTTTGGCGGAAATGTTCACCGGTGATGACTTCCCAGACTCTGAGCGTGTGTTGAGTGCAAATGCCTATTTAGGTGCTTTTCCTGTTGCAGCGGCGTTGTCAGCAGGGGCGGACATTGTCGTAACCGGACGCTGTGTCGACAGCGCCGTCACACTTGGAGCCTGCCTGTATGCCTTTGGTTGGGAGTCCGACGATTGGGACCGACTCGCGATGGGGTCGCTCGCAGGCCATATTCTGGAATGTGGTCCCCAGGCAACCGGTGGCAATTTCACCGACTGGGAGGCCGCGGGCAACATCGCCAATATCGGTTATCCCGTTGCCGAAATCGAGGCATCGGGTGTTTTTACCTGCTTCAAGCCAGAAGGCACGGCGGGTCTGGTGTCGCGCGGTACGATTGCCGAGCAGATGCTGTATGAGATTGGTGACCCGCAGGCCTATCTGTTGCCCGATGTCAGCTGTGACTTCTCGCAGGTGGTGATCGAGGAAGTGGGTGAGGACTTGGTGCGGGTGTCAGGTGCGCTTGGTCGGCCTCGACCCGATTCGCTGAAGCTCTGTGTGACCTATGCCGATCAGTTTCGGGGCGGTACTTATATGTCGTTTTATGGCATCGATGCGGCCAAAAAAGCCGAGGCGATGAGCGAGGCCATTTTCTGTGCCGCGCGCGCTAGTTTTGGTCAACTTGGCATGCCCGACTTTAGTGAAACCAGTGTCGAGATTATGGGGGCGGGAAGTCAGCTCGGTGTCTCAGCACCTGAGGATGCGCCGCTTGAGGTCGTCATGAAAATAGCGGCCAAACACCCGATGGCGCAGGGCATTGGCGTCATGCTGAGAGAAGCTACCGGTCTTGGGCTCGCTACGCCGCCCGGGCTATCCGGATTCGCGGGCTCCAGACCCTCACCCTCTCCAGTCGTGCGTTTATTCTCGGGCCTGGTGGCGCGCGAGGAGGTGTCGGTTGCTGTTGAGCTGGATGGCGAGCCAGTGGTCTACACCGAGCCCACACCTGATTTAGCGGGCGTCGCATCCATTGATGTGCACGATGCACCTGCTCATGACACTTTGGAAGATACCGTTCCGGTTCCGCTGATCAAGCTCGCCTGGGGTCGCAGTGGAGACAAGGGAAATAAGGCGAATATCGGCATTATTGCTCGTAAACCCGAGTACTACCCCATCCTCTGTCAGGCGCTAACGGCCGATGGTGTCGCCCAGCGTTTTGCTCATTTTCTGGGATCAGGCGAAGCCGGTGTGGTTCAGCGATTTCAGCTGCCGGGGAGCCATGCGATTAACTTTCTGTTGGACAATGTTCTCGGTGGTGGCGGGGTTGCGAGTCTACGTAACGATCCGCAGGGCAAGGGCTTCGCCCAGCTTCTGTTGCTAGCCACGGTCGACATTCCAGTCTCAATGGCGGAGGGCATGTAATGGCGATCTTTAACTCCAAAATCAGCCCCACGTCCGATAGTTTCAAAAACAATCGCTCGGAGATGTTGTCGCTGATCGATCGACTCACCGAGCTGAATGGCCGGGGTGCCAGGCTGTCCGAAGCGCGTAAGTCCCGCTTTGACGCCCGCGGACAATTGACACCAAGAGATCGGTTGTCGCGCCTGCTCGACCCTGGCATGCCGTTTCTAGCGATTGGTAATTTGGCAGGTTATCTGCTCGACACCGCAGACCCCGATAAGTCGATTCCGGGCTCGACGGTCATCTCTGGTATCGGCTTTATCGCGGGCACCCGTTGCGTGATCGTGGTGGATGACAGTGGTATTCAGGCAGGCGCCATGACCTCGGGTGGCGGCTATCGTATTCGGCGCGCCGAGGAGGTGGCGCTCGAGCAGAAGTTACCGTTCGTCCATTTGGTAGAAAGTGCCGGTGGTGACTTGATCAACTACACCGTCGAGGGTTTCTCCTCCGGCGGTGCCTTGTTTGGCAATCTCGCCAAGTTAAGCAAAGCGGGTGTTCCAGTTATCTCCATTTTGCATGGCTCGTCTACCGCGGGCGGCGCCTACATGCCGGGTCTGAGTGATTATGTGATCGCGGTGCGTGACAACGGTCGCGCCTATCTCGCTGGTCCGCCACTACTGAAAGCCGCGACCGGTGAAATTGCCACCGATGAGGAGTTAGGTGGTGCTGAAATGCACGCCACCGTGTCGGGTTTGGCAGAGTATCTCGCTGAAGATGATGGGCATGCGGTGCAGATGTGTCGAGAGCTCGTTGGACGTTTGCATTGGAATAAAGATCTCGCGCCCCGTCCTGAGCGCTCGGGCTTGGATCCAATCTGCGACACTGATGAACTCGCAGGTGTGATTCCCTGCGACTATCGTGTTCCCTATGACATGCGGGAATTGGTCGCTCGAGTGGCCGATGGCTCCGACTTTATGGACTTTAAGCCGCGCTTTGGCGTGTCTACGGTGTGTCTGCAGGCCGATATTCACGGCCAGCCCTGCGGTATTATCGGCAATAACGGGCCGATCGATCCGGACGGGGCGAACAAGGCCACCCAGTTTTTACAGCTTTGTGATCAGGTCAATGTGCCGGTTGTCTTTTTGCAGAACACCACCGGCTATATCGTGGGCAAGCAGTCCGAGCAAGCCGGCATGATTAAGCATGGCTCGAAGATGATTCAAGCGGTTCGCAACATCGAGGTGCCTCGTATCACGATGATGACGGGCGCCTCTTTTGGTGCGGGAAATTATGGTATGTGCGGACGTGGTTACGACCCCGACTTCCTCTACACCTTCCCCAACGCAAAAATGGGTGTCATGGGCGGCGAGCAAGCGGGTAAAACTATGTCGATGGTGGCCCGAGGGAAAGCGAAAGCGGCTGGGCAAGAGCCCGATGAGGCTGCGATTACCAAGCAGGAAGCGTGGCTCACCAAACTGTTCGATGATCAGTCCGATGCGTTCTATTGCTCAGGTCACCTTATGGATGACGGCATGATCGATCCGCGGGATACCCGGAAAACACTTGGGTTTTTACTCGAGACTGTTTGGGAAGCAAGAAATCGCAAGGTGCGCCCCAATAGCTTCGGCATTGGGCGCATGTAGGTGCTCGAGTAGCGCGCTGAATATATAACGGAGATAGAGCCATGACTAATTTACCCGATGTGCAGGATTTGGTTTTAGAGCATGAGGGGAGCGTGTTGACCATTTGGTTCAATCGTCCCGAAGCCAAAAATGCACTGTCGGCAGACATGGTCGAATCGCTCGATGCAGTTTTGGACTCGGTTCATGACGATCGATCGATCCGGGCTATTGTTATCCGAGGTCGCTGTGGCGTGTTTTGTGCTGGTGGCGATATCAAAGGGTTTAAGTCGGGCGCGCAAGGCGGTGAACCCGATCCGGCCGAGGTGGCGCGGGGTAATCGACGCTTCGGTGAGCTCATGCAAAAGCTCAATGAGCAGCCCCAAACTGTGATCATGCTGGTTGATGGCGCCGCTATCGGTGGGGGGCTGGGACTCGCCTGCGTTGGCGACGTGACAATTGTTACCGAAGATGCGCGCTTTCGTTTATCGGAAACAAGCCTGGGTATCCCCCCGGCTCAGATCGCACCTTTTGTGACCGAGCGCGTCGGACTCACCCATGCGCGTCGGTTGATGCTTACGGGTGCAAAGTTCACAGGGCGCGAGGCGGTGGATTACGGTATCGCGCATCTTGTCGCTTCGGACAGCGACGACCTTCAGGCTCAGTGCGACGCTGTGCTTAAGCAACTTAGCTTCTGTGCCCCAGGCGCTAATGCAGTCACCAAAAGCATTGTATTTGAAACGGGGCGCATGTCTCGCTCCGATGCCCTCGATTTTGCTGCCGCAGGGTTTGCCTACTGCATGTTGAGCGATGAGGGGCGCGAGGGCGTGGCGGCGTTTGTTGAAAAGCGCAAGACTCGCTGGGCGGACAGCTGAGCGCCTAGCTTAATTGCCTAACTTGATCGCTTGGGCACCCAGATGGGTGAGCTCCACGCGCGCTCTCTAACTGTTTTTGGCAAGCTCGCTGGGGTCTCTCGACCCAGTCGCATCGCATCGTAGGTGCTCCAGCGACAGGAAGGATTCTGAAGGACTCTAACGTAGTAAGCCGCATCGACATCGGGTTGATAATTAGGATCGCGCCAACGAACCTCCAGCGAGCTTGCGCCGGGAGATTCGCCATACTCACAAGTCTTTAAGTCGATGACCGGCCGGTCTTCAAGGCAGCGATCCGATGCCTTATCAATCTGTCGATTGTTTGAGCACGCGATATCGGTCACCCGTTCATGACTCTCGTTACCGTCAAACCAAACTTTGACGATTTGTATTATGGATAACGGCGCATCGAGTGGATCAGCAAATGCGCTGACTTCGAACACAGGTGATGACTCAGCGCCCTCAGTGGTTGCCGGCCGAGCGGGCGAGAGTAGCGTGGCGCCCATAAGCACCTGCTCGGACGGCGGCGCAGTGGGACTCGATTGATTAGCCTCTTCAGTCCAAGAGGCGCTAAAAGTGAGCCCGATTCGCGGGCCACTCGTACCGTAGGCACGCCGAGATTTCAGAGCCTCGAAGATATCATCACGGGTATTGTTGGCTGCCCAGACCGCGGTAATACCACCGGGGCTCCTCGCAAGATTAGAGCGGTAAACTTTGGTCTCTTTCGGATCGGCTGCTAGGCGGCGATTTGCGGGGCTGTGAAATGCGCCTGCTGTGCCTCTGTAGTCATATTCCTCGACATCACCCGGATTGCCATTGTGTGCGTCGGTGGCTGCCACGACACCGATTTTCAAAGGATTCAGGCCAATGGTTTGCTCCAACTCAAAGCCACGCTTCAGCGCCTCCCGAAAAAAACTGGTTCGCGTTGCGCAGCCCATGGTTTGGCCGTCTTCACAGGCAGGCACTGGTTGCTCGAAGCTGCATTCTTCATCTGTGTTACCGACACCGAAGGCACATTCACTATTCCCCTTAATTTGATAAATCTCCGCGAGCGGTTCGTGTTGCGCACGTCTCAGCCAATCCTCTTTGCTGTGGCTCTCACCTTGAATATTGCTGTCGCCATAGGCCAAGCCCCAGCTGAGATTCATATTGTGAGGGATGGTGATGAAGTCGCAGTTGTCGAGGCATTGCTCGCTGAGCTGCTGCCATAAATCCGATGCGGTACTGACATCGAACATCGATAGTGCGAGCGATGGTAGCTGGGAACCGTTAAAAAAGACGTTACGGTGGATTTTTCCTCGCTCGGGTAATGGCGGGGAGTATTCATAAGCAGCGAAGGTTGTGAATACGCCGGGCTAGTTGTAATCGTCGGCGAGAGCAATGAAATCTGCCCAATCGGCGCGGGCCTCGCTCATACAAAACTCGATCGATGTCGCCTTACAGGAAGGCGCATCAGCCCGACTTGCCTCGGCTATCACTGCTTGCCCTGCTCTTCTTGCCATTCGGAATGTGAAGGCATTGGGTGTGCTGTACATGAAGCAGTTAAATTTTGCGCGCAGTGGTAGTGATGGATCGTCACAACCCCTGAGTGCGCCGAAGCCTTCTGCGTGATCAGTGATCGCCACAAAGTCGAGGGGGGCCGACAATCGCATGACCTCGCCACCTGCGGTTGTCAGTGGTTCGCCGCGAGAAAACCGATAGGCATCCTCGGGGGTGTTCTGGTTACCGAAGAGGCGGGAGTCAAAGGAGCGATCGGTATGGACATGAAGATCGCCGAAATACATCTCTAGGTCGGCAAAATTTGGTGGCACATCAACAGGCTTCACAACCCTCGCTTTGATGGCGCCTTCATCCTGCAGTGCCAGGTCGGCGGTGAGTTGCTCGGGGAGAAAAGCTGCACGCTGCACGCCCCACCAATAGTTAATACCAACAGCCAATAAGCCGAGCACAAGCGTCAAACCTATCAAGCCGCGGATAATCCAGGATTTAATCGTCACCTTTCTCGTTCTCTACTGGTCCAAGTAGTTGTTGACGGCATAATAGCCCGGTGAGGTACACCACCCAGAAAGCAAATATGACGTCGCTGACGAAGTGAGCACCTTGAATCACGCGAAAGCCTCCCACGACTAATCCAATCATTAGCCCTAGGGCAAACCATTGTCGTTGTCGTAACGCCCAGCCAAAGACTAGAAACCAGAAGCCGATAGCGGCGTGGCCGCTAACGAAAGAACAGTTGCGCCGACACTCTCCCGAGTAGTGAAACGGCGGCGCGTAGGCGGCGGCCCCATCAAATGCTTCGATCTGCCGGGGTCTGGGTCGGTCGAAACTGTTGTCTTTTAAAAAGGTGTGCGTAATTAAGCCCGGACCGACCAGTAAGGTGGTTAAAAGAAAAATCGTTTGTCGCTTTCTCCTAGCGGTGGCTCCCTCTTGTGGTCCGCGCCAGCGGATCAGGAGGCCAATTAGCAATAAAAGAATCGGGATGTGGATATCGGCAAATACTCGGTAAACAATCTCAACGATCAGGGCGTCGTTGGCTGGAAATTGCTCTAACTCGCTGTCGTAAAAAGTAGCGGCGACGTGAAGGTCTAAATTGGGGAAAAGTGCGAACATCGCCACGCAGAATGAAAAACCGGCGACATCCCACCGCCAGAAAAGCGCTCGCAGCTGCATCAAGGCTCAATCCCCGTCGGCTGTGCTGCTGGGTAGCCTTGAAAGTTCGATACCCGATAGGCGTAGAGGTTTTTTGTTGGCCGCCAGCGATGATAGTGCTCAACGGTCGCGCGGAGCTCAACGACTTCGAAACCAAGTTGAGATAGGTCTGTTGGTGCACTCTCAGTCAGAAACAGGTACGGACCAGAGGTATCACCGAGACTTGCAATATTGATCATCTGGTCGTAATAGTCAGTGACCACAGCGTCGTTGGGTTGCCAGAAAGCTTGAGGGAAACTGGTTTTCGACACGGCAAAGTGGGCGGGGCCTAAAATGGCGCGGTAGTCGCTGATAATCGGCAGCGTGGTATCCACGCCGTCTTCTTCCAGCGACTCAATCGCAGGGTGGTACCAATCCTCAGCACGAATCCAGGGGTTATTCTTTTTGGTGACAGTGGCGTCGGTGAGCGAGAGTAGCGTTGGCCAGTGATAGAAGCTAACGGCTAAAAGCAGGTTCATCGTTAATACAGCAACAAGCCACCTTGTGCGCGCCAACAACACCGGGGTGAGCAATAATGTCAGTGCTAGCATTAATGGTGCAGCCCAATTAGCAAACGCTCTTGACAGCAGTGCTTGAGTCCCAATAACCAGAAACAGCAGCAGTCCTCCCAACACGGCAGCTTGATAGCGCCCATCCGAGGTAAGCCGTCGACTTATGTCTCTAGCATTAAGCACAAATGCCACCCCCGCGATTGGGCCAAACAGCATCCATTGCTCACCCACGAATTCGAGCAGCGCCACCGGATTGACCAGCGGGCCATCGAGTTTCGCGATATCACTGGTATGTTGGATCGCGACAAATTCGTGCTGGCTATTCCAGATAACATTGGGTGAAAAGATCGCCAGCGCGATCACTCCTGCGAGCCAAGGCCCAGCCGTTGCAAACTGCAAGCGACGTTCAGGTTTGAGGACGAGGAATACAAGGTAGCTAAATGGCAGGATAAACGCGGTGTATTTGCTCAGTAACGCGCACCCCGTTGCGATCCCAGCGACAAGCCACCAGCCCATAGTATTGGTTCCGCTCGAGTGCGCACTCTGAGCGCGGGTGAAACACCACACGGAACAAGACCAAAACAGCAACAAGGCAGCGTCGGTGGTGGCGAATAGGGTATAAAAGCTCGTGAGCGGGGTTGTGTAGAAGATGAGCAGAGCAATTGTTCCCGCTCGATCACCCCAGAGGTCACGTGCTACTAGGGCGGTAAATAGGGCTGAGCCAAGCCAGCAGAGCCCCGGGAGCCATTTGATTCCGAAGACCGAGGCACCCGCAATCGATGAGCTGAGTGAAATGATCCAAGCGATCATGGGAGGTTTGCTGTAATAGCCAAAATCTGGCCTCAACGACCAGTGGAAGTAATAAATCTCGTCGTAATACAGGCCCACGTGTGACTGCGTCAGTAATACGATCCGGTACAGCGCAAGGAGGACGGCCAAGCCCAGCAATAGCTGGGTGGCTTTGCGATGAGACGCTGAAGGTATATCGCTCACTGGCTTTGTTTTTCCTCGGTAAACAGGCGCTAGTCTGAGCAAAATCGCTTTTTCTTACAAATAAAGCGAACAAGCCGTCTATCGCGGCAAAATTTGCGGTTGACACCTTGTCGTGACATCTAGAGAATGTGCGCCCTTCTGGAGGGGTTCCCGAGTGGCCAAAGGGATCAGACTGTAAATCTGACGCGCGAGCTTCGGTGGTTCGAATCCAC
>MDTB01205815.1_pt1 | contig 17014 bp, 14 predicted proteins | sample 811161 | NCBI WGS metagenome assembly MDTB01 (sample SAMN05326650, study PRJNA326480) | marine metagenome | isolation source: seawater | place: Mediterranean Sea | collected 2009
AGGCCGCGGTTCAAGCGCCGCTCCGCCAGCAGGGCCGCGGTCACGATCAGGAGCTTGTCCTTTTCCTGGGGACTGAGATGCATTGCAAGTTTAAACGGATGAAACGGAAATTGTTCATCCCAAACAAATACTAGGTCTTGCCATGGCTGTTTTTGTGTTTGTGGCTACACAAGCTGTTGCCAATTGGATTTTTTAATGGCCTCGACAGCAATTGTTTTTGCTGATTTGCATCGACATCTACGTATCAAAAGGTACAGCGGATCAGCACTTTTGAGCAAATGATAAATACGATTATTTTTTGACATGAATCCACAACTTTCCTCCTTTGTATCTCAGAGCTTTTTTAAAAAAATCACAACATTTGCTGCTGCTGGTGCATTGAGTTCTTCTCTCATTGCTTGCAGTAGCGGGGAGAAGGCCTCCGGCGATGCAGCTGATGCTTCGATGTGTTCAAACATTCATATCGGCACCCAAGACCAAGTCATCAACACTGCTGTAGGTGGTGCTGTGGTCCGAGAACTAAAGATTTTCGAAGACAATCTTCCCAAGGATGGAAAATATAAAGACCTTTCCTACAATGTTGAATGGTCCAGTTATACGTCAGGCCCGCCTATCACCAACAAAATGATGGCTGGTCAGATTCAGATCGGCCTCATGGGAGATTTCCCTGCAGTGATTAACTTGATTAAGGGTCGAGAGGGGTCTGGAGATACCAAAACCGTCTTCATCGGCACACTGGCTTACAGCCCAAATGGTGCTGGTAATGCTGTTGTGGTCCCCATTGAGAGCGATGTGACCAGCCTCGACGAACTCAAGGGGGGAACGGTTTCTGTTCCCTTTGGTTCTGCAGCCCATGGCATGGTGCTCAAAGCCCTCAGTGATGCTGGGCTCGACACAGAGAAAGATCTCACTCTGATCAGTCAGGCTCCTGAGGTGGGTGGTTCAAGTCTGCAGAAAAATCAGATTGATGCCCACGCTGATTTTGTACCTTTTGGTGAACTCTTCCCCTACCGAGGATTTGCCAAGAAGATCTTTGATGGAGCTCAAACAGGCGTGCCGACGTTGCACGGCATTACCGTTCGTGAGGACTTTGCCAAGTCCTGTCCTGAGGTCGTGACGGCATTCATGCAGTCAGTTCTCGAGGCAAATGCAAAATTCACAGCCTCTCCTGAGTCAATTTCTGCTCAGATTGAGGAATGGTCAGGTATAGATAAAGAGGTCGTGTATATGTTCCTTGGACCTTCCGGTCTGCAATATATGTCTCCAGAAATTGAAGAAGTTCAACTTCAAGCTCTTGAAAACAGCATTGCAACTCTGATGAGTCTTGGCAAGATTGAAAATAAGGAGATTAAGCCTTCTGATGTCAGAGGTTGGATCGACAGCAGTTATCTCGAGAAAGCCGCTGCCAACCTCAATACATCTGTTGCTGAGCAAATCAAGCTTGGTAAGGAGTACTTGATTTCAGGTAAAGATGCCATGGATGGCTCATCCATTGATGATCCCAAGGCATCGGCCCAGATCTGGATCGAAGGTGAAGATCAAGTCCAGAATTACGCGAGTCCTGTGACCATGGTCAAAGCGCTGAAGGATTTTCAGGCCAAGGGTAAAGAGCCAAGTGCCCTTTTCGTCCATGATATGAATAAAGGGTGGAAACTGTTCGCCGGCACGGCTTACTTTGTTGATGCAGATGGTGATGTGTCAGCGTTCCTTCTGAAGGCAGATGCTGATGCATACGCAGCTAAATCTGGTGGAACATTGATTGACTTCAAGGCACTTCAAGCATCTGTCTGATCCGTTGCCTTTGAGGCTGCCCACATTTTGATTGCTCTGAAGTAATTTCACTATGGCTGTTACTTTCACATCTGAATCCTCCGTTTCTATTCAATCTCACTCCAAAACAAGACGACGCTTCAGATTTAAACAGCTTTGGTCTTCGCAAGCTTCTTCAATCATAAGACGGGCAGCCTCGCTCATCTTCTTTTTGATTCTGTGGCAGATCTTAAGCACACTGAAAGTTAACTTTATTGTTAACTTTCAGTTCATTCCTGCTCCGACTTCGGTCTTTACAGCCTTTGTGGCTTTTATGCAGGCATCCCCATGGGTTCATTTCCAATCCAGTATTTCACGGGTTATTGGTGGTTTTTTTGCAGGATCTGTTCTTGGCATTGTTATTGGCCTATTGATTGGCTCATCCCATCTCCTTGAAGAAATTATTGCCACACCACTTGAGCTGCTTCGTCCTATTCCAGCAGTTGCGTGGATTCCAATGGCGATTTTAATGTTTCCAGATGCAGAAATTGGAATGTTTTACATCACCTTTGTAGGAGCCTTCTATCCAATTCTTGTTAGCACTCAAAAGGCCGTCGAGTCATCATTGTCTGATCTGTTAATGATCAGGGTGGGTCAATGTCTTGGAGCTTCGTACTTTCAACTCTTCAAAGACATTATCATCCCCTCAGCACTTCCTGGCATTAGTTCAGGATTGGTTATTGGAATGGGTAATGCCTGGTTCTGTCTTGTTACAGCAGAAATTCTTGCTGGTAAATATGGTATTGGTTACAAAACTTGGGAGTCCTATGTCATTTCTGAATACCCACCAATTGTTATGGGTATGTTTTTAATTGGTTTGTTGGGTGCATTCTCCTCTCAACTGATCCTCATGGTCACGAATCGAATGATGCCGTGGCGACAGGTCACGAAAGGATCCCTTTGATCACGTCATTAACGTCATGTCCTCCCATTTTCTTCAAATCTCTCAGGTCAGTAAATTCTTTGGTGAGAAAGGTAAGGAAAGATGTGTTTTGTCTAATATTAATCTTGACGTGCAGCCTACGGAATTTATTTGTCTGCTCGGTCCCTCTGGCTGTGGTAAGTCAACTTTACTGAATACGATTGCCGGTTTCATCAAGCCCGATTTGGGTGACGTGACAGTCAATGATCAACGTGTGCGGAAGCCTGGTCCTGATCGTGGCTTCGTTTTTCAGAAAAACTCTTTGCTTCCCTGGATGACTCTCGAAGAAAATGTTGGCTACGGATTAAAAATTCAAGGCTTGTCTAAATCACAAGTAAGAGAGCAAGTCGATCATTACCTGGATTTGGTTGGTTTGTCTGCTCATAGGCTTGCTTATCCACATCAGCTTTCCGGAGGAATGCAGCAAAGAGGTAGTATTGTCCGTGCTTTAATCACAAATCCCAAGGTGCTCCTCATGGATGAACCTTTCGGCGCTGTGGATGCACAAACAAGGGTCATACTTCAGGAGATGTTGCTTCGTATTTGGGCAAAAGTTGGAATTACAATTGTCTTTGTAACCCATGATATCGATGAGGCTGTACTGCTGGCCGATCGGATTGTTGTGATGGGCGTCAATCCTGGCCATATTAAAGAAGTGTTCGACGTCCCCCTTCAGAGACCCCGTTCATCAGAGTCAACTTTCCTTGACGAGTTTCGTGACATCAAGCTGCAGGTGTTGAAGAGTATTCGCGAGGAGACAGACAAACTCATGGTTACAATCTGACTTGCAAAGGTTTTTGTGCTGCTTGCGATTTCTCTTTTTGTCAACCTTATTTTTTTTCTGCTTAAAGGCTATTCAGGAAACTATTTAAATAATCATTTTATTGCCTTCTTTCATCCAGTTACCTTGTCTTTGGGGACTGGTCTCATTCTCCGGCAGCTTTTTAGAGCTAATTTTTCTACTTATCAGCTGCAAGCTGAAGCAATTTCTTCTCGCTTTCTGACTTGGGCCTTGATTTTTCTTGGTTCGCAATTGTCGATTGCCGACCTGTCTTTATTGTCATCAAGTCTTGTTGCTTCACTGATTCTCCTTCTCTGTCTTGTTGCCAGCTTCACATTGGTCCTTGCGAGAATACTGTGTGTACCTCTGTCTCCGGCTGTTTGGGTTTTGGTGGGCAACTGCATTTGTGGCCCTACAGCTATTTCGTTTGCCTATCAGTTTTTTGATGGGGACAAAGGAAAGCTGGCTAAGGCGATTGGGATCAATACATTGATCGGCCTTGTATTAATGCTTCTCTTGCCGAGCGTTGGTCAGGTTGTCCAATGCGATCCAGAACAGTTTGGCGTTTGGGTCGGTGTCTCTTTACAGTCCACAGCCCAGGTTGTTACAAGTGCGTCTCTATTTTCTGAGTCTTCTGCTGATATTGCTCTTGTCCTTAAGTCTATGAGGATTTTGTTGATGATGCCAATGGTCATTTGTCTTCGTTCCATGATCTGTCAAAATCTTGCTTATCCAATGCAGAACAACAGTCGCTTTTTCAGCACTTCTTCACTGACCCAATTTGTTCCGATATTTATGGTTGGATTTTTGTTGAATGCTTTGATCTTTAATATCTATGATATTTCTTCTGAATACTTTGGCTGGTCGGGTTGGATTACCGACTTTATTTCTTGGTTCAGAATGTTCTTGGCTAACATCTCCTCTTATTTTTTGTCTGTCTCAATGCTTGGTATTGGCTTCCTTTGTTCTTTCAGGTTGGAATCGTCTGACTATCGTTTGCTTTCTCTGTCATGTAGTTCAGCTGTCTTTTTAGTTCTTTCTGCATTTGTTATGTTCAAGTTTGCTATCTAAGAGAGAGATCAGAGCGAGCTTGCATGAGAAAATCGTCTACAACAAGGGGGGATTGGGTTGTCGATTGATTAGCATTCTCTTCATCGTGAATGAAGAGGGTTGATGTAAATTCGCTGATCCAGTCTGTTCGTATTGTTGTGTCGTGCATGTAGTAACAATCATTTCCCCGTCGTTCGCCAATAATTTGGTTGACAATCGACTCTTTGACGCCTGTCCATTTGCTTAAATGCTGAATGGCTGACGGTGTTGTACGGAACCAGTGATTCGAGCAAAGGTTTGACTTCAGAAATGCGACGACGGCATCGGGATGTTGAGTAATAAAGTTTAGTCTTGCAATGACTCCATAGAACGAAAACGGCATACTCATTTCGTCTTCCATCTTCACATAGCCATATTCGGACTCAAGGAAGTGATCGAAGGGTGTAAAGCAAGCCAGGCTTTTTGTGTTGTCAGTGACAAAGCCGTTTGGATTTTTGGGGTTAAATATAAGGTTTATTATCTCTGTAGAATTCAACATTCCCTTGCGATGAAGATTGTAGAGAAGGCTTCCGTGAGCGGTGCTTAATAATGGAACCTGGATCGATTGTTGTGCTAATCCAGTTAAGCCAAGTGATTCTGCTTTTTTGGGGATCATTAGGCGTGAGCCGCTCCCCATTGGATTAATACTCGTAAAGCCAATCAGTACAATCTTTTCATCTTGTGCAGTTAAGGAGTTCGCCATATGTGTTATTGCATAGTCACCGGCTATTGCGATGTCAAGATTTCCTGATTTTAGTTCCGTAAGAATTGGTGCGGCAGATTGATAATCTTTGAATAACGTTGAATAATATTTCTGTGATGTTTGATTAATTTGGCTTAGGAACGATTCATATAAGCCAAGTTTTTGGATTGCACGTCCAGCGACAACAGCTTGAATGGTTCGGCTTTGTATGCCAACTCTGACTGCTGTGGTGTCTTCTGTTGAGACTGACTGCATCAAGTGGACTTTTGGTCGTTCGAGGACGGGATCATCTTTTCCTTCGAGCTTCAAGGTGAACTCCTTGATTGAATCAAAAAGTGTCTGAACGACTGCACTCGATTGAATATGGCAATGGGCATAGATCGCGTAAGGTGTTGAAAACTCATTGATACGGATGAGTTTGAATTGCTTCGATCCGTCATCCTTAAGATTGCATAAGCCAATGCCAATCCCTTCACCTGATCGGATTAGGTCGAGCATGATTGGCTCAGATAGATGTTCGCCATATGTAAAGTCTGCAAGATCGAGTCCTAGCGGTTCAATTCTACTTTCGAAGACTTTTAATGTATCTGATCCGAGTTCTGGAAGCCACAGTTTGTCATTGAAGAGCTGTGAAATATCAACCGAATCGTGGCTTTTAGGAGACTCTTTGTTGCAAATAAGCATTAGCTCTTCGTGGTCAATGATCGACGACGAAACCAAAGGTGAGACCACTGGTGATGAGGTTATACCAATTGAATGAGGATCTTTTTCGACCTGCTGGATTACCTTCGCTTCGCTATTGCATGTTTGGGTGCTGACTTTTACCCCGGAATCACCTATCTTTCTGGCTTCTAATAATAACTTTTCGACCACTGTATGACTATTGATTGGTGTATGGTAGATGGTGATTCTATTTGCACTCTCTTGCTTCAATCCGTCGAAATAGGATCTTATCGAATCTAAATCTTCGATCACTTTTTTGAGCTTTTCGGAGGCATATTGACCTTCCCGAGACAAGTGTATGTTGTTCTGTTCGCGAATGATTAAAGTGGAGCCAAAGTGTCTTTCGAGTGCTTTAACCTTGAGGCTGATTGAGGGTTGACTTAGATTTAAGCGTTTTGATGCTTTAGTGAAGCTTCCCTCATGGGCAACTGCCAGAAATGCTCTTATCTGCGAGAGATCCATACAAGCCACCACTTAAAAATGGTAATTTTTAAAGTAAAGATTCTGTTGGCTCAAAACTGTCGTAATTGCTACAAGAACTTTCCCCTCTTGACTTCTTTTCCCTAATGGTAGTCGTTGATTCATTTATCACCTCCTGTGGCCATTTATAGTTATTAATATCTTCAATACCCAGATTCGTAATTGTGCTGACTGCTGCATTATTTTCCCCGGATCTTTGAATAGAATTGGCGAGTCCTTTAGAACTGACTGATGAAAACGCTCAGCAGAGAAGTTGATTTCTTAGTCGTTGGTGGTGGAACAGCTGGGTGTATGGCAGCCATCAAGGCTAAGCAACGCAATCCTGATGCAAAGGTTTTGGTTCTGGAAAAAGCCAATATTCGTCGCAGTGGTGCGATTGCGATGGGTATGGATGGTGTGAATACTGCCGTCATTCCCGGTAATTCCACCCCAGAGCAATATGTTAAGGAGATTACAATCGCGAATGATGGTATCCTTGACCAAAAGGCTGTTTATAGGACAGGTGAATTAGGTTTTAGTGTTATTCAAGAGCTTGAGGAGTGGGGGGTTAAATTCCAGAAAGATAACGAGGGTAACTACGATTTAAAGCAAGTCCATCGTGTTGGAAAATATGTCTTGCCAATGCCTGAGGGAAAAGATCTCAAAAAGATTCTTTCACGACAGGTTAAGCGTCATAAGGTTGAAGTAATCAATCGTGTGATGGCTACTCGCGTCATTGTTGAGGCAGGTCGCGCTGCAGGGGTAACAGGGTTGGATGTTCGATCTGGCGACTTCCACGTGATCAAGTCCAAGGCTGTTCTCCTCTGTACAGGCGCCTGTGGGCGTCTTGGTTTGCCTGCATCAGGCTATCTATATGGCACCTATGAGAATCCCACCAACGCTGGCGATGGTTATTCGATGGCCTATCACGCTGGTGCGAAGCTAGCCAACATTGAATGTTTCCAGATTAACCCTCTGATCAAGGATTACAACGGACCGGCCTGTGCCTATGTCGCTAGTCCATTTGGTGCTTACACAGCCAATGCAGAGGGGAATCGCTTCATTAGTTGCGACTATTGGAGCGGCCAGATGATGCTCGAAATGTGGAAGGAACTTAATTCTGGTTCAGGTCCTGTTCATCTAAAGATGTATCACCTTGATGAATCTACAATTTCTGAGATTGAGTCTGTTCTCTTTGCTAATGAGCGTCCAAGCCGAGAACGCTTCCATGCTGGACGTTCTGAGAACTATCGAACGCATGGCGTTGAAATGAGCATCTCTGAGATCGGTCTTTGTAGCGGTCATTCAGCCTCTGGGGTCCAGGTTGACGCCAATATGCAGACATCGATTCCTGGTCTTTACGCTGCTGGGGATATGGCGAACGTTCCCCATAACTACATGATTGGGGCATTTGTCTCAGGACGGGTCGCTGCTGAACATGCTATTGACTCCATTTCGGACTTAGATCATCTTGATCCTAATCCCTCCTTCCTTGAATCTGAAATGGCTCGGATTTATGCGCCATTGGATAATCCGGATGGCATTCCCCATACTCAGGTTGAATACAAGTTGAGACGATACGTAAATGATTATCTTCAGCCTCCAAAATCACCGTCAAACATGCAAATTGGCCTTGACAAATTTATTGGTTACGATTCGATATTAGACTCGCTCGGGGCACGAGATCCCCATGAGCTCATGCGTTGCATGGAAATCCATTTTATTCGGGATTGTGCAGAGATGGCTGCACGTGCGTCGCTGTTTAGGCGCGAAAGTCGCTGGGGGCTTTATCACTATCGTTTGGACTATCCTCATCGCAACGATGAGGAGTGGATGTGCAACACGATCATTGAAAAATCTTCCTCCTCTGGGATGATAATCTCCAAGCAACCCCTCGAGGATTACATCATTGATGTCAATCTCGCTGAAGAAAAGTATGATGTCGCTATCGCGGCTTAACTCTCTTTCTTGATTCTTATGTCTCTTGCTGCTAGTCGTGTCGACGTTCCTGTCGTTGTTGATGAGTCCAAATGTCTGGAGAAATGTACTGCATGCATTGAAGTATGTCCGCTTGATGTTCTTGCCAAAAACCCTGAAACAGGTAAAGCTTACATGAAATATGACGAATGTTGGTTTTGTCTTCCCTGTGAGAAAGAGTGCCCGACCGGGGCTGTGACCGTTCAAATTCCTTTCCTGCTTCGATGATTTCTGCGTCTATTCCTGCCTCTCTTGGTGATGTTTTTGAGTCCCTTGACGATGAATTAAAACCCCCTGTTGAAATGCTTTTATCCGATTTGGTCGATGATCGAATTGTCGGTGTTGTTTCGTTACAGCATCTTTGTGATGAGGAGTCTGTCCCATTCCTGATCCATGCTTTGAATGATACATCTGATGATGTTGTTTTCACTGCTGTTACAGCGCTTTGGGAGATTGCCAGTCAAGCTGCTGTCGTTCCTTTGATTGATTGTCTTTATTCATCTAAATCCGACCGCACTCGACTCGAGGCATTGAATGCACTGAAGGAGTTGGTTAACCAAGATCATCTTCTGCTTCTTCTCGACAAGTTGACTGAAGACGATCTTGAACTTCAAATTTCGATCTTAATCCTTTTACGTAAAATTCATGATGTTCAAGCTTTACCTTCTGTCGCCCCTTTCCTTGAATCATCTGATGAAAATCTCAGAATGGAAGCTGTCACTACTCTTCGATATTTAAATCAACTCACTCATTTTCCTCCTGCCCTCAAACTAGCGTCTGATTCCAGTGTGAATGTTCGCAAGGAGGCGATGCTGACCCTGGCTCATTTGGAAGAACCCGATGTTCTCCCGATTTTGCATTCCAGCTTGCTCACTGATGACTCCTGGGAAGTCCGCCGCAATGCAGCGCAAGCACTCGAGCGTAAGTCCAGCCCCTCATCCGCTGAGTCGTTGGGGCAGGCCATACGCGACGAGCATTGGCAGGTTAGGAAATTTGCTTTGAAAGCCCTGCAGAGCCATGTATCTGAAACAGTTCTCCCCACTTTGATTCCATTGCTTTGTGATGACTATTCCTGTGTTCGCAAGGAGGCTGCTTTGGCGTTGGGGTCCATTCACTCGGAAGAGTCGAAATCTGCGTTACAGCAATCTTTGAATGATTCTGACATCGAAGTTCGTATTGCATCTGAGAAATCATTAGCTCGACTGCAGTCTTGATCTAATTACTTAAGCTTTGTCCACCATGACTGTTGCACCTTCTCTCGCTGTGAATGACATTGATCTTCGTCTTGAGGAAGTCCGTTCAGTTCTCGACGACATTCCAATTCCAGGTTGTCAGTTATCATTGGTTGGATCTGCTCTTGTAAGAAATATCAGAGTGATCGATGACGATGTCTATGTACGTCTTTTCCATGGCTCTGATCAGAATCATTTGATTGATGCCACGCGAACGGCCTTGTCTACCTTGGCTTGGACCAAGCGTGTTGTAGTTGATACACGGACAATTCCTGGAGTCAAGCGGACGATTGCAGTTGGAAGTGGCAAGGGTGGTGTCGGCAAGACCTCAGTAACCGCTGGACTAGCGTCTAAACTCCGGGATCAGGGCTTTCGTGTCGGTATTCTTGATGCTGATGTGTATGGGCCAAATATCTCGACTGTTTTTGGCGCCGACTCTCTAGCGATTGAAACACAAGATATTGACGGCGTAACCAAGTTCATCCCTCCTGTGTTGGATGGCATTCGCGTGATGTCTGTTGGCATGTTGGCTGAGGATGGACAATCGTTGGCTTGGAGGGGACCAATTCTGACGAGATTACTCAAGCAATTCTTGTTTGACGTTGCCTGGGGCGATCTCGACTTCTTGCTCATCGATCTACCACCTGGAACTGGTGATGCCCAGATCACGTTGCTTCAAGAATGTCCACTCGCAGGTGTCCTTCTCGTCGGCGTGCCTGGTCTGTCATCGTGTGCGGACCTGCGACGGACAATCGCAATGTATGGACAGTTTGATCTCCCCATCCTGGGATATGTTGAAAACTTTTCATCAGTTCATTGCCCCAATTGTGGGCATTCCTTCGATTTCTTGTTAGACCAAGTCCCCGTTGGATGTGACCATCACGATGATATTCAACCAACTGCTCGCCTCTCGATTGAGCCGAATTTGTTGACTCAGCGAGGATCTCAAGCAAAAATAATAACGCTTGACCGTATCCACCCCGAATCTTTTGATGCGTTGTTTATGAGATGTTTCTCCTTGCTCTCTTGAGTCCGTCCGTCTTATTTACTCAGCTTGGTTGACGACAATCGCTTGGTGATGACTTTGGTTCGGATTGATCCTCGCTCGCTCTTTCTCTGCTTTGGTTGATAAACCAGCTTTTTAAGGCCTTCTGGTAATCGTTTTGTGAATGCTGGTTCTCCGTAGAAGGAGTCTGCCTGTGGGATCCAGTCCTGTTCGCAGGCTTTGATCAGTTTGCTGAAGATGACCTGTTGAAGACCCATCGCCTTACTGCTTTTAATCGTATTATAGCTGATTTGGTAGCCGTTGCTACCTCTATGGCGTGTGTCGCCTTTTCTTAACTTCGTTCTAGGGCTGATTTTCTCTTGCGCTTTGAAAGTGAGCCGATGATTGGCATTGACTCTCTAAGCAGTTGACTCGGTTACAATGCAGTTGATGCCGATATCCCTATTTAATATCCTAATCCACTGTTTGCTGATTGCTCTTTCTTATCTTTGAATGAAGGAGTTGATACACATGCGCTCGTATATCGTGCGAATTGATACATTAAAGTCGCTTGCTGTTGATATGGTTGATTTGTAATAATTCTGCCTTATGACGACAAAGATTGAGAAAGTACTGGATCGTATTACTGAAGATAGATGGGTAAAGCTAGCCACTCAGCTTATTAAAACTGGTCAGCCCTCGGCCGGTGATCCTTTGGATCCAGACCTTCCTCCAGGTCAAGAAGAAGCCATAGCAATGCTAGTCGCTGGAAAACTTGAAGCTATGGGTATGGAGGTTAATACCTACGAGAGTATGCCGCACCGTCCTAATGTTGTTGGCCTTCTTAAGGGAAGCGGGGATGGGCCGGTCTTAATGATGAATGATCATATGGACACTTATCCTGTGGTTGAACCACAGAAGTGGGATAAGACGAATTTCGATCCTTTTAGTGCTACACGGCATGGAGATCTTCTTTATGCCAGAGGGTCTTCAGATACACGAGGAAATATGGCATCAGCATTGCTTGCTGCTCAAGCTCTCATTGAAGAAGGTTATAAGTTCTCTGGAGACCTGATGTATTGCTTTTGCGTCGATGAAGAAAGAGATGGTACCCACGGTTCTATTTACTTGATGAATGAGGTTGGAATTAAAGCTGATTATTCAATCACTGCTGAACCAACTGCCTGGGAGGACTCAGATTCAGGTGGTTGGGGAATGAATCTCTCTGTCGCAAATGCAGGCCACTGTCTCATAGAAATCAACGTCTGTGGTCAAAAAGCTCATATTTGGAGGCCCGATACGAGTAATAACGCAATTGTAGAAGTCTCCTCTCTGATTCCACTGCTCCAGACTATTCAGTTCACGCATACTCCGACTGCGTTGATGGGTCATACACCACCTTGTGTGACGATTGTGAGAATTAATGGTGGCCTCCCTGGTGAAATGCAATTTTCACCCGACGAATGCAAATTAACGTTGGCTGTTGTCGGCATCGTTCCCGGAATGACTCTTGATTCGATCATTACAGACCTTACATCACTTGTTGCAGACCATTTTTCGGGGCGAGACGATTTGTCTTTCTCTGTTAATCAAGTCAAAGACTCATTATTTGTAGAAGCTACAAGCCCTGTTCCAGAAGACCAGGAGCCATGTGTATCTATTTCGAAAGCCTATTCGCAATTAATGAATGGAGAGAAGCCGATTATCAATCGTAAAAATGCTTTCAACGACACCATTCGATTCCGAGAGGCTGGCATTAATGCCGTCACCTTTGGTCCTGGCGAGGATGGATGGAATCCAGATAATGAGAGTATCTCTATTCCAAAGGCAATTATGGCGGCCAAAATGTATGCCTTAACGATCGTCAATATCCTAGGAGCTGAAAGTGATGCTGACTGAATTTAAGCGGTTCCAGCGACGCCTCGGCATTGACAATTTGCTGTATTGGTTGGACTCACTTCGTCAGGATAAACATTTCTTTTATTCTTTTTCTACGGTCTTTCTTTTGATCGTTATTTGGATTGTTGTTACTTCTGTAGGTTGGGCTGATGAACTATTTCTGCCTGGTCCAGTCAAGGTTTGGCAGTCCTTTGTCAGTGTTTCTGTCGATGGATATCAGGGCAGCACACTCATAACCCATGTATTGACGAGCTTGTGGCGAATCTTGGTAGCTTTTCTGTTGTCATGTCTAGTTGGTATTCCTTTAGGCATTTTAATGGGCGCTTCAAGGACAGCACGTTCGTTTTTGAATCCTCTAATTGAGTTTTACCGACCTCTTCCCCCGCTTGGTCTTTACACATTGCTTGTGATGTGGCTTGGTATTGGCGAGGAATCAAAATTAGCTCTTTTGTTCTTGGCTGGTTTGCCGGGGATGATTATCGCTACCATTCAATCGATTGAAAGTATTGATCAGTCTTATATACGTGTTGCTAAGGCCTTAGGGGCTTCCAAAAGGGTGTTGTTGTTTCACGTCTACTTGCCAGCGGCAGGCCCCACAATACTTGCTGGCATGAGGATTTCCCTTGGATTTGTTTATACCGTACTAGTTGCTGCTGAGATTGTTGCTGCGACTGCTGGGATTGGTTGGATGATCTGGGATGCCTCGAAGTTTCTGTTGTCTGATGTAGTCATCATGGGCCTAATTGTTCTTGGCCTGACAGGTGTATGTCTTGATTTGATTATGCGTTTCATCGGTCGTCTTGTTATGCCTTGGACACGTCACTCCGGAATTGGTATGGCTTAGTACTTGCCAGTTCTAACACAACACTTTTCACCATGTTTACCTCAATGTTCCGTTCAGTTTTCTCTGGCATCGCTGTTGCATCAGTTTTGGGCTCCTCTTTAGCTCTTTCTGCTAAAGCCTCAGAGAAGCCTAAGGAAATTACCGTTGGCTATCTGAATCTTGTGAATGCTCAGTTAGTTACTAAAAACTTAGGTCTCATCTCCAAAGAGATGCCAGGCGTAAAAATCAACTACGTCAAAGTCGGTGGCGGTGGTGATATGTTGCGAGCTATCGCCGCTAAACAAGTTGATTTCGGGGGTCTAGGAAATCCGCCAACAGCGATCGGTGTCACTCGAGGTCTGCCGATTCAGGGCACTATGGTCTTAAACATGCTGGGTGATGTTGAGGCAATGGTCGTTCGGAAAAGTGCCAATATTAAAACCTGGAAAGATCTCAAGGGTAAAACGATTGCTGCACCCTTTGGTTCCACAACTCACTATCTGTTGCTTAAAGCTCTTTCCGATGCTGGTGTAAAGCCTTCATCGATGAAGATTCTTGATCTCCGTCCAGCTGATATTGCTGCGGCATGGGCTCGTGGAGACATTGACGCTGCCTGGTATTGGGAGCCTAACTTGGACAAGGCTGTTAAGCGTGGTGGTGAAATCTTTATTACTTCTGGTGATATGGAAAAGAGAGGTTATCCAACCTGGGACGTCGGTGTTGTTATGAATTCTTTTTCTAAAAAGTATCCTGACTATGTTGTTAAATTTATCAAAGCAGAATGTGCTGGTATTGACTTTTGGATCAAAAACCCTAAGAAAACAGCCAAAATTATTGCGGAAGAGCTGTCACTTTCTCTCCCTGATGCCACTCGCATGATGAAAGGCACTGAGATGGTTCCGTGTTCAACTCAATTGACTTCTAAGTATATTGGTAAGACAAATTCTATTGGGGGTTTTGCAGATACTCTTGTTGATACTTCCAAATTCCTTGTCTCTCAAAAGCGTCTTCCTAAACAGTTGACTCGTAAGGACTATGAGGCCTTTATCAACCCTTCCTGGTTGGAAAAGGCAGTTCGCTGACCTGATCTTGTTTGATCCCAAGGATGCAGGCTTTCTTTGTCTGCATCTTCCTTTTTTTGACGACTATTTTAAGCAATGTCTTTGCCAAGTTCGCTAGTATTAGAATCGATCAGATTGTATTACCAAAAAGGTGGCTCGCCTTTTGAGCTTTTTGATCATCTATACCGTCGCATCTCTCTTGACCAGCAAGAGCATGGCAATGTTTGGATCTCTCTCCGAAAGCAATCTGATATTCATTCTGTCTTAGAGAGGCTAATCAAGTCTGGCCCAACAGATCTTCCACTCTGGGGAATTCCTTTTTCTGTTAAGGATAATATTGATGTGCTGGATCTTCCTACTACCGCAGCATGTCCAGCCTTCTCTTACCTTCCAGAACAATCCGCCACTGTTGTAAGCAAGCTTGAGCAAGCTGGAGCTGTTTGTCTGGGCAAAACTAATCTTGATCAGTTCGCTACAGGCTTAAACGGTACACGATCTCCTTATGGTCCATGTACCTCAGCATTTAATTCTGATTTTATTTCCGGAGGATCTAGTTCAGGCTCTGCAGTATCAGTATCTCTCCATCAGGTTTGTTTTTCCATTGGTACCGATACAGGAGGGTCTGGTCGTATCCCAGCCTCCTTGAATAATGTGGTTGGCCTAAAGCCAACCTGTGGCACGTTAAGTACAGAGGGTTTGGTGCCATGTTGCCCCTCTGTTGATTGCCCCTCTGTCTTCGCATTATCTGTTGCCGACGCCATTGAAGTTGCTTCCATTGCTTTGGACTCAGAACGGCCGGATGCTTCCCTTCGATCGGACGTCCAACGTTCTACCTTCTCCTTGGCTCCTGATGATTCCGTCGCATCTATTCTTGCTCCATCTGATGATGATCTCGAGTTCTTTGGTAATGATGAGGGTAAGTCTCTGTATCTGAATTTCTTGTGCCAACTTGACCAATCAGGTCTTGAACTAAAGCGGTTTGACTTCGCTCCGTTTCATGAGGCTGGCAATCTCTTGTTTGATGGTCCATTTATTGCTGACCGATTCTCTTCAATTGGTGAATTTGTACAGTCGAATCAATCGTCTGTTCTGGCGACGACTTCAACAATATTATCGAAGGCGACGACTGTCTCAGGCTCAGATGTGTTCAAAGCTCTTGACCGTATCAAGCGGCTTAAATCTTATGTTCAAAGTTTGGTTGGTCCTGACAGCCTCTTCATCTTTCCAACTTTGGCTCCCTTGTATACGCTATCTCAACTTTTAGAAAATCCTGTTGATCTGAATTCAAATATTGGACACTATTCCTATTTTGCCAACATTCTGGACATGTCTGCGTTGTCTGTACCGATTGGTTTCTACTCCAATGGCATGCCATTTGGGGTCACGCTCATGGGTTTACCTTTCCGTGATTCTTTTCTGGCGCAGTTTGCAGTTTCTGTCTTAGGTGTTGACAATCTCTCGCTCGGCCTATCCCGCTCTTGATTTATGACTCCTTCTTCTGTATCAAAGGGACGAATCTCAATTGATAACCTTTCCGTTATTTTCTCGAGTCGTGGTCGCGAACTTGTTGCCGTTTCTGATGTCAATATTTCCATTGAGCCGGGTGAATTTGTTTGCTTGCTTGGCCCATCAGGATGTGGAAAGTCCACCCTTTTGAATTGTATAGCTGGTTTTGTAAAGCCAACACTCGGTTCTGTTTCTGTCGATGACCAGTTGATTGATGCGCCTGGTCCTGATCGTGGGATGGTTTTTCAAAACCATTCCCTTTACCCTTGGAAGACTGTATTGAAAAATGTCTCCTTCGGCCCAGAGATTTCCGCCAGAAGTGGGTCTTCGCCAGAGGCGACTGCCCGTACTTTCCTGAATATGGTTGGTCTTTCAGATTATGAGGACTATTACCCTAATGAACTTTCTGGTGGCATGCAGCAACGTGTTGGTATTGCTCGTGCCTTGGCCAATTATCCGAGTGTTCTGCTCATGGATGAGCCTTTTGGCGCTTTAGATTCTCAGACTCGCTCTTTGATGCAGGACAGTTTGATGAAGCTCTGGAGAGATTTGAAGCTCACCGTGGTATTTGTTACGCATGACATTGACGAGGCAATTATTCTTGCAGATCGTGTGCTCGTCATGGGTTCTCATCCTGGCCGTGTTGTTAGCGATCTCCCTGTCAATTTGCCTCGTGATCGTTCCAGCGAAACCACACTATTGCCTGAATTCCTGCGATTACGTAAATCATGTCTCGATCTGATTAAATTACAAACGATGGCTTCCTTTCAGCAATAGGTCAGTCCATACCACTGCGAGGTTATTTGCTTTTCTTCTCTCCTTTTAGTCTATTAATTATATTAATTAGGCTTGTTGTAATTGCTACCGCTTTTTCCTTTTCTGCTCTTTTTGTTGCTGTGGTTATTCATTTTTAATGCTCTAATTAAATTGGCTTTAAGCCATTTCTGTGTGAGGAATCTCATGAAACTCTTCCAGCAACTGCTGGTAGCGCCTGCCGCCCTGGGCCTCCTGGCCTCCGGCGCCAACGCCGCCGACCTGAACATCA
>MDTB01217769.1_pt1 | contig 17010 bp, 16 predicted proteins | sample 811161 | NCBI WGS metagenome assembly MDTB01 (sample SAMN05326650, study PRJNA326480) | marine metagenome | isolation source: seawater | place: Mediterranean Sea | collected 2009
TGAAAGGTGATGGATTTGTAATTCTTAATTTTTTATAAATATCTAGTGGTTTTTTTGTAAGTTTTGCCTCAAACCTTTGACTCAATACCACCTGAAAGATATCTCCAATTTTAATATATTCTTTAGCTTTCTTAACAATACTTAAGAATTTATTTTTTTTTGTATTTGATTTTATTTTTATATTAATTTTTTTATATGTCTTTTCATTTTTTTTTAATTTAGACATATGTATTAAATTATTGATTGTATTGTTTATTTCTTGATATTTCTTATTATAATTTTCAATCTTTTCATCGTGAAAAATATTGACTATATAAAAAATCTTCTTTTCTAGATTATCATGAATTATTAATATTCTTGGTCTAAGAAGTCTTACATCTGGAATTTTTAAATCATCGTTACAATTGTTAGGAATTCTTTCAATATATCTAATTGTGTCATATGAAAAATAACCAGAAATCAAAGAACAAATTGGTGGCAGGTTTGAAGGAATTTTGAATTTAAAATTATTTATAATTTCTTCAATATTTTTCTTAGGATCACCATGTATTTTTTTTTTAATGTTATTTTTAATTAAAAATGATTTATTATTGTTAAATTCCCATATTTTATCTGGATCTTTTCCAAAAATTGTATACCTACCTTTGATTTTACCTTTTTCAACAGATTCGAATATAAAGCTATTTTTTTCACATAAAAAATTGTTAATCAGGTTATTTATTTCTTTTGCAGATCTTGATTTAAATATTTTATAAATAACTTGGTTATTTCCATTTTTATGAGTATTTTTGAAATCTTTTAAACTTTTACTTATATTCATTTAAAAAAGATTCTTAACTTTTTCTAAAGCTTTTTGATTAATTGTAATTTTATATTTATTACTTAAAAATTTATCATATGTATCATAAAAGGAACTTTGAAGCTCTATAACAGAAGTCTGGTTAAAACTTTGAAAATCGTCAGTATTTTTAATTAAGTCTTTTACTTTTACATCTTTTACATATGTCAAATAAATCTTTTTATCCGTACTTGTCAAAATTGCATAATTATCTTTATCCAATGTATATAAAATTTCTAAGCTGTTAGTATCAAAAACAGAGTTATCATTTTTCGATATAATTTTCTTTTTTAAGATTTTAGAATTGTCATTATTAACAATTTTATTAAATTCATCTTTATTAAAATTGTTGTTTGATATTTTATTAATTAATTTTCTATTATACTCAATTCTGTATTCTTGATTAATTAAAAATTTTATTGAATCTTTCACTTTTTTTAATTTGAGATCTGGATTCTTATTACCAATTTTTTCAATAACATAAAAAACAAAAAAATCATCTTTTTCAAGAAGTTTTGGTGAATTTAAATCATTATCATTAAAAATGTCATAGTAAAATTTAGGGTTATTAACCTCGTTGTCTTGTATATTAAATTCTTTTTTTGAATTGATAGTTAGATTAAGTTTTTTAGACAGATCATTGAAACTTAATCCTTCTGATATTTTATTTTCAATATCATCAATCTTATCAAAAAATTCTTGATTATATTCAGGACTTCCTGTCAGATTAAATGGGGTGATTTTAATATATTTATAATCAATTATCTTTTGTTTAAACAATTCAGGATTTTTTTTTAAATAATTTTTAATGTCTTCGTCTTTGATTTGTTCTTTGTCATTATAAACGTTTTCCATATTAATATATTCTATATCAATTTCCTTAGTCTGATTTTTATAAACATTATTAGTTAAAAAATATGGTGACGTTGTACCACCACTTACATATTCAAAAAGAAGTTTAACTTTTTCTTTTGCTTTGAAAGCTTGCTCAAATTCAACAGCATTGGTATTACTTAAAAGCATATACTTTTCATATTCTGTTCTGGAAAAATTATTATCTGAATCAAAGAATCTATCATCATCTTTAAGTTTTTCGTATAGTGCAATGTCAGATAAAATTATATTATTTTCCTCCATTTCTATTTCCAATATTTTCTGGGAGATTAATTGTGAAAGAATTTGTTCTACAACATTCTTATCTAAATTTTTTCTAATTATATCCTCACTTACATTTATATCTCTTAAATAATTTAAAAAATCATCGATTGAAATATTAGTTTTATTTATTTTAGCTATATTATTGTTATTTCCTCCACTGAACATGCCACCCATACCCCATGTTGCAAAAGCAATAATTATAAATCCCATTATGATTTTGGCCCATATAGTTTTTGAAAAATTTCTAATATTACCTAACATAAATAATTCTTTAATTTATTGATTATAAAAAATAAACCTATAAATTAAATTTCATCTTATGACAAATAAAATTAAGTATTTTATTGCTAATTGGAAAATGAATGGAACAAATAAGTCAGTAAATTTGCATAAAAAAATTGTTAAATTTTCAAAAAAAAAAAATTTTAATTCAAATATAGTATACTGCCCTCCAATTACTTTAGTTAGATCTTTTCAGAAAATATTTAAAAAATCAAAAATTAAACTTGGAGCACAAAACTGTTTTTATAAAGATCAATATGGACCATACACGGGTCAACTCAGTCCTAAAATGCTTAAAGAGTCTGGATGCGATTTTATAATTTTAGGCCATTCAGAATCAAGACAGCAAGGTGATAATAATAACATAATTAATCAAAAAATTATCAATTCAATAAATAGTAGATTAAAAATAATTTTATGCTTTGGTGAAACTTTAAATGAAAAAAGAAAAAAAATAACAAACAAAGTTATTAGTAGACAGATTTCACAAGCATTAAAAAATGTTAAAAATAAAAATAACATTTTATTTTCGTATGAACCAGTGTGGTCAATTGGAACTGGCAATGTTTTAAATGAACATGATCTTAAAAAATATTTATTATTTATTAAGAAATTATTAATTTCTAAGCACAAAATAAAGAAACCAAACATTCTTTATGGAGGATCTGTAAATTCAAGTAATATTAAAACATTAAAAAATATTAATAATTTAGATGGTTTTTTAATCGGTTCTGCCTCTCTAAAAGTAAATAAATTTATTGATATAATAAAAAAAACATATAATTAATCCTCATGGAAAATATTTTATTAATTGCAAATATCATATTAGCAATTGTTCTTGTCGGATTAGTATTAATCCAAAAATCTGAGGGTGGAGCATTAGGTATTGGAATTTCTCAAGATAATTTCATGTTTTCAAGATCCGCAGGTGATTTTTTAACAAAAGCCACTGGAATTGTTGCTACACTTTTTATTATATGCAGTCTTTCTCTAACTATAATTTCAAGAAGTGAGCTTACTCCTAACACTTCAATTATTGATAAAATTGAAGAATTAGATGATGAGGCACCTAAAATTCCTGAAAATAATAATTAATTCTTTTATTTTTCTGAATTTATAAGTATAACATAATTCCATGGCGCGATATATTTTTGTCACCGGCGGCGTGGTATCTTCCCTTGGTAAAGGTCTATCTTCCGCTTCTTTAGCATATTTATTAAAATCACAAGGTTATAAAGTAAGACTGAGAAAAATGGATCCTTATTTAAATGTTGATCCTGGTACAATGAGTCCATTTCAACATGGAGAGGTTTTTGTTACAGACGATGGTGCAGAAACAGATTTAGACTTGGGTCACTATGAGAGATTTACCAATATATCATCAAAAAAATCTGATAATATTACTACAGGAAAAATTTACAGTGATATTTTAAAAAAAGAGCGTCAAGGACTCTATTTAGGTAAAACAGTTCAAGTAATTCCACATGTTACTGAAAGAATAAAAGAATTTATCAGTGGAGACATTACAAATGAAAATTTTGTAATTTGTGAAATAGGTGGGACTGTTGGTGACATTGAAAGTTTACCCTTCTTAGAAGCAATCAGACAATTTTCAAATCAACATGGTAAAAAAAATTGTCTTTTCATACATCTTACACTTGTTCCATATTTAAAATCATCAGATGAAATAAAAACTAAACCAACCCAACACTCTGTAAAAGAATTAAGAAGTCTTGGAATTCAGCCTGATATAGTAATTTGCAGATCTCAGAAATCTATTCCAATTGATCAGAGAAAGAAAATTTCGTTATTTTGTAATGTTTCAATAGAAAATGTTATTGAAACTGTTGATGTTAGAACAATTTATGAAGCTCCAATGAGTTTTTTTAGTGAAAAATTAGACAAACAAGTATTAAAGTATTTTAAAAAAAAACCAAAGAAAAAAGTAAACTTAAAACCTTGGAAAAAAATAACTAAAATTGTACTAGGCTCAAGAAAATCTGTTGATATTGCCATCATAGGAAAATATGTAAATTTAAAAGATGCATATAAATCTCTGGATGAAGCATTAATACACGGTGGCTTGAGCAATAATACAAAAATTAATTTAATTAGAATTGAATCTGAAAAAGTAAAAACTAATAATATTAAAAAGTCCCTGAAAAATGTTTCAGGAGTATTGATTCCTGGTGGATTTGGAAAGAGAGGTACCGAGGGAAAAATTGAAGCTATAAGATATGCGAGAACAAAAAAAATACCTTTTTTGGGTATATGTTTTGGAATGCAAATGGCTGTTATTGAGTATGCAAGAAATGTTCTTAACATTAAAAATGCTGGCTCAAGTGAGTTAGATAATAAATTATATCCTGTTATTGGTTTATTAAATGAATGGGACAAAGATGGACAGTTAATTAAAGGCAGTAATAAAAATTTAGGTGGAACCATGCGACTTGGTTCATATCCAGCAAATTTAAGACATAATTCGTTGATAAAAAAAATTTATAAGACCGATAAAATTTTTGAGAGACATAGACATAGATATGAAGTTAATATGGGATTGAAAGATAGATTTGAAAAAAAAGGTATGCTTTTCACAGGTATATCACCAGATAATAAGTTACCTGAAATTATTGAGCTTATAAACCACCCTTGGTTTATTGGTGTTCAATACCATCCTGAATTTAAATCTAGACCTTTAAATCCGCATCCTTTATTCTCATCATTTATCAAGGCGGCAAAAAAACATAAATGAAAAATAAAGTTGTAATTTGTAATGGATTGGAAATAGCTAATAATAAAGAAATCTTTCTTATTGCTGGACCATGTCAGCTAGAGTCAGAGCAGCATGCAATGGATATGGCTGGGTCAATTAAGGAAATAACAAAAAAATTGAATATTGGATTTGTTTATAAAACATCTTTTGATAAAGCAAACAGAACAAGTCTTAATAGTCAAAGAGGTGCTGGACTTGAAAAATCTTTACCAGTATTTGATAAAATAAAAAAAGAATTAAATGTACCAATATTAACCGATATTCATAATGAGGAACAATGTTCACGTGTTTCAAATCATGTAGATATATTACAGATACCAGCATTTTTATGTAGACAAACAGATCTATTAATTGCTGCTGCTAAAACAAAAAAAATTATTAATGTAAAAAAAGGACAATTTTTAGCTCCATGGGATATGGCAAATGTAACTAAAAAAATATCTGATGCAGGAAATGAAAATATTTTAGTAACAGAACGTGGTGCAAGCTTTGGTTATAATACATTAGTTTCTGATATGAGATCTTTACCTATAATGGCAAAGGATGGTTATCCAGTTATTTTCGACGCAACCCATTCAGTTCAACAACCTGGAGGATTAGGTGAGAAAAGTGGAGGACAAAGAGAATTTGTTGAACATTTATCTCGTGCTGCTGTTGCTGTAGGCGTTGCTGGAATTTTTATAGAAACTCACCAAGATCCTGATAATGCTCCATCTGATGGTCCTAATATGGTGCCATTAAATAATTTAGAAAGACTTTTAACCCAGATTATAAATATAGACACTTTAGTTAAAAAATAATTATGGAATTATTAATCGATATCATAAATTTAATTGCTTTATTTATTCAATGAGTAAAATTAAAAAAATCAAAGCTAGACAAGTTTTTGATAGCAGAGGTAATCCAACAGTTGAAACCGAGGTATTCTCAAATAATGTAAGTGCATCTGCAATTTGCCCTTCTGGCGCCTCCACTGGATCATTTGAAGCTTATGAGAAAAGAGATAAAAATAACAACAAATACTTTGGAAAGAGTGTTTTAAGTGCAGTAAATATAGTTAATACCAAAATATCAAAGTTATTAATTAATTGTAATGTTCATAATCAAGAAGTGATTGATAAATTATTAATAGATCTTGATGGAACAGAACATAAATCAAATCTTGGAGCTAATGCGATTTTATCGGTTTCAATTGCTGTTAAAAAACTTTCAGCCAAATTAAAAAAAATACCTTTGTATAAAAGTTTTTTTGTTAAAAAAAATTTTAGACTACCCTATCCTTTGATGAATATAATTAATGGAGGTGCACATGCCAATAATGGCTTAAGAATACAAGAATTTATGATAAGACCTGATAAAGCAAAAAATTTTACTGAGGCTATGCGAATTTGTTTTATTGTAATAAGCAATCTAAGAAAACTAATTAAAGATGCCAATTTATCCACTTCTGTTGGTGATGAAGGAGGTTTTGCTCCTATGATTGAGAGTAATACGGACGCATTGGATCTTATAGTAAAAGCAATTAGTAAATCAGGCTTTAAGAATGGAATAGATGTCTCCATATGTCTAGATGTTGCTGCAAATGAATTGTTTAAAAGTAACAAATATTCAATACATTCAAAAAAATATGAAAGTGTTGATAAAAATATTTCATCTTATAAAAAAATTGTAAATAAATATAAAATCAAATCGATCGAAGATCCATTTGCTGAAAATGATTGGTTGGCATGGTCAAAAATTACTAAATCACTGAGCAAAACTCAAATTGTTGGTGATGATTTGTATGTTACTAATTTATCTAGACTAAAAAAAGGATTTTTAAATGGCTCATCAAACTCAATTCTAATTAAATTGAATCAAATTGGTACAGTAACTGAAACATTAGATGTTATAAAATTTGCCCAAAAAATTGGATATAGTACCATTATATCTCACAGATCAGGTGATAGTGAAGACACATTTATAGCTGATTTGTCAGTTGGTACAAACTCTAATCAAATCAAAACTGGATCTCTAGCAAGATCTGAGAGGGTTTCTAAATATAATCAACTTCTAAGGATTGAAGAAAAAATAAATAAAAAAAATAATATGTCAAAATTATTAATATGATGTCACGAATCAAAAAAAATTATTTTTTATTAATATGTACTTTTTTAATATTATATTTTTTTTTCAATTTAATAGATGGTGAGAGAGGTCTTGTTTCATATTTAGAAAAAAAAGAAAAATTAGAATTATTAAAATTAAATGAGATATATTATACTAATGAAATTAATGATTTAGAAAATAAAAATATTTTATTATCTGATAAACTAGATAAAGATTTTGTTGAAATATTAATTAGAGAGAAATTTTTATTTGGAAAAAAAAATGAACAAATATATATAATTAAAAACAATGAAAGCAAGGCATCCAGAAAAAATAAATAAACCAGTAAATCCAATTAAAAAAAAACCTGAATGGATAAGATCCAAATTTTTAAACAGTAGGGAATTTTCACTAACTAATGAGATTTTAAATAAAGATAATCTTGTAACTGTCTGCAAAGAGGCTAATTGTCCAAATATTTCTGAATGTTGGAGTAAAAGGCATGCAACTTTTATGATAATGGGTGACACATGTACTAGAGCTTGCGCATTTTGTGATGTTATTACTGGTAAACCTAAAAATCTTGACCCATTAGAACCTTTTAAAATATCAAACGCAGTGAGAAAACTTAATTTAAAACATGTTGTTATTACCTCAGTAAACAGAGATGATTTAGTAGATGGTGGGTCCAATCATTTTTATGATGTTATAATTGCTACAAGAAAAAATAATATCAATACTTCTATAGAGGTTTTAACTCCTGATTTTTTGAGGAAGAAAGACGCTTACAAAAGAGTTTTACAAGCAAATCCAGACGTTTTTAATCACAATATTGAAACAGTTCCTTCATTGTATAAAAAAATTAGACCAGGAGCAAAATATGATGGTTCACTAGAATTACTTAAAAATGCTAAAAAATTTAATAAAAATATTTTTACAAAATCTGGATTAATGGTTGGATTTGGTGAAACTAAAGAGGAAATTATAAATGTCATGGAGGATTTAAGAGCAGCTGATGTTGATTTTTTAACAATCGGTCAATATCTTCAGCCATCAGCAAAACATTTTCCACTTAATAGGTATTATAATCCAATTGAGTTTAAAATTTTTGAGAAGATTGCTAAAGACAAAGGTTTTTTACTTGTATCATCTTCGCCACTAACTAGATCTTCTTATCATGCTGATGAAGATTTTGTTAAACTTAAAATCAAAAGAATTAAAAATCATTAATGCCAAGTGCATCTGTTAAAAGATTAATTAAAAATAATAAAAATAAATTAATAGAATTTGTTTTGGATATTGAAAAATATCCTGAATTTATTCCATTTTGCCTTGGTTCAAAGGTTTATGAAAGAAAAGATAAGGGAGATATAACATTTATTATTGCAGATCTAACAATAGGCAAAGGTCCATTTGTTGACACATATAAAAGTGATGTTCAATATAATAAAAAAAGTGATACTATTTTTGTTACTAACATTGATGGTCCTTTGAAATTTCTTGAAAATAATTGGAAATTTACTGAACAAGGTGATCTAACAGAAGTCATCTTTGATGTTAACTTTGAAATAAAAAATAAATTCTTAAATATTTTAATGACTAGCTCTTTTCAATATGGATTAGAAAAAATTGCTGATGCTTTTCAAAAGAGAGCTGAAAATATATAAAGTTTTTGAGTATGGTTTAAATTCAAGATTATTAATTATATAATCAAACTAAATTAAAATATTTATACACTAAATAACTTTAGCAATCATCTCTAGAACTTTTTTAACTGTAGCTTTTTGAATAAGAATTCTATTTTTTTTCTTAAAATAATTTTTGGTTATCCAAACTTTATTTCCTTTTTTTAAACCCACATAAACTAAACCAACTGGTTTACTTTTAGTACCACCATTAGGTCCAGCTATTCCAGTAATAGAGATTGATATATTTGATTTACTAATTACACTTAAGTTTTTTACCATTGATTGACATGTCTCGTAACTAACAGCACCAAATTTAGTAATTATTTTTCGAGGTACTTTCAAAATAGTATTTTTTGCTCGATTGGAATATGTGATCAAACCTAAATCAAAAATTTTTGATGAACCACTAATTGAGGTAAAAGTACTTGATAGCAATCCACCAGTACAAGACTCAGCAACAGATATTTTTAATTTTTTTTTTATTAGTTTTCTTTGTAAATTAAATGCTTCTTTTTTCATTAAAAAAACGTTGATTTTGTTACCATAAATAATACCATTATAGCGACAACATATAAGCCAGCAATAACATCATCCATAATAACACCAAATCCATTTTTAAAGTTTTTGTCATAGTAGTTAACTGGATATGGTTTAGTAATGTCAAATATTCTAAAAAGAATAAACATAACAAAATAGAATGTGAGCACCTCGATTTTACTAGAGTTATTATCATGAGCCAACTCATACAAACAAATAGGTATAGATTGGCCAATAAATTCATCAATCACTATTTCATTGGGATCTTTATTCTCAAAATTTTTAACGTAAATATCAATTAAAAATATTGAAATTATAAACAAAAAAATAAGTATAAATAAAAAAATATTAACGGATAAACTAAAATAATGGAAAACTATGAACAAAAATAAAATAGTAAATAAAGAAGCATAACTACCAGGGATTTTGGGGAGTTTACCAATTCCAAATATAGAAACAAATATAAAAATAATTTTGTCAATCATATTTTAAAACAGATAGAATAACTTCACAAGCAATAGCTTTTTCTTTACCAATTAGACCTAATTTTTCTGTTGTCTTACCTTTTAAATTTATATTTTTAATATTAGTATTACAAATTTTAGATAAATTCTTTAATATTTTTAATCTAATTTTACTTACTTTAGGATTTTCGGCAATTATATTTATATCTATATTATTAATAATATATCCTTTCATTTCAATAATATTTAGTATTTTCGCCAACATTAATTCTGATCTAATATTTTTAAATTTTTTATTTTTATCTGAAAAGTGATATCCAATATCTTTTTGGCTACATGCACCTAATAATGCATCAATTATTGAATGTATTATTACATCACCATCTGAATGACCATCTAATCCTGAGTGGAATGGTATTTCCAATCCTCCAAGAAAAAGTTTTTTATTTTTTTTTAATTTATGTATATCAAATCCTATACCATATTTTATCACAAGGTTTTTCTTAGTGTCTTTAATATTAGTGATTTTTAAATTTGTTTCTTCACCCTTAATAAATTTTACTTTTTTGTTATTAGCAATAAACAAATTTGAATCATCTGTGATTTTATTTGATTTTTTATTTTGTAATTTTTCTAAGGCTTTAATTTTAAAAGCTTGTGGTGTTTGTGATAGATAAATATTATTTCTGTCTAAATTTATTAATTTATTTTTATCTTTATATTTTACTGAATCAACTGTACTAATTACTGGAACAACACAATCAGAATTATTTAATTGGCTATAAATTTTTTTAATCAGATTAATCGAAAAGTTTGGTCTAGCAGCATCATGTATAAATACATTAGAAAATTTTCTTTTTTTAAGATAATTAACTGCTATTTTTGAAGAGGCTGATCTATTGATACCACCATTTATTATAGTAATATTATTTAAAGGTAAATTATTTATATATTTTTTGTGTTTTTTATTTACGACAAGAATTATCTTATCAAACATCTTGGATTTAGTAGCTTTTTCAACTGAGTGCAAAAACATAGGTTTTCCTAGATAATTATAGTATGGCTTTGGTATGGACGATTTAAATCTTTCACTTTTGCCTGCAGCCAGTATTATAAAACAGTTTTTCATTTTATTTATTTGTAATGCTTAATTTTATTAAAAAAAACATTATTATATCATTAATTTTTTTATTTACTTTATCAATTGGTTTCATCACCTTTCTAACATTTATTGATAAAAGTTTTATCAAGCTAAACGAAACATCACTACAAATATTGCTTATATGCAATATTTTACTTCTTTTCTTATTCTTTTTTTTAATAATTAAAGAAATTAAAAGTACTATTAAAAATGACATGGATGTCAAAGGATCTGCATCTAATAAAAGATATATTGCATTTTTTTCGTTATTTACTTTGATACCATCTGTTTTAATTGCAATCTTTTCCCTATTTCTTTTTTCATTTGCCCTAGAAAGATATTTTGATAAAAAAATTACAACAGCTGTAAATAATTCATATGAACTAGCAAGAAAATACGTATCGGAAGTAAGAAATAAAATTGACTCAGATATAGTTTTGATTGAGTTTGATTTAAACAGATATATTAACTTTTATTATGATAACCCTAAAAAATTTAAAGAAATTTTAAAAACCCAAAGAATTGCACGTGATATAGACGAGATACATTTAATTGATTCAAAAGGTCAAAAATTAATTTCATCACCTGATGTTAAAAATTTTATACCACCAGAAGAAAAAGCTTTATCTTTGGTTATTAATGATACAAGGCCATTGAAAATAATTAATGCTTTTGAAAACAAATCTTCAGCTATCTTAAAACTTAGTGAATATAAAAATACTTATTTATATATTGTAAAATTTCTTGATGCGGAAATATCAAATTTTCTTACTGAGTCTGAAGAGGCAATAAATTTTTATTATACTGTTGAGGATAAAAGAACTGGTATTCAATTATCATTCATCTTAATTTATGTTTTAATTGTTACATTGTTGCTATTTTTATCAATTTCAATTGCAATCAGGTTTTCATCAAGATTTTTTAGATCTATTAATAATCTAATTATGGCCTCCACTAATATTGGTCAAGGAAACTTAGATACAAAAGTACCTGAGATTAAAACTGATAAAGAACTAGAAATATTAAATAGAAATTTTAATTTAATGATCGATAGATTAAAAATGCAACAGGATAAATTACTTTTATCAGAAAGATATGAAGCTTGGGAAAATGTTGCTCGAAAGTTAGCTCATGAAATTAAGAATCCATTAACACCAATTCAACTTACAATAGATAGACTTAAAACTAAGTACCATAATTTTGCTAATACAGATGAAAAGAATGAGTTTGAAAATTATCTAAAAACTATAGTTAAACAAATTAAACAAATTGAAGGTCTTGTTAATGAATTTTCTGATTTTGCAAGAATGCCTAAACCAATATTTCAAAAAAATAACTTAATTAAAATTTTAGAAAATAATATTACACTATTACAACAGCTAGATAGTGATATTTTAATTTCCCTTAAAAAAAATGAAAAAGAGATAGACATTAATTGCGATGCAGATCAATTAAATCGTGTTTTTTTGAATATAATTAAAAACTCAATAGAAAGTATTCAAGAAAAAGCCCTTAAAAATAACAATTTTAGGAAAATTATTAACATAGTAATTAAATCAAATAGTGACTATATAAACTTAATTATTAATGACAATGGAGCTGGCTTTAAAAATAAAACAATAAATAGTGTAGCCAAACCTTATTATACCACAAAAAGCAAAGGCACAGGTCTTGGTTTATCTATTGTAAGTAAAATAATTAATGATCATAACGGAAATATTAATTTTAAAAATCATATTGATGGCGCGACTGTAGAAATTAATTTACCATTTAAAAAATGAAAGCAGAAATTTTAATTATTGACGATAATTCAGATATAAGATTAATTTTAAAAGATATAATTGAGGATGCTGGTTTTAAAACTAGAATAGCTGCCAATTATAATCAGGCATTAAAAGAGATTGATAAAAAATTACCTGATGTTGCTATTATAGACGTTAAGCTTGATAAAGGTGATAATGATGGAATAGAGTTGTTATCACATATAAAAAATAAAAATTCTGACATACCTGTTATCATAATATCCGGACATGCAAATATTGAAATGGCCGTTAAATCACTTCAATCAGGAGCATTTGAATTCATTGAAAAACCTTTTGATAAAGACAGATTAATTAATTTTGTAAATAGAGCTGTGGAAAATTTTACTTTAAAAAATGAAAATAAAAATCTTCAATCAAGATTGTTCCAATCGTTTGAATTAATTGGTAAAAGTCCAAACATTGAAACAATCAGAGATCAAATAAATAAATTGTCAAATACAGAGAGTAGAGTTTTGATATATGGACCAACGGGTAGTGGAAAGGAATTAATTGCGAGAAAAATACATAACCAATCAAATAGATCTAGCTATCCATTTACAGTTATTAATGCAGCATTATTAGATGTACTTAAATATGAACAAGAGCTTTTTGGAGAAGAAAGAATTGATGGCACTATCTTATACGGAGCACTGGAAAAATCTTCTGGAGGAACTTTGTTAATCGATCAAGTAGCGGAGATACCACTAGAAACCCAATCAAAAATATTACGTGTGTTGACAGAACAAAAATTTAGACGAATAAATGGCAGTCATGATGTTAAAGTAAATGTTAGAATTTTTTGTTCAACAATTAAAGACATAAGAGAGGAAATACACTTGGGAAATTTTAGGGAGGATTTATTTCATAGACTTAATGTAATTCAAATAAAGGTTGAACCCCTAAGTAAAAAATTAGATGATATACCCTTATTAATTGATTATTTTTCAAAGATTATTTCTAATGCATATAATATTAGAAAATTAGAGTTAAATGCTTACAACAACTATCTCACCAACTACAGTTGGCCAGGTAATATAAGAGAATTAAGAAATTTAATTGAAAGAATTGCAATTTTATCTCCAGGAAATAGCGATGAAAAAATTCTTAGTATTATTAAAGAGTCGATTAAAACAAATGATGCAGATATATTTAATGTAAATGACACACTTTCTGTACCTTTAAAAGAAGCAAGAATAAATTTTGAAAAAGAATATTTAACATCACAATTAAATAAATTTGGAGGAAATATATCAAAAACTGCCAAATTTGTAGGAATGGAAAGGTCTGCGTTATATAGAAAATTAAAAATACTTGGTGTAAAGGGTTTAAATTAAATGAATATAATTATATGTGGGGCTGGAAGAGTTGGTGAAACTATAGCTAAACTTTTAGCTGAACAAAATCATTCAATTACAATAATCGATCAATCTTCAGAAGATATACAAAAAATTAATGAATCATTAGATGTAAAAGCTATTGTTGGAAAAGCCACTTATCCATCAATATTAGAGAAAGCAAATGCATCTGAAGCAGATATGATAATTGCTGTCACTAAAAATGATGAAATTAACATGATGATATGCCAAATGGCTTTTTCCGTTTTTAATATACAAAAAAAGATTGCTCGAATTAGATCTAAAGACTATTTAGATCCAAAATTATCACAAATATATAATAAAGAAAATTTACCTATAGATGTAATAATTTCACCAGAGATAGAAATAGCAAAGTCAATTCAAAGAAAACTTGAAGCTCCTGGTGCGCTTGATAATGTAAATTTTGCTGAAAATAAAATCCGTCTTTTAGAAATATTAATAGATGAAAATTGCAAACTAATAAATACTCCTCTGGGAAAATTAACATCAAATTTTCCTGATCTTGAAGCAAATATTCTTGGTGTAATTAGAGAAGATAAATTTTTAATACTTAAAAAAAATGATGTTTTATTAAAAAATGATAAAGCTTATGTAGTAATAAATTCTGCACATATGCAAAAAACTCTATTAGCTTTTGGACATACTGAAAAAATTTCTTCAAAAATTTTAATTATAGGTGGTGGTAATATTGGTTTAAATTTAGCAAAAAACATAGAGCAATCTTTTGAATCTGCAAGGATTAAAATAATTGAAAAAGACAAGGAAAGAGCTGAACTTATTGCCAATGAATTAAATAATTCAATTATTATTAATGGTAACGGTTTAGATGAAGATGTTCTTGAAGAAGCAAATCTTGAAGAGATTGAAACTGTATTAGCACTCACAAATGATGATGAGGACAATTTAATGGTAAGTGTTTTAGTAGAGAAATTTTCAAAAGACAAAAGAACTATGGCTTTAATAAACAAACCAAATTATTCTATACTTCAATCATCTTTAAAAATTGATGATTTGATAGATCCTAGAATGAATACTGTATCTAGTATCTTAAAACATGTTCATAAAGGTACTATAGAAACAGCTTATTCTCTATTAAATGGTGAATATGAAATAATAGAAGCTGAAATTATTGAAACATCAGAACTTATTAACAAAGATCTAAAAAATTCAAATTTACCTGATGAAATTAGGATAGGGGCAATTTTAAGAGGTAATGATGTTATAATTCCGACATCTGATTTTATCTTTAAAGAGAAAGATACAGTTGTGTTTCTCTCTAAAAGAGATCAATTATCTATTGTAGAAAATATCTTTAGAATTAGTTCTTTTTAAATATTAAATGAGCAAGTTCAGCTGTACTTTCATAGGAATTTTTTCTTTAATAGTTTCATTTTTTAGTTTTATTAATATAATTTATTCGAATTATTTTAATCATTTTTTAAACCTCCAAAGCTATTTTTATTCACTAATACCATCATTATTACTTGCACTTACTCTTTTATTAATAAAAAAGAGCAATCGTAAGGTATCTGTCTATGAAAAAATAATCATTATTACTTTTGGATATTTATTTCTGCCACTTTTAATATCTGCACCATATTATTTTAGTATTTATGACATTAGTTTTACTAATTCATATTTTGAAGCTATATCAGGTTTTACATCAACCGGATTTTCTATATTTGAAAATATTAAACAAGTAGACGAAAGTTTAATTTTATGGAGATCATCATCTCAATGGATAGGAGGTTTATATTTTCTATTTAGTATAATTTTATTAATTGAAATTTTTGATTCAAATTTTAAGAAAACATTTACAGATTTTTTTCTCTTCAGTAATTCTGAGCTTTTAAGACAATTATTTAAGATTCTAATATTATATTTTTCATTAACTTTGTTAATTTTTTTTATATTAAAATTTTCAGGATTTAGATATTTTGACGCTGTAAATTTATCTTTTACGATAATTGCTTCTGGTGGTTTTTTGCCAACTAATAGTCTTGATAGTATTTTAAATAATAATTTAAAAGAGATTGTTCTATCTTCGTCAATGCTATTATCATTTTTTAGTCTTTTTTTAATTTATAATTTAATTTTCTTAAAAAATAAAAAAATTAACTTTTATCAAGAAGATATTTATTTATTGATATATTTAATATCTGTTATTATATTTTTTACATTATTTACTAATTTTAATAAAAATTTTACCGAATTGTTTTTATCTGTAGCAAGTAGTGTTTCGAACATTGGTATTTCTAAAAATACAATTAATAATAACAATAGCTTTTTATTTTTAATTTTAGTTGTAATAGGGGGATCATTATTTTCTTCAAGTTCTGGTTTAAGATTTTTAAAAATATATACTTTATTTAAGTACTCAATAAATGAATTAATATCTCATGTAAAACCCAAGGAAATAAATACTATAAAATTAAAATTTTCTGATTATTTCTATGATAATAATGAAATTAATAAAATTTTTGTCACACTAATTTTTTTCATATTGTCTATATTTGCTTTAGGGTCGATTTTAACTTTGTTTGGCATTGAATTCGTTTATTCATTTAAATTATCAATTCTCACATTGATGAATACTGCAACTTCTACTATTTATGGATTGGAAGATTTTAATTTTTATGATTTATCCATAATTACAAAGTATTTTTTGATATTTTTTATGATTTTAGGACGTATTGAATTATTAACTTTATTAATAGTTCTAAAAAAAATCTTTTTTAAAAATTAATTTGTATTATAAGGTTTCTATATGCGCCCTTAGCTCAGCTGGATAGAGCATCGGTTTTCTAAACCGAGGGTCGGAGGTTCGAATCCTCCAGGGCGCGCCATCTTATTTTTTGATGCA
>MDTB01210214.1_pt1 | contig 17009 bp, 15 predicted proteins | sample 811161 | NCBI WGS metagenome assembly MDTB01 (sample SAMN05326650, study PRJNA326480) | marine metagenome | isolation source: seawater | place: Mediterranean Sea | collected 2009
GGCCGCGAACTTTAATGATTCGGAGTTGCTTCGTCAAGACCTCGTGTCGCATTAGTTTGCTATGGCGACTGAATCATTCGTCAATCGTGATAAATAAATTTTCTCCGCAATTTTTTCACCAATCTTCTTTACCATCAAAAGCTCTCTCAGCGTGTCAATCGTACTACGCTGGATTTTGTATTCGATAATTTTCGGCGACCAATATGGCTCAATCCATCTCGGTGACCTCGCATCCTCTTGGGCTGAACCTTTGATTAACTAGTTCAAAGTTTCATATTGCAATGTCAAATAAAACACAGCAACGAAGTAAAGAATTTTCACAGGTGCATCCCGCGCTGAGTGTTTCAGTTTGGGATCAGTGACATCCGAAGCCGAGGGGGCTTGTTAGAGTTCTTTGATTATGCGAGTGACTGCGTCTCCAGGGTGATCAGATGCCGTTATCGGTCGTCCGATGACCAGATAATCAGAACCATGAGCGATCGCTTCGCTTGGTGTGACGGTTCGTGTCTGATCATCAGTAGCCGCCCAGCTTGGACGAATCCCCGGGGTCACCATGTAGAAGTTGGAACCCAGCGATTGACGAAGCCTTCGGACCTCTTGTGCCGAACACACAACACCATCTAGGCCGGAGTCTCTCGCGAGACTGGCTAAATAATCAACCTGAGAGCCAAGCTCACGTATGCTACCAAGCTCTTGGTGGCCAGCTTCCGACATGCTTGTCAACACGGTCACGCCTATCAGAAGTGGTCGATGCGATTCTCCCTCAAGGATCTCGCGGGCAGCCCGCATCATGTCCGAGCCACCTGAACAATGGATATTGGTCATCCATACACCCCACCGCGCGGCAGCACGGACAGCCCTTGCGCATGTATTCGGAATATCGTGAAACTTCAGGTCAAGGAACACGTCTAGACCCGCTTCGTGGCATATCTCAATAGCCAAGGGTCCAATAGATGTGAAGAGCTCTTTACCGATCTTAGCCCGGCAATGTGCATTCGGGATCTGTTTTACAAGCTTGCGTAACTCGGTTGCGGTAGATACATCCAACGCAACGACTATGCGTCGATTATCCATCTAGAGGCTTTCGATTTTTTGGAAACATAGATGCGATCAACACCAAGACAATACCTGTCAAGATACCTACAAAAAATGTGGATATAAGAACAACAGCGAGACCTGTTTCTGGGACTCGGATCCATACGAGATCAATGGTAACGGGGTCGGGATTGAACAAATAGAGAATGCACCCAGCCGCTAGGAGGGAAATAACCCAGACCAACGTGAGCAGTCGCTTCACGTGCCTCATAATTTCGGCAATTCTAAGAATGCGGTATTGACCGCCTCACGCAGCTCTTTCCCCGGCTTAAAGTGAGGAACGGCTTTTGAGTCCAGAACCACTGACTCGCCGGTCTTGGGGTTTCGACCGACACGCGCTTTCCGCTTGTGAAGTGAAAATGATCCAAATCCGCGCAACTCAATTCTACCACCTTCAACCAATTGACGGCTCATGCGGTCGAAAATGGCCTTCACCGCCAACTCTACATCTTTGGGGGTTAACGCTGGGTAATGTGCCGCGATGCGCTCAATGAGCATCGACTTAGTAATGCCTGACATAGGACCTTCCATGTCTAGCCGGGCACAGCCCGGCCTCGATCGCCGGATTACTCGCGGCCTTCCATCTGAGCCTTGATCAGCTCACCAATCGTTGTGGGACCGACCTCACCCTCGTCAGCTGATGCCTCGTTTAGGGTCCGGAGGGCCTCCTTCTCGTCAGCCTCTTCCATCGCACGGACCGATAACGAAATCTGACGCGTCTTACGATCGACGTTTGCGATCTTCGCTTCAATTTCATCGCCCACGTTCAAAACGTTTCGAGCATCTTCTACACGATCTCGCGCCAGTTCTGATGCCTTAATAATCGCGAGGACTCCGCTACCGAGATCAACAGTTACCTGCTTCGCCTCGATTTCAGTTACGGCACCTCTGACCACTGCACCTTTCTCTACGCCGGACAGGAAGCTACCCATCGGATCTTCTTCCAACTGCTTAACACCAAGCGAAATACGCTCTCGCTCTGGGTCGACCGCCAAAATAACAGCCTCAAGATCTTCGCCCTTCTTAAAATTACGGACAGCGACCTCACCTGGCTCAGACCATGACAAATCCGACAGATGAATCAGGCCGTCGATTCCACCATCAAGACCGATGAAAACGCCAAAGTCTGTGATAGATTTAATCGGACCAGAAACCTTCTCTCCTTTCGCATGAGTTGCTGAGAACGCTTCCCATGGATTGACTTTGCATTGTTTGATACCAAGAGAGATTCGACGACGCTCCTCATCGATATCAAGAACCATCACTTCGACTTCGTCACCCAATGATACGATTTTCGACGGATGAACGTTTTTATTAGTCCAGTCCATTTCAGACACGTGTACAAGGCCTTCTACCCCCTCTTCGATTTCAGCGAAGCAGCCATAGTCCGTCAGATTTGTAATACGCGCGTTGACGCGCGTATTCACTGGGTAACGATTCTTAATTTCGACCCATGGATCTTCACCGAGTTGCTTCAGGCCAAGTGACACCCGGTTACGCTCGCGGTCAAACTTCAATACCTTCACGTTGACTTCGTCACCAACACCAACCACTTCTGATGGATGCTTGATGCGCTTCCACGACATATCGGTAATATGCAAAAGACCGTCGACACCGCCAAAGTCAACAAATGCACCGTAGTCGGTCAAGTTCTTCACGATACCCTTAACTGCCTGACCCTCGACGAGATTCTCGAGAAGCGCCTCGCGCTCCTCTGAATTCTCCTGCTCAAGTACGGCGCGTCGGGAAACCACTACGTTATTGCGACGTTGGTCGAGCTTGATAACTTTAAATTCTAAGTCTTTACCCTCCAGGTGGGCGACATCGCGGACCGGACGAACATCAACCAATGACCCGGGCAGGAACGCACGTATACCTGAAAGTTCAACCGTAAAACCACCTTTGACTTTACCGTTGATGACGCCCATAACAACTACGTTATCCTCGTGCGCTTGTTCGAGGACGATCCAGGCCTCTGCACGCTTCGCTTTCTCGCGAGACAGTCGCGTTGCACCGAAACCATCCTCGACCGCGTCCAAAGCGACCTTCACCGAGTCGCCAACAGCAATCGCCATCTCACCTTGCTCGTTTAGGAATTGTAATTTCGGGATCGCTCCCTCGGATTTAAGACCCGCATTAACAATAACGAAGTCTGGTTCGATCGCTACCACGGTGGCGTCAACGATAGCGCCGGGGGTCATGTCGATGTCGTTAAGACTCTGCTCAAAGAGTTCTGCGAAAGTTTCGCTCATTCAAATATCCTATATTTTCGACTTCACGCCGTCCGTCTGCTCAGCCCAAACGGAGTTGGTTTTAAGTTTCGGTGCGCGTTCTCGCTGATGTCACCACTGAAACCGTCTGTGTCCTAAGCCAAGCCCCTCGCTCGCCATAGGTCTCTTATATTTGCTACTACTTGAGCAGCTGTTTTATCCGAACTATCAATCACGTACGCGTTATTGGCTGGAATTAAAGGCGCCACCTCTCGCGTTCGATCCCGGACGTCCCGAATTTCAAGGTCGCGTAGTATAGCGGAACGCTCAACTGTTTGACCAGACTGAATTAATTCTAGATGTCGACGCTCTGCGCGCACCTCGACGTTTGCATCTAAAAAAATTTTCAGGTCGGCGTCGGGAAACACGATGGTTCCGAGGTCGCGGCCATCTCCTACCAGGCCCGGATCTCTTGCCTGACGTCGTTGTAAGTTCATCAAGGCATCTCGAACTCTCGGATGGATTGCCACTCGACTGGCCGCATCGGCAGCCACTTGCGTTCTTAATCGATCGCCCACAGAGGCGCCATTTAGAATAATTTGGGTGCACTGGGCGTTGTATGGAAAGCTTAAATTCAATGAATCTGATAGGGAAGCGAGCGCATCAGAGTCATCGAGTTGGATCCGTGCGTCTGTCGCAGCCAGCCCCAAAACTCTATAGATCGCGCCAGAATCGAGCAAATGAAACCCAAGTTCAAGCGCAATAAGACGCGCTACGGTTCCTTTCCCAGAACCACTAGGTCCATCAATTGTGATCACTGGTGCCGTCACAGAGAGACCGTCAAAGGGAAACCTGTTGCACGAGCCAACCCAACGAAATTTGGAAAACTCGTCGCCACGTTAACGCAACCGTTCACCACAACTCGACCTTGACACAATAAACCAGCCACACTGAATGCCATGGCAATTCGGTGATCCTCGTACGCCTCTACAGTACCGCTCTCAAACCGAAATTGAGGCCCACCACCCCGGATCACTGCTCCATCAGGCGTTCCCTCGATAGACGCACCCAGGGCCTTCAATCCGTCAACCATACTTTGAATGCGATCAGACTCTTTCACCCGCAACTCTTCAGCGCCCGTCACAAGTGTTTCACCGGCTGCGCAGCAGGCAGCGATAAAAAGCACCGGAAATTCATCGATCGCAAGCGGAACCATGGCTCGAGGGACATCGATTCCTCTTAAAGGAGCATAACGAACGCGTAGGTCAGCAACGGGCTCACCACCAATTTCGCGCGCATTCGCGACCTCAATGTCTGCACCCATGAGTTTTAAAATCTCGAGGACCCCCACACGTGTGGGATTGATACCGACGTGAGAAAGGGTGAGGTCAGAGCCCGGGACGATCGATGCTGCGACTAAGAAAAAAGCGGCAGACGAAATATCCGAGGGCACATCAATATGGCAGGCGGTCAATCTACTACCCCCGATCACCGACGCCGTCGATCCCTCACGCTTCACCGGGTACCCGAATCCCTGCAACATACGCTCTGTATGATCCCGCGTTGGTGCCGGTTCCGTGACGCTCGTCTCTCCTTCAGCATACAGTCCCGCCAATAACAGTGCAGATTTCACCTGCGCACTCGCAACCTGCATATCGGTGTGACACCCTGTCAAGCGTTGGCCGCCCGAGATTTTAACCGGCGGTGTGCCATCGCTGGAGGTGGTGATCACGGCGCCAAGACCGGTCAACGGATCGCTCACTCGTCGCATCGGCCGACGCGACAAGGAAGTATCACCTGTTAGTTTTGAAGCGAACGACTGGCCAGCCAAAATCCCAGACAGCAGACGCATCGATGTACCAGAATTACCCAGGTAAAGATCGGTAGAGGGAGGTTTCAGGCCATCGCGTCCAACACCGTGAACCGTCACCCGACCCTCATGCGGGCCATCAATCTGTACACCCATATCTCGAAACGCTTGCACAGTCGCGATCGCATCTTCACCTTCAAGAAACCCATCAATGGTCGTGACGCCGTCTGCTAACGCACCCAGCATAATCGACCGGTGCGATATTGATTTATCACCTGGAACCCGAATCTCTCCTTTGATCCCCTGGCGCATTTTAGTGATTGTGAAAACAGAAGGGTGAGAATGCATCACCAGATGAGTTCCTCGATCAGTTAACGATGAAAACAATGTACGCGCAGCGCGCGCCCTTTGAAAACTCCGCAAGATCCAAGCGCCATCGCCCAGAGCGACCGCATCACGCATTTGTTTTAACCGCCCCGCAAATCGATCGATTCCCTTAAGAATTTCCTCTTGATTCGCAAGACTGATGTCTCTCCACATCTCCGGCTCACTCGCGGCGATTCGAGTAAAATCTCGGAATCCACCAGCGGCATACCGGAAGATTTCCATATGCTGATCATCATCTGATAGTGCGTGGACGAGGTTAAACGCCAAAATATGTGGTAAATGACTCGTCAATGCGAGCACTTCGTCATGGCACTTGACATCCATTTGTGATACCACAGAACCTTGAAGTTCCCAAAAAGATGACACCACCCTAACCGCGTCAGGGGCGGTGGTAATATCAGGGGTCAAGATTACCTGATGGTCGACATAGAGGTCTGGATTGGCCGCATCAAGACCGCTTTGCTCGCTTCCAGCTATCGGGTGGCCGGGCACAAACCAAGATGGTATTGACCCACAAATTGACGCGATATCTCGGACCACGCTACCCTTCGTTGACCCAGCATCTGTCACAACCGAATTTGGATCACGCGCTGACTCGACGTCCCTAAAAACCGATAGAAACTGTCCCATTGGCACTGCGATCAGGATCAAATCAGCGCCTCGAACTACATCAGCGACCGAATCGAAACTATGATCGATCAATCCTCTCGCTAGAGCTTGCTGCCGAGTCACCTCTGTCCGCGAGTACCCTGAAATCTTCCAGTCTCGCGCACGCTTTTTTACTGCAGCACAACAGGAGGCACCAATCAAACCTAGCCCGATGACTGCGAGTTTTTTCATAGAACGGCTCTTGGATATGAACCCAATATTTTCAGTTCTGCAGATTGCGCGCGTATATCGTCCAAAAATATCTGAATTGGCGGATCATCGATATGCCCTTTGAAATCGATAAAGAAACGGTATGACCAGATCCCTGACTGAGAGGGACGTGACTCTAAACGTGTCATATCAATACCATGACGTTCGAAAGGTTCGAGCAACCGGTAAAGGGCACCAGGTTGGTTTTTTACCGAGACAATGAGTGATGTTTTATCTCGCCCTGACGGCTCTGTCTTTTGCTTACCGATAACCAAAAACCGCGTCGTATTGTCAGGACGATCCTCAATGGAGCCCGCCAAAATGGTTAGTTCATATGTCTCAGCAGCACGTTCTCCCGCCACCGCAGCAAACCCGTCATCTAGATTAGACTCAGACACCAACCGTGCAGCTTCAGCATTGGATGAGACCGTTTTACGCTCTGTACCTGGAAGATGTGCATCAAGCCAAAGACGACACTGCGCCAAGCTCTGTTGATGCGAAAATATTGTTTTAACCGCGGAAATCTCGGTACCTCGCTTTACCATGAGGGCCTGATGAATACGCATCTCTAGCTCACCACAGATCACAAGTGGCGAATCAAGAAAACATTCCAAAGTATGTGTCACCATTCCCTCGGTCGAGTTCTCGATTGGGACAACACCATAATCTAGGTCGCCCGCATCAACGTCTCGAAACACTTCAGAAATCGTTGTAAGGGGACGGATATCCGCCGCATGACCGAAGTGCTTAAGTGCAGCTACTTCGGTGAACGTACCAACAGGCCCTAAAAAACCAACCGCCAGTGGCCGCTCGAGTGCCAAGCATCCTGACATAATTTCACGAAAGATGCGTGCGACCTCTTCGTTGGGTAGTGGCCCTTCATTCCGCTCCATGACTGCCGCAAGAATTTGCGCCTCTCGCTCTGGGCGATAATATATCGCTGCCTCCCCGGAGGTCGCTTTTTCGGCTCGTTTGACTTCAGCAACCCGCAGCGCACATTCGGCCCGTGCGTTGAGCAACATCTGAATCTGTTGATCGATAGCGTCGATCTCTTCCCTGATCTTTAAGAGTTGTGGATCCATACTCACACCGATACCGTTTCACACCCTATCAGACGCTTGGAGTAAATGAGCGGAAGGAGAAAGGTGATAATTAATCGACTGACTCATCTCCTGCCTCCACGCTAGTATCGTCAATCAGTACGTCATCGACATATTCTATTTCGATTTTCGACACTGGATCGACCGGCGGTTCAGAAACAGCGTCAACGCGAACTAATTGTTCACCCTCAGCCAAACGAATCAGAGTTACGCCCTGTGTATTTCGACCAAGAACAGATATGTCCTGACAAGGAGTCCGAACCATCGTTCCACCGTTTGTAATCAGCAGCAAATCATCGTCATCAATCACCTGTGCAGCACCGATAACGTGGCCATTTCGCTGTGATGCCTGGATACCAATAACACCCATTGCGCCACGACCTTTACGCGGGAATTCATTTACAAGCGTCCGTTTACCATAACCGTTCTCACAGGCAAGCAACAACGTTGCCTCATCATCGGCAACGATCATCGCCACAACAGTGTCAGTTGTATCTTTAAGGCGGATCCCCCGGACACCTCGAGCCTCACGACCCATCGGGCGCACCTCGGTTTCATCAAAACGAGCCACTTTACCGTTTGAGTTCACCATTATGATGTCGCGTGTGCCGTCTGTAATTGATGCGCCAACCAGTGTGTCATCTTCATTAAACTCTATCGCGCGAATACCCGAGGCTCTCGGTCTAGCAAAACGCTCAAGCGGAACTTTTTTTACCGTACCGCGAGCGGTCGCCATGAATACATATCGACCTTCGCCTCGGTCGTCTTCTCCAAGCGGTAATACAGCGGTTACTCGGCCGCCACCCTCGAGCGCATCAATCATGTTAACAATCGGCTTACCCCGCGCAGTCCGGCTCGCCTGCGGGATTTCAAATACCTTCAACCAATGCAGACGGCCCGTGTCTGTGAAAAGAAGCAACGTGTCGTGAGAGTTGGCAACCAGAAGCAGATCAACAACGTCCTCATCCTTCAAGTTGGTTGCACTCTTTCCTCGACCACCACGGCGTTGTGATTGATACAAAGCCAACGGCTGTGTTTTCGCATAACCAGTCTTCGAGAAAGTGACAACCATATCCTCGCGTGGAATCAAATCTTCCGTAGACAGAGACAGATGTGACTCGATAATTTCAGAACGCCGCTCGTCACCAAACTGGTTACGAACCGCCTCAAATTCTTCACGAATGACTCCGGTCAACTTATCTGAATCAGCCAAAATTGCTTCGCGTTCGGCAATATCCTCAAGTATCGACCCGTACTCCTCGAGTAACTTCTCGATTTCAAGACCCGTTAAACGGTGCAGACGCAAATCGAGGATTGCCTGAGCCTGCTGAGCACTCAAATGATACTGACCGTCGATAAGACCATAACCGTCCAGTAGATCGTCGGGACGGATGCCTCCAGTTCCGGCTCGCTCAAGCATCTCAGTGACTGAGCCTGGTGACCACAATGTTGCGATAAGGCGCTCTTTAGCGACTTGCGCATTTTCAGAGTTCTTAATCAACTCAATCACGGGATCGATGTTTGCCAAAGCTACGGCTTGACCCTCAAGGATGTGGCCACGCTCACGTGCCTTCCTTAGCTCATAAATCGTGCGACGCGTGACGACCTCACGACGATGGCGAATAAAGCAAGAGAGCATATCTTTGAGATTGAGCGTCCTCGGCTGACCATCGACAAGCGCGACCATGTTGATTCCGAAGCTCGATTGTAATTGTGTCTGACTAAACAGGTTGTTAACAATCACCTCAGGGGTCTCACCACGTCGCAAATCCACAACAATTCGCATACCTTCTTTGTCGGACTCATCACGCAGCTCAGTGATACCATCGATCTTCTTATCTTTAACAAGCTCAGCTATCTTCTCAATGACCCGAGCCTTATTTACCTGATAGGGAATCTCAGTAAAAACGATCGATTTCTTATCCTCACCCTCAATGTGGAACTTCGAACGCATGATTACCCGACCACGGCCAGTGGCGTAGGCTTCGTTTACGCCCTCAAGACCATTAATCAAGGCGCCGGTAGGGAAGTCAGGTGCTGGGATAAATTCCATAAGATCGGTGATCGAAAGCTCCGAGTTATCGAGATACGCCAAACAGCCGTTGATCACCTCCGTTAGGTTGTGAGGAGGGATATTTGTCGCCATACCAACGGCTATACCAGCGGAACCATTTACCAAAAGGTTTGGTATTTTTGTTGGTAGAACGTCGGGGATCTTTTCCGTCCCGTCGTAGTTTGGAACGTAATCAACCGTTTCTTTATCCAGATCTGCAAGCAGCTCGTGAGCGATCCGATCCATCCGGATTTCGGTATAACGCATCGCAGCAGCGCGGTCGCCATCAACCGAACCAAAGTTACCCTGACCATCGATCAGCGGATAACGCATTGAAAAGGGCTGTGCCAGGCGGACTATCGTGTCGTACACTGCAGAATCACCGTGTGGATGATATTTACCAATCACATCACCAACGACACGTGCTGACTTTTTATAGGCAGCATTCCAGTTGTTACTCAACTCACTTTGAGCAAAAAGTACTCGGCGATGAACAGGTTTTAAGCCGTCTCGCACATCTGGTAACGCCCTGCCAACTATCACGCTCATTGCGTAGTCGAGGTAACTCGTTTTGAGTTCGTCCTCAATATTGATTGGTATAATTTCGCGTGCGGAATCAGACATGAACGGTGGGCAATCCTTGGAACAATTTTAGCCGGCTAATGGTATCATGATCCGCCCGAAAACGATCCTCTTCTGTGCGTATTCAAATATGGTCTGTATCATCAGATAAACAGATATGAAGTCTCTAGACAAACACTTGGAGCCCGCATGACATCAGTGGTTGACCCGAACGAAGTTAAGAAATTCAATCAAATTGCCAGAAGCTACTGGGATCCCCAGGGACCTATGCGCGCCTTACATCAAATCAATCCACTGCGGATTGACTTCACAGAGTCCTTCTACCCGCTCCAAGATGCAAAAGTTCTGGATGTAGGCTGTGGTGGCGGACTCGCATCTGAAGCAATGGCAATGCGCGGCGGATCTGTCACAGCGATTGACGCGTCTCCTGAAATGCTGAAAACCGCAGAACTACATACCTTAGAAAGCGGTTTAACGATCCACTACAACGAATCACACGCCGAGGCCATGGTAGACTCTCACGCCGGTGCATTCGATGTAGTGACGTGCTTTGAGATGATCGAACACGTACCAGACCCCATGGCCACGCTTAGCGCACTCTCAGCTCTCGTGCGTCCGGGGGGATGGCTCATCTTATCGACAATTAATCGGACCCCCAAAGCATATCTGGGCGCCGTAATCACCGCCGAATACATTCTCAACTGGGTCCCTAAAGGTACGCACGACTACGCCCGTTTTTTAAGGCCATCGGAGGTTGCTAACGGTCTCAGACCTCATGGGCTTAATATCGAGTCAATTGAGGGCGTTGTGTACCATCCGCTCTATCAGCAGTTCGCCCGCTCGACCCAAGACCTCGACATAAACTACCAAATTGCCGCAAGGAAACGTGAATGAGCCTCCAGCCGAATTCGATGGTTACGACATTAAAATCAAACCCTCGATTTACCGACCGCATCATTTTAGTCACAGGTGCAACTGCTGGTATAGGTCGTGCGCTTGCGCTTGAGCTTGGCAAACGTGGCGCGACCGTGATCTTACTCGGACGTAATGAATCGGAGCTGGATACTGTTTATGATGCGATCATCGAGTCAGGAGGGCCAGTCCCTGCGATTATCCCCTGTGATCTCTCAACGCTCACTAGCGAACAAGCACAAGCGCTCGCAAACCAGATCCAGGAAAACTTTGGCAGGCTCGACGGCCTAGCTCATATTGCGGGGACTTTGGGCGGTCGCGAGCCAATTCAGTCCCATCGTCCGAGACAATGGGATCTCGCGATCCAGATCAACCTCACATCTGTGTTCCGCCTGACACAAGCCCTTCTGCCGCTACTTGACCGGTCTCCATCGGGTCGGATTGTGTTTGCGACATCGAGTGTAGGGGTCCGTGTGGAGGCATATTGGGGCGCTTATGCCGTCTCAAAAGCCGGCCTTGAAATGTTCACGGGTATATTGAGCCAAGAACTTGAGAACACATCCAGTACTCGTGTTTTTACAGTCAATCCTGGTGGTACACGAACTAAAATGCGTGCCGAAGCGATGCCTGGTGAGAATCCTGCAACACTCCCAAGTCCAGAGCTTGTTGCTGATGCATTTCTTTACGGCCTAACTGAGGATGCAGGCGCCTTCCACGGACAGCGAGTTAACGCCCGCGAACTGATGGATGCCCTCGGGACGTGGAAGGTTTCTTAGGTGTCTGCGTTGACTTACGAGGCGCTGTCTTTTTCGACAAACGGCGCCGTGCATCTTTCAATTCCTGTGGTGTCATTTCAGGAACGGTAAGACTGGGGAGCTCTACAAGCTTACTTAAATCGTCCACTTCCTTCTGGCCCAATTCCACAAAATGACCTTGTTTTAAAAACGACGGCAGAAAGATGCATCCATAACGGACCCGCTTCAGTCGGTTGACCTGCAAGCCTTGGCTTTCCCAAAGGCGGCGTACCTCGCGATTACGCCCCTCCATCAACGCAACATAGAACCAGTTGTTACGTCTACCTTGATCGGCTTCGGGATGCCTGACAATGTCAGTAAATCGAGCCGGACCATCATCTAGAATCACACCATCGACCAAACGCTCGAGTTGCTCTTCTTTAACGTCACCGTGTATGCGGGCAAGATACTCACGATCTACTCCGCTCGAGGGGTGCATCAACCGATTTGCTAATTCACCGTCCGTGGTCAGCAAAATCAACCCAGACGTATTGATATCTAGACGACCGACTGCTATCCAGCGACCCTGAGCAATTTTCGGGAGCCGATCGAAAATCGTCGGGCGTCCTTCAGGGTCACTTCGAGTACAAACCTCGCCTTCGGGCTTGTGGTACGCAATGACCAGCCTCGCTTCTTCGAAAAGCTTCGCTGTGGGCACGGGCTTCCCGTCAAAGACTACTTTGTCTTCTTTCTCAATCTTAGCTCCCAGCAGAGCGATCGCACCATTGACCGATACACGTCCCTCGGTAATCGCTACCTCAAGCATCCTCCGGGACCCGTAGCCTGCTCTAGCCAACGCTTTCTGAAGTCGTTCACTCACTGTCAGCGCCAATTTGATCAAGCAGATCTTCCGCCGGGATAACCACTAAGTCTTCTGCATTAGGTAATTCTTCTAGTGACTTCAATCCGAAATCATTCAAAAACTGGACAGTGGTCGCCAGCAATGCAGGGCGCCCTGGTACCTCTTTGCGTCCCACCACTGCGATCCATCCCCGCTCCTCAAGCGTGCGAACAATTTGTGTATTCACAGCAACGCCACGAACGGCCTCAATTTCACCGCGGGTTACCGGTTGACGATACGCAATCATCGCCAGGGTTTCGAGAGTTGCACGCGAGTATTTAGCAGGCTTCTCGTCAGTAAGATTCAACAAATAGGGTGCCAGCAAATCGATCACCTGAAAGCGAAACCCGCCAGCCACTTCAACCAGAGTCACACCTCGGCCTCTATAATCCTCCGCCAGGCTCGCAAGTGCCTCTCGTAACATACCCTCAGTTGGCGCCCTCTGATTCCCGAAAAGCTTTTTCATCTGATAAATGTTCAAAGGCTCCCGGTTAGCAAACAAGGCGCCTTCAAGAATCTGTTTTAGACTAGTGTCAGACATCTTGGCTCGCTCTACGGATATAAATTTGGCTCCCCGGGGACGCTTGAATTAATGCACACAAGCCCTCTCGGACGAGCTCAAGAATCGCAAGGAATGAAACAACCACCCCCGCCTTGCCCTCGCTTGCAGAGAATAAATCCGACAACCTCAATTCAGCACAGTCTTTCAACTTCATCAAAACCTCACTCATCCGCTGCCTTGTGGAGAGCGGCTCCCACTCAATTTGATGAGCCGAGGATAACCTTGCTCGTGCGAGGAGTTCACCAAAAGCGATCACTAATTCAGATAAATCAACCTCGGGTGGCTGATTGTGTTTATGGGTGTTTGGATTTTGCGCTTCAGCTACCTGAAAGTCACGATCGATGCGAGCTAAATCATCCAGTGCCTCGGCAGACTTTTTGACTTTTTCGTACTCTAACAGCCGCCTAATTAATTCGGCTCTTGGGTCCTCTTCATCAACATCCTCACCCACAGGTTTTGGCAGAAGCGCACGCGATTTTATTTCAGCAAGCATAGCCGCCATCACCAAGTACTCTGCCGCTAATTCGAAACGCATGGCTTCAAGCAAGCCAATATAACCCATATATTGGTGGGTAATTTCAGCAACATTGATCTGGATAATGTCGAGGTTTTGGCGGCGAATCAGATACAACAACAGATCTAGTGGACCCTCAAATGCATCCAAGATCACTTCAAGCGCGTCTGGCGGAATGTAAAGGTCTTCGGGAAGCTGGGTTAGGGGCGATCCCTCAACCACAGCTATTGGAAGTTCACCCTGCACATTCGTGGTCATCGGTAACTGAGTCCCATTGCTTGACGCACTTCGATCAAGGTTTGACGCGCATCATCTTCAGCCTTTTCAGCCCCTTCAATGAGCAGCGACCTTACCATGTCTGGATTCTCCTCATAAGGTGCCGCCCGAGCAATAATCTGATCTTGCTCTGCGATTACCGCATCAATTACCGGCTGTTTACATTCTAAACAACCGATCCCCGCAGATGTACATCCTTGACGCGCCCAATCTCTGGTCTGCTGGTCTGAATACACCTCATGAAATTGCCAAACTGGACACTTTTCAGGTGTGCCTGGGTCCGACAAACGAACACGGGCAGGATCAGTTGGCATCCGCTTCATCTTTGTTGATACGGAGGCAGGATCTTCGCGAAGACCAATTACATTGCCATAAGATTTTGACATCTTCTGACCATCAAGTCCCGGCATCTTTGCCGCTTCAGTCAAGAGCGCTTGCGGCTCGGGAAGAATCACTTTTCCTGTCCCCTCAAGATAACCAATTAAACGCTCGCGATCGGCTAAAGTGATGTTTTGCTGCTCCTTAACAAGAGCTTGAGCACGCAGTAAACTCTCTTGGTCACCATGCTCGAGGTAGGATTTCCGAAGCGCACGGTAGAGTTTCGCACCCTTTTTCCCCATTTTGTCACAAGCCAATTCAGCCAGTTCCTCGAAGTCTGATTCACGACCGTAAATGTGGTTGAAACGCCGAGCAATTTCTCGCGTAATTTCCACGTGGGCAACTTGATCTGCGCCGACCGGAACGTAGCCTGCCCGGTAGACTAGGATGTCCGCACTCTGTAGAAGTGGATAACCGAGAAATCCGTATGTGGTCAAATCCTTATCGGCAAGCCTCTCTTGTTGATCTTTGTATGTTGGAACTCTCTCAAGCCAGCCAAGTGGTGTGATCATCGATAACAGAAGATGAAGCTCAGCGTGCGCAACTACTTGTGACTGAACAAATAAAGTGGCAGACCCAGGATTCACTCCTGCCGCTAACCAGTCAATCACCATATCGGTGATGGCTTGGTCGATACCTCTGGTGTCTTGGTAATGCGTAGTCAACGCATGCCAGTCGGCAACAAAAAAGAAACACTCGTACTCGTGTTGCAACTGAACCCAATTTTTCAAGACGCCGTGATAGTGGCCCAAGTGTAGTCGGCCGGTAGGACGCATGCCTGATAGCACGCGATGGGACGGATTGATCCCGCTCAAATGTCGCTCCTTAGATTGCGCAAAAAAAATATAATACCAAGGTTACGCCAGTTCGGAAAAAGCCGATGTGTCTCCCGCCCCATGACGCGTTATCAACGGAATTTGTTTAGTCAAATCGATGACCGTGGTTCCTTCAAAACCACAGAAACCGCCGTCGATTACCAGGTCCAACTGGTGCCCTAAAACTTCATTAATGTCATAGGGGTCAGTCATCGGCAGATCTTCTCCAGGAAGCATGAGTGTTGACGTCATTAGAGGCTCACCAACATGCTCCAGAAGATTGAGAGCTATTCTATTGTCCGGGATTCGAATCCCGATTTGCTTACGCTTTGGGTGTAATAAACGACGTGGTACTTCACGTGTCGCCTCAAGAATGAATGTGTAAGCACCCGGGGTATGTGATTTCAGTAATCGATATTCTTGATTTTCAATCCGCGCATACACTGAAATTTCAGATAAATCTCGACACAATAATGTGAAATTGTGTTTATCATCGAGGCGTCGTATCTGCCGAATAACGTCGAGACCACGCTTATTTTCTAGCGCGCAACTGAGCGCATAACCCGAGTCCGTTGGAAGAGCTACGACGCCACCGTTGCTTAGGACATCGGTAGACTGTTGAATCAATCGCGTCTGCGGATTTTCCGGATGAATTGCAAAAAACTGTGCCACTGATGGCCTAACCCTTTTTTATAAAAACGGTATGATGCCAGAAAGTAACGGAAGTGCTCGATGAAACTACTGCTCGATTTTTTACCTATCCTGATTTTTTTTGGCGTTTACAAGGCAACCGGCGACTTAATCACTGCAACGGCAGTGCTCATTCCAGTCACCATCGTCCAAGTCGGCGTAGTGTATTGGTTGACTAAAAAGCTCGAAAAAATGGCACTGGTGACGCTAGTACTAGTCATCATACTTGGCGGACTAACAGTTCTTCTGAATGATGGATGGTTCATTATGTGGAAACCCACAGTAGTGAATTGGTTATTTGCTACGGCATTTTTTGGAAGTCATTTCATCGGCAACAGACCGATCATCGAACGCTTGCTTGGCCATGCAATTGCACTCGGGTCTAGGCAATGGTTAGCACTTTCATTTGCGTGGATCGCCTTCTTCATTCTTTCAGGCATTCTGAATCTGATCGTTGCTTACCAATTTTCAGAGAATGTTTGGGTCAATTTCAAACTCTTCGGCCTGTTAGGCCTAACCTTTGTCTTCTTAATAATCCAGGGCGTATGGATCAGTAAAAATACGTCGGAGGTAACAACTCAACCGGAGGACGATCGCAATGGGTAAATTACGAAGGTGGCTTCTCGGACTAGTGGCTAGTGTCCCACTGGTGGCTTTCGCCGAAACAGCATACATTACAGAGAAGCTCGAGATTCCCGTGAGATCAGGCGAGTCCCGCGAATACCGGATCATCCGTTATCTCCAGGCAGGTGCGCAAGTGGAGATGCTACAGACACACGAATCGGGCTACACCAAAATACGAGACGAAAGAGGACGAGAAGGTTTCGTACTCGGCCGCTACCTTGTGGATCGCGCCCCGTCATTTGTGATTGCTGGCAGACTGGAGGCAGAAGTCGCAAAACAAAGAGAGACCATCAAACGATTGCAACAAGATATCGAAGCACTCACAGCACAAAATAAATCCTCTAACGAGTCAGTAAGAATGGCCAAAGACCAGCTGGCCGAGAAAGAAGTTGAGCTGAAAGAATTTTTAGCGACGGCAGGCGACTCGATAACCTTGAGAAATCGATTATTGGCACTTGAGACGGAACGCCAAGTCTTGCTCGCAGATAATGAAACGCTTCGAGCTGAA
>MDTB01215658.1_pt1 | contig 17009 bp, 9 predicted proteins | sample 811161 | NCBI WGS metagenome assembly MDTB01 (sample SAMN05326650, study PRJNA326480) | marine metagenome | isolation source: seawater | place: Mediterranean Sea | collected 2009
ATTACCAAAAACTATATAATTATATAAATAAGTAAGTATAGATCCACAGTATGGCAGAATTTTGTGACGATAGATCATCTGTTCTAATGGACGCTAATGTGGTTGCATACGCAAGGTGTTTTGTGGTATAATTAAATAGTGAGTGCAGAAAGCGTAGAAGTACGTCCCGATAAAACCAACTATAATGGCCATGGTGGGCGCCGTGCCAACGCAGGGAGACCCCCTGAGCTTGGTAAGCAGCTTGCTGAGGCAAAGTCATTAGCTAAACAGCTAAATGGGGCTGTGCGATCTGGGCTTCTGCAACTCGCAGAGAACTACGATGCATTAATCGAATTGGCTATCCAGCAAGCAGCTTTGGGAGATACAAAGGTGCTATTACGTCTTCTGGAGCTACCTGCGAAGATGGGGTTTACATTGCACGATGGAGAAGAAGACACACCACCGGCTATGCAGATTGAAGCTGCATTTCGCATTAAGGTTAATGAAGCAGCAGAAGCAGCAGAGATTAATAACAGTTCTAACGAAGATGTCACAGAGGGAAAAGTAATTGTCGTTGATTAACGGCATCCAGGTTCCTGCTTGGCAAGACACAGCAAAAGAGGTGGTTAAGCACCTTGGTATTACTTTGTCCCCTGAGCAAGCAGAGATTTTTTATCATGATGCACGAATCAAGATTCTGTGCGGCGGTGAAGGAAGCAGTAAGTCATTCATGGGTGCTCTTTACGGGGTTGCTCGTTCTCAACACGACGCTATGGCTGCTAGTCTTCTTGGCAAAAGCTTTGGCGATTTATATTGGGTAGTAGGACATGACTTTGAAACGGCTAGGCGAGAGTTTGGATCTTTGGAAATGGACGATATGTTGCTCCCTTGGGTTAGGGCTCTCGGTGATATCAATACTAATAGGACTAGTGCTCCTGCTCGGTACGACCAACCTTGTGTACTCCAAACAAAACGATACAACCAAGTGTTCAGAACAATCTCTGGATACGATGCTCAAAAGATTGGGCGTGAAGAACCTACGGGAATCATAGGTTGCGAGGTTTCGCTTTGGGGTGAAGAGATTTGGGAGCGTTGCTACGGTCGTCTTGCGCGGCTGTATCCCAATAGTTGGGGCTGGTTTAGTGGAAGCCCTGAGCTTAATTCGGGATGGTTTGATGAACTTGTCAATTTGGGAGACCATGATAACGATCGGGATATTTGTAGTTATCACCTCCCTTCTTGGGCCAATCCGTCAATCTATCCAGGGGGCCGCGAAGACCCAGCAATAGTACAGCTGGAAGGCAGTATGTCATATGACCGCTTCATGCGGAGGCATGGTGGCGTCATAACTGCACCCACTGACGCCGTCTTGCCTGAGTTTGATGCAAGAATACATGTGGGAGACTTTACATTTAGACCTGATCTACCAGTACATATGGCGATTGATCCAGGCCACTTTGTCTATGCAGTACTATTCATACAGGTAGTAGATGGTACAGTGCGTATCATAGACGAGATCTATGCGAACAAGTGGTCTCATGAGGAGATCATTAATGAGTCACGTATGCGTCCTTTATGGGCAAACGTGGGCAGAGGGAAGCATGTCATGGATATCGCAGGCAGTCAGCACCATGATGGCGATGTTCCTACAGCTCGACGTTGGCTTGACGACACCGATATTCGTTTTAACATGAAAAAGCGCAGGGTTGAAGATGTGGTTGAGAGACTTCGCTCTTTCTTAACTATATCCCCTATTACGGGACGGCCCCGTCTCCAAGTAGCTCGGCATTGTATCGGAACCATTGCTGAGATGGGTCGGGGCAAGTCCCCCATTGATGGTGTTCGTATCTGGAAGATGAAGAATGGTAAGCCAGAGGCTGCAAATAACCATGCATGTAGTGCACTGGGTTATTGGGGTTTATTCTACTATGGAACCAGTAGACCTGAGGCTGATGATTATGAAGAACTAGAAGAGGAATGGGGTAGTAAGTCTGTGAGCAGTTATCTAGGTGGTAATTTAGATGATGGCTTAAGAGACGATCCCTTTGAAGCCCTTATGTTGAGACAATAATGAAAGCACCTGAGGATCTACAAGAACTAGAAAGTATGATGATCAGCTACTACGCTCAGACTACACAGAAGCGTAATCGGTCTGATCAAATGTACCGTCATGAAGTAAGTGGTTTAATGCAGGTTCCAGAGGGGATGGAGGTACATGAAAGTAGTACCCCCTCTTTGATGGTTGATAACCTTCGTGACCAAATAAGAACAGACGAGCCTATTGTTACTTATCAGGCAGCAGGGCGTAGTCAGTCAGCTCTTCAATTCAAGGAAATGGCTCAGATGTGGGCAGCTGGGGTACTTCACGAAATTAGCTCTGGTGCTCTTATTGATCCCATCCAGCAGGTAGTCCACGACTTTTTGCTTCGCGGGGCTGGCTGTATTAAGTTTCTCATTGACCCAGAGTATATGCTTCCTCCTGGGAGTGACGAGTATTCCGACGCAGGTATGTTTCCTTGGCTGGTTAAAGCCGTCGACCCCTTGAGCGTCTTCCCTGCTCCAGGAAGTAAACGCATTCCTGCTTATGTCTTGGAATCTCAAACCAGGACGGTTCTTGATATGCAGATGCATTATGCTGATCATTGGCATGATCCTATTGTACGACGAGGTGGTAAGAAACGCAAGCCTTCTGATCCAGTAAGATGGCTAGAGTTCTGGTCTGGTCCAACATATAAAGATGGTGTTGAAGTAGATCCTGGTCAATATGTAGTAGAGGCTGATGGTATACGAATCATTGACCAACCAAACCCGTACGGGGTTCTTCCATATGTATTTAGCTATAGTGGTTTAGGAAGAGCTAATTTTGATGGGGAGCCTTCTCACCTATCAGAAGGTATACTTGACTCAGTTGTAGGTGAACTTGAAGAAGAAATTCGTATCAAGACTGCGTGGGCGCATCAGTGGTTATTTAGCGCGTACCCAAGACTCCTCACCACCGATGACCCTAGAAGAGTACGGCGCCAGTTTATGGTCTCAGCAGGAAGTGTCATTAAGTACAATCCTGGTGAGAAACCTGAGTGGATGGAGCAGCAACCTCCGAACGAGGCTATGCTTAGGTTCCTTGAAGTCATTACGGCGAATATTCAGAGGAAGGTCTCGCCATCGTTAACTGAGAGACCCTCTGGTGTAGATGCTGGTATTCATCAGGCGTTATTGTTAGGCCAGGCATTGAAGGTTATATCACCTATAAGACGCGCTTTAGACATCTTAGGTGGTCAACTAATCAATGGTATGGCTAAGCAAATGAACTCTCTTGGTATTAAGATGAACCTCTCTGGTGGTACCGAGACGCAAGACAGGATGATTAATGGCCGAGACTTTAAGGCTTACACCTTTAGAGTTCAGTTTGAAGCCATTGACCCAGTAGAGAACGATCGACGCATGTTAGCTGGTCTAGCGTTGCGTAGGGAACGTGCAGATGGTTTGCCACTTATAAGTAGGCGAACATTTATGGAAAGATATATGGGAGGCGTCATTGATAATATTGATGACGAAGAATCCCAACTAATAGCGGAAGCGGCTGTTGCTCAGTTAGTAGCAAGTGGTGCGCTTCTACAATCAGTTATGCAGGAGGTACAAGCAAATGCTCAAGCTGCTCAAGTTGCTGCCGCTGGGGATCAAGCTGCTGCTCAGATTGCAGGTGGCCGTGAGCGTGGGGTTGAAGGTCTTACGGGTGTTGGCCAGCCATCTCCCCAAGAAGCAGGGGCCATGGAAGGACAAGACGCCGCTCTAGGCGCATTATAAGGAGAAGATATGGCTAAAAAAAGAGGTATAAGAAAAGAAGCTACTCACGGTGGTAGAGCGTCAGCTGACGCTCGTAAAGTATACACCCCTAAATGACCGCCAGCTAAGCCCACAGGTAGTGGGCCAAAGAACAAAGGAAAACACACATATGCCTAAAGTAGGAAAGAAGCATTTCCCTTACACTAAGAAGGGCTACGCTGCTGCTGCGGCAGCTAAGAAAAAACAGGTCAAAAAGAAAGGTTATTAATGGCTGATAAACCTAAGGGTGACGTTACTCGAAAGGCAGTTGAGTTAGCGACTAAGTCTGTTGCTAAAGCGACAGAGCATCTTAAAACGCTTCTTTATACTGGTCCTGATCAAGTAATGATGACTCCTAAGCAGATTGAAGAGAAGGTTACTAAAGGTAATACTGAACTTCTTCCATATGCCCAACAGTCTGCAGACGCTGCAGATAATGAGTTATTAGAACGAATGCTCGCAAACGGACAAATAAGAGGTAAATAGTAATGGTACTCCCAGGAATGAGAACAGACCCCCGAACACCAGGGGGTATGCCTGATTCAGGTACTGTAAATCCAGGTGGACCTATTCCATCAGTTCCCCAAAGCACTAGGCAACCTAATATGGGGCCAGCTGCTGGTGTTCCTGATCCTGCAAAGATTGAGGAGATGTTCACGCAGTATACGGCTGGTCAAATTACTCGTGAAGATCTAATTAACTTCTTACATAGTGCTTCAGATGGACAGGGGGGTATTCTTGGTTTACTTGAAGGTATGCAGGCACAGCCAGCTGAAGGAGGGCAACCCACTGTACAACCTCCTAACCCTGGGAGTATGCAGGCTGAAGTACCACAGCCTTTAGCTAATAACACTCTACCAACTCAAGGTGTACGACCTGAGACAGGTGGAGAGTTAGACGCTCGTCACCAACAGATTTCTCAACTATTGCAAGGTTATGGTTTAGGCCCAGCTGATGCAGATGAGATGTCACAGATTCTTAACCCTCATGAAGCAGGACACACACGATCATGGAGTGATGATGAAGGCCTGTGGATAGATCAGTATAAGGACTCTGAAAAGCAGCAGGCCGCACTTAAGTCACCATCTGCTGGTATTGCATGGGATCCGACCCTAACTGGACGCGAATGGGACTATAAAGCAGGTAAGGAAGTAACTAGAGACACTGGCTCAGCCATGAGGGAAATGAGAGCACAGGCAGGTCTTGGTGTAGAGGCAGGCAGTCAAGGTGCTGGTCTTGTACAAAGGTATGACGCAAAGACAGGAAAAACAAAGGTAGAAGAGCTTGGCGTTTCTAACTTACTTTCTGACTCTGATAGAAATACAGCCCAGATAGAAAATCTTAAAGGTACTCTTGGGCAGGGTATGTTCCAAGAGAAAGCCTGGGAAGCAACTCCTTGGGAGAAACTTCAAAGTGGCTGGAATCCGGCAGGGCAGCAGGCTGATGCGGAAGACCCTTGGGATGCACCCCCTGCACAGATTATACCTCGGCATGTGGCCTCTGGTGACATCGAAGAAGCAGGGTCAGGAGGTGCAGGAGGCCCGACAGCTGCAGAAATAGAGGCAGCAAGGCTAGAAGCAGAACGATTGGAAGCTGCTGCAGCAGCTGATGCAATGGCTGGTAACCAAGCTACTGACCATCCAGGTGCACAGTTTGGTGGTGACGGCCTTACTATGCATGGCTTTTCTAGTAAAGGCGGTGACCAGTTAATTTATGCTGTAACAGACAGTACCGGCCACCGTGTAGAAAGCTTCAAGGGTAGCGGCAACTTCATGTATATGGATGCCGAGGGTAACACCTTTGAGGGTTGGGAAGTTGATGGGAAAATATTTAGATCTAAAGACGATTTGGACGATTTCCAAGAGTGGCAAGATAAGCAGCCAACTTATTGGAATGGCGAGCCCATGGAGTTTGCAGGGTTTGATGAAGCGGGAACTCCAAGAGGTGTCAGCCAGCATTATAGCCAGTTTGGTAGTGAGATATACTACTTTAAGTCCGAAAAAGATGCTATAAGATTTGCTGTTCATAGACAGTGGCCTAATGGTGAGTTTATCCCTGGTTTTGAGGGTGGTTGGCCTACTACGACACCTGCAGGGTCACCAACACCTAAAGGGCCGTTGATAGGTACAGGTCGTACACCTAAGCATAACTTTGGTAAGTCTAGTTTTCCTACAGGTCTTACATTAGATACTTCAGGTCGTCCAACAGCAGGTACTGACTTTGACCCTAAGACAAGACAAGATTCTACCTTTGATGACCCTTATGAATTTGGCAAGTCAGCGGATGAGATTGCAGGATCTTTTTGGGATCAGCCAGGTGCGAGCGATAATATAGTAGGAACTGGTGCTGCCGCTGCTGCTGCTGCTCCAGCAATAACTGCTGACCCTCTACAATTAGAGCAGGCTCGCAGAGATTTTCCAATGCTTGACCAGCTTATTAAGTCTTTAGAGATTGAAGATGTAAACCCATTAACTAACCCTGATATTACTCAATCTTTAATTGGTGTTGTTGGAACACTTGAGGGTCTTAAATTAAAAGGTGACCAGCAGGCTCATGAGTCTCTTATTACAACTACTCGGGAGGCTCTTGACCGTGAAGCTGTAACATCCCGAGCTAACTTAGATAGAGCTTTTCAAGAAGGCGCCGCGATTGGTCTTGTTAACGACCAGGCTACTCTAGCTGCTCGGGCTGAAGAGAACAAACGAGTCTTTGAGATGGCTCAGGTTTCTGGGTATGTACCTCAAGCAGATGGCCAAGGTGGCTGGGTTGCAGGCTCTGAACAGCAAGTAGGTGTTGAAAGAGCTGCTCTTAATATTTCTGAGACTGATAAAACTAGGTCTCGTGAGATTGATATTATGACTCTCTTTGGTCAATATGTAGAGCCAGGAGGGGATGTTAATGCAACTTTAAGAACTATAGAAAGTGAGAAGTTTGGTCTCACTAAGGCTTTGCAGATAGCTGAAACGACAGGCAAGATACCTGATACATGGGCAGGGGATGCAACAATTACTGGTAGCTCAGCAGATACTTTTGCTATGAAGCGGTTTACATTTGAAAAGGACATGGGAAATAGGGCTGCAGATTTACAGGATAGACTTGCAAGAAATGCAGAGCAAACACAGACTACTAACCTAACTATAGCAAATAACCGTAATGCTCTTGAAAGGCATATTGCCCAAGGTCAGTTAAATGAAGCTGTTAATGCTCGTAAAGACTCTACTTGGCTTGAGAATGAGCGTATAAAACTTGAGAAGGATAAAATGAAGCTTGATACTTTAATGGCTTTGAATAATCCTGCCTCATTCTTGTTTGCAAAGCGTTACGGCATTTTAGATGATATTGGTGATGCATTAGGTATTAGCTGGGGGGATGATGTCATAGATGAGATACCCCAAATGTTAGCACCTAATACAATTCCTACACTACAAGAGTTTCAACGAGCTACACCATCTGAGCGTGAGATTATGCTTGCTGAAATGTCCTCCTCTGGTGGGTACACATCTAATGAGGCAGTAAGATTAATCATAGAAGGTGCTCCTGGTGCTGGTCCAGGTATTCGCCGACCAACTATTTTAGGAGCTAGTCGTTAATGACCACACCAACTTCAGGCAACTATTGGTCTGCTGATGTTGCTCAATTAGATGAAGAAAAGAAGAAGTACAGGTCTATACCTGTGCCTGCAGTTCTTGCTAAAGAGCAAAAGAATATTGATAAGAAGGTTCAGCTTGAGTTACTAACTGACTTTCTAGCAACTAGGAATGACTTTACAGAGCCATTTCCACACTTAGCTCATTTATCTTTAGAAGACCAGGTGTCTGAATTACAGGGTTATGTTGATCGTGTAAGAGCAGCCCCTGATGAGCAGCAACAGGATGCCCAGCGCAGCCTTGGTGGTCATCTAGAAGATTTTGGTGCTACAATAGGCAGAGGCCTTCTCAAAGGTATTGGTACTGTAGTAGGTGCACCTGGTATTAGTCATGCATTGTCGGCTTTATCAGCTCCTGGTGAAGAGGCAGCTGCACAGATTATACATAATATTGCTCGTGTAATACCTGGTGAGCAAGATGTTGAGAGAGGCATTAGAGAGTGGAAACAAGAGAACCCTAATGCGCCTTGGTGGAAGAAGGCAACTTTAACATCTGCTGTTCGTGAGAAGGGCTTTGGTGTTCCTATGGGTGTTCATCTACCTCTGGAGATTATCTTTGACCCATTAAACTTAATACCTTTTGGTGCGGCATTTAAGCTTTATAAGCCTGCTAAAATTATGATAAGACTTATGGGCGAGGGTAATACCGCTGCAGAGTCTGCAAGGCTTATTGGTAAAGCTAACCGTATACGCAAGATACAGATAAAACAGGCTAAAGCGGAGTTAGAAGAACTACAGAGTAATGAAGATGCATTTGCTGCAAAACTAGCAGAGCTTCTTGATGATGAAGATAATATTGAGTTCTTAAATGTAAATACCCCTCCCTTTCCTGGTGCTGGTCCTGGAGCAATGAGAGGCCATGGAGTAGATGCGGCTGATGATGAGGTCTATGACCACTTAAATAAAGGGATAGATAAGGCTGAGGCTACAACTACTGTTGAGAAATCCTTTGCAGATGCTGGTGAAGCTCTCAACTCTCCAGGAGGTGTTGGTAATTACGACCAATTACATGGTGTACCTGATATAATTGGTAGGGGAGAGCCAATTAGGGGTGTCGAGTCTGCAGAAGGTGGTGTTCCATCCTATGGGTTAGCAGCTATAATTAATGATATTGGTCCTGAGGGTCTGTCTGAGGAAGCAGGATGGGCTTTAAGAGCTATGTTCCATCTAGGTATTCGTCCTCATGAAATAATGATGCTGAGATGGGAAGATCTAAAAGCCACTGTTACAGGTGCTAGGGAGGGACAAGATTCCTTTGTCCACCTAATAAACTCGACTGGTCATGCTTCTGATAGACTCATAGATGAGGAGGCTCTTAATTTTCTTAGGAAATTTGTTGAGTACCGCGGGGAAAGTACCCCCGACGCTTTAAGATCACTTAATCTTCCAGAGGATAAGTTAGAGCTTGCTTTCCGTATGCCTGGTGGAGTTGGTGGTGATGAGGCTGTGAAGGTTCTAAATGATGAGTTCCGTAGAGTTGCTTCAAAGCCAGAGCATAATCCTACAGTTTGGGATGCTGGGGACAATGCTAATTATGGTAATAAAATATTAGAGTTTTACGAAAAGAATGCAGTCTACTCGTATGTCTTTAGGCTATCAAAGGCAAATAGTTTTTATATAAAGGAAGGAAGAGGTGCCCGTGGTCTTCTTAGAACTATGAAGATGATGGGTCATAATAGTCCTATTCACACTGCGCGTTATATATCCTTAAACCATCATAACCAAGCTGGAATGATTGAGCTGCTGGAAGAGATGGGTATGGTTACACGTAAAGATTTTCAGAATGTAGAAGAGGCCTTAAATGCTTCTGATGCTGCCTGGAAAGTAGGTCTTGATGAGGAAACTATTGCTAAAGTAGGTAGTGTTAAAGTACTCGCAGAGAAGAGAGTAGGAACTACTAGCAGAAAAGGCTATACTGATGACGTAGCATTGATAGTTAACCATGCAATTCGTGATGCACGTATAGACTTAATTAACAAAGCTATTGATCCTGATCAGGCTGGTGATGCATTAGAGTCAGTTGGGTGGATTTTACCAAGAAATATCTGGAAGAGAACACTACCTGATGGTAGCATACAGGACGACTACGAGGCATTAGTACGGGCTATTAATAGCTTACAGGGGTTACAGCATCTTACGCAATTTTTGACAATGTCAATCTCTGAAAAGAATCTTATTAAACGATCTAAAGAGGTTGCAGATAAGTCACAACAACCTGACAAGGCAATGAAAGAAGCTATAGCAAAGATGCAAAAGTCAGCTTCAGAAAATGCAGCAGTAATGTCTGAGTGGTTCGACCCCATACTAGAAGTTGCACATAACTCATTCAGTGTTATAGATAATATCTTTGCAGGTACGGCAGATGATGTTATAGAATATTCTGCTAAGAATACGCCCCACCTACAAGCATTAAAGATAGCCTTTGATATTCTAGGACATGCTGAGATACAGAAGCTAGAGTTTAAGAAGGGTGGGTCAAGATTTGGTGGTGGAACTGCTAAGCTACCAAAGCTTAGTGATCTACCTATATTTAGTAAGATTCTTCTTCGTGCTCCTATCAAAGGTAAACAGCCCGCGAAAGACTCGAATAAAGCAAAAGAGATTGCAGCAGCAAAGAAAGAGTGGGCGGAGATGACTCCAGAGGCTCGTAAAGCATCTATGGAGGCAGCTACCGGCTATGTTATTCGCCAGACAAAGAAAACAAGTCGACCTGGTCTTCCAGATGTTGAATTAAAGAGTCGTGGTGGTAGTAACCTTTGGGTAATTACAGACTGGGTGCGAACTAAAGGTGGTGGTCCTAACTCAGCCAACAGAATTACCCATGCTGTAGTGGAAAAATTAGCAACCACTCATTACGACCCAGCAACTGAGCAGATTGTTATGGCTGCAAAAAAATCAGCACAAACAATGAAGGTTCCTTTGGATGATTTTCAAAACTGGGTTCAGCATTACGATTTGCCTTTTCAACCACACATGATTCGTGCAGCTACTACAGGCGGTCATGCAAGACTAACAGCTAAGGAAATTGCTCATGCTCTATTCCAGTGGGGTGGAGACCCTAATGTGAATAGGAATAAAAGACGTATTGATCGGGATCTTAACTTAGGTGATATTCACTGGTCAACACAGCGACTTGTAGATAATGGTCATATGCGTAAAGTTGGAGGCACTGAAGCTGCTCCTACATACCAATTTAGTGACGAAGTAATACGAGAGTTTGAGGAGATTGGAACAGGTCAAGGTATTCTAGACCCAGAGTATGCATGGGGTCGTATTGCAAAAGAAGGTGGCTTTGAAGGCCCACCAGGGGGAACTCGCCAGCCACCTACTGCTGCTGGTGCACCTACGCCTGAACCAGATCTTCCCCCAGGTATGAATCCTGATAACAAGATAAAGTATGTAGACCAGAATAATGTAGAGCATCCTTTTAGTGATAGATTTACACAGCCTCGTGGCATGAGACAGGTAATGTCTTTTGCAGGTGGAGAGGCTATGTATCGTCTATTTAATAAGATACCTGCTGATATGCAGAAGTATATGCGTATGCTAGTTCCTGGTAGTTTTGCTGCAAGTCCTGGTGCTATGTTACGTTGGATGTACGCCTTTTCTAAGTCAGAGGGTAGAAATGTAGCTAGTGATATTGGTCATATGATGGATGAAATTCATAAGATCACAGGTCACAACCGTCGTGATGGTATAGGTAGGCGTATTGGGATCGCTGATGATATGGACGCAATAGACCCTAAAACTGGGATGTTTAAGAACCCAGAGATTCTTAGAAGGGACTACATGCGTCATCGTGGTGCAGAGTATGATGTAATGATAACTGCAGAACTAAAAGAGTTTCTTACTGCAGGCTTACGCAATGTACCTGAAGCACGGCGACTCTCTGACGAGATGGCAAAACTACTAGACATGGAAGTAGGTAAGACAACAAAGCTGCGTTTAGGGCCGCTTGCTGTCATGGAAGAAACTTTTAAGAAGTTTGTTAAAGAGAACCCTCAGAAATGGGGGGATGACTACGCGACATCAAAAGTAGTTATAAGAGAGCGAAAGCGATACAACCATAAGTATGCGCTTCAAGACTTATCTGCTTTCCTTGGTACACACAGAGATGACCTAGACATGTTCTACAAGATGGAGCCTGAGCTACAGCGTATGTATGACTGGTACCATCAAATTGGCCCTATGCTTGTAAATGTTCTGGAACATGCTGGCTTTGATGTTACCTCAGATGCATCTATCTTAGGAAAGCCTAGAGGCCAGTTTAGACATGCCTTTGTACCCTTCTTAATGACAGAGGAGTTTGCTAAAGGTATGGCACCTAGGGGTGTGAAATCTCTAGGTCAAAAGCCGACGCAGTTTATGACTCATGAGCATTACTGGCAGATAGAAGGTAAGCTAGCTCAGGGAAATGTTATGGGTCGTATCAAGCATGAGATATACAATACTGACCCTGTACTAGCTTTACAACGACAAGCTGAGTCCTACTATGACTATATATCTAGTCAAAAATTCATGGACGAGTATGCTAAATTAGGCCTACAAGAAGATGAGTTAACAACAGCACCCGATATAGGCAATAAAATTCTTGCCTCACGTAAGGAGGGTGGATCGTGGAATCACCGTGAAAGCCACCTAGCTGCACGATTCTTTGGTGCAGGTTGGCAATCTTTAAGTGACTCTGATATTCAACAGAGACTTTATGACTTCCAAGAGATGTCAGCTGGATGGCAGAATCAGATAATAAAGAATGCATCTGAACATGCACCACCTGACCACGCCTTAGCTACTACTGCACTACCCCCAAATGCAAGTAGAGAATTAGTAGCTCTAATATCTGATGAGATTCATGATACATCTAAGTTTTTGACAGTACCATCTACTATAGCAAATATGCTTCGTGTATTGGCAACAGGTGCTGACTTAGGTGTAATGCTACTACATGGTTTTGGTGGTCTTGGTATGACCATATCCCCAAATCCAACTATGCCATGGAAACAGAGATTTGCTTGGTCAAGAGCATCTATCAATATGGGTAGAGCTCTTCTAGACCCTAGTGTTCGTACTGAGTGGTATAAGAGCACAATGAATACTAGAGCTGAAATGCAAAAATATGGTGTTGCATTCTTTAGGTCAACTCACGTTGAAGACCTTCCGTTACCTGGCTATTTTACTAAGGGTCAATATAAGCCTTCTCTTGAGAAGCCAGTCTTAAAGAATGTTGCACAGGCTGGTCAAGCAGCATGGCAGGCTGTACCTGAGCGTATGATTAATGGGTTTGGTTTCTTCCTTGATGTCTCTAAGACAGAGATGTGGAAAGCTCAGTCTTTTGCTATTAGGAAAGAAGCAGGTCTTATTGATGAGATGGGTGCTCCTCTTAATGCAACTAGAGCAGCTATGGCTAAGGCAGACCAAGCTTTTAATGACCTGTCAGCGAGCCTTAATGCAATTCATGGTACGCTTGAGCCTGCAACAGTAGGTATACCTCAGAAGCAACGTGTCTTTGAATCAGCCTTCCTACTTTATGCAGCACTCTACCGACGATCAGCAGTAGCTCTTCTAAAGAATATGACTTCAGGTGTAACTGGTGCTGGTAGAGGTGGTTGGGAGGCTAGAAAGTGGCGCCGTGGACCTGCACTAGAAGCAGCATCTGGTATGATGATGGCTGGTGCTGCAATAGGCTATGCTGCTTGGTCAACAGGGAATAATGACAATGCCTTTGACCCAGGTTCTGCCGACTTTATGTCAGCAAAATTTGGCAATATGAGAGTTGGTCTTGGTACACCATACTACACATTCATGCGTATGGGTCGAGATGTATTTGACCAGGTAAAAGAAGGTGATATAGAAGGTCTTGGGGAAGTTAACTTCTCAGATAACTCACTCCTTAGGTATGCGCGATCTATGGGATCACCAGTATCATCCATAATAATTGACATAGGAACAGGTGCTACCTTTACAGGTGACCCTCTACGAGATACAACTGGTGGGTGGGAAGTTAATAAGATAGGTACTCGTGTTACTAAAAATCTTATGCCTTTCTGGTTAGACTCCATGTTGTTTGACCCAGATATAGGTACCCGTGGTGCTTTAGCTGAGTTCTTTGGCTTACGAACCAGCCCTCAGTCTCCTTATGGGCGATTCAAAATTGCTAAAGATGTAGCAATCTTAGTAGACCAGGATCCAAAGCTAGTCTCCTGGAAGGAAGCACAGCTGAAAGCAGGTCTAGCTGTTAATGGTGATACTATACCTAAATTACTACTACGAGACCTAATAGAACGACACCCTGATTTGGTGGCATTACAAGATGAGATTTCATTAGATGTACAGAGGCGTGGGTCAGCTTTAAGAAAGGATCAAGACACGTACATTCAAACAGTTAATAAAAATCGTGAGGATTTAGAAGTAAAGCTATTAGATATTTCTAATAAGTTTGAGGCTGGGTTACTAAGTCCAAGAGACTTTATTAAGGCAAAGAATAATGCTGAGAAGCAGCATATGGGTATGAATAAGCAGCTTTCTGAGTCTAATGCAGAGGTTATTGCTACCTTTGAGGAGCGTCGAACTGGTAGGATGAATAATCCTATAGACATATTTGTCTTTGATCTAGAGTATGATAGATATAGAGCTGAAGTAACTGGCTCCCCAGACTTATATGATGATGCTGGTAATTTCGATGTTGAACAATTTAAGACAAAAGAGCAGGACTTTAAGAAGAAGTTACAAGATAGGTATGGCGCAAATCTATGGAAACATGCTTGGAAGTATGTACAAAGTTTAAGAGAACAAGGGAAGTCTGCACCTGGGGCAGTTGGTAGATTACAGATAGCCCAAAAGACTCTGCTAAAGAACTACTGGGAGCTTCATGTTAAAATCTGGGGGCAGGGTCATCCGAAAGTTATACTGGTTAACAACTGGCGTAGTCTTATAAGCCAGCAAGAAAAGGACTACTTTGAAAGTAAGAACTTTAGGATAAACTTTGTATTAAAGCAACTTAAGCGTCACCAGGATAAATACCGTAGAGCTCATCCTGCAGTTGATGCAGCTTTGGTAGAGTTCTATGGGTATAAAGCATTAACCAGTGCTGGTAAAGCAATTGAGCGTAGACGAGCAGCACAGGCTAGATCAAACTACCCAACTATAACTGATAGGACTTACCAAGGAGGAACTGGAGGTGCTACAGAGCTGCCAACTGACCAAGCTTGGCCTGTAGAGATGGAAGCAATACCAGCTACACCTGCAGTAATGCAAACCGAAACAGACCCAACAAAACCACCACTACAAACGACTCCCGTAATGAGGTAGTTGACAGGTAGTATGGAACCTGTTATACTAGTAAATAGGGAAGTAGAAATGCATGTAAATGCCCCTCTAACTTACCTACCTAGCTCCATATAGGGGCGGGATTGCGTTACACCTGGTGGGGATAAACCTCACCATGGGGTGTGACGTATTTTTTTATGTGAAACGGAGGCCATATGGCAGAGGATAACCTTACTGGTTCAGCAGACCAGTCTGCGGAAACCCCCAATGATGCTTACAAAGCGTTGCAGAGAAAGCTGGAAGCATCCAGGTCGCGCGAGCGACAATATCAAAAGGAAGCGGGTGCTACTCAACGGATGGAAGCTCAACTAGCTGCATTCGGGCAGAGTATAGAAACGATCTTAGACGTCATTCATAGCAATGGATTAATTGATGATGAAGATCGGTATACGAAAGCCAAAGCTGGCTTCTCTACCAGGAACTCAAACAGCGATGCTGCGCTAGATGAGATAATGGAACAACTCCACGAAGCGGAAACCATGTGGGACGATCAACGTCTCAGCGGCCCTCGTGAAGCATGGCAGAAAGGTGACTACCAAGGTGCTGTGACCCAGGTTAAAGAGATTCTTAACCCAGGGACTAAAGGTCTCTTAACAGAGGATCAAATAGAAGACGAAGTCAACCGGCGTATTGCAGCCCGAGGTGGTGCACAATCAGTCGATGGAGGGGGCAGCACGGCTCCCTCTGACGGCGGTATTATGAATGACCCTGTAGCATTAAACAATATGTTACGAGGTCCAAATGGTCGCCAGTATTGGAAAGACCATGGAGACGAAATTAAAGACAGGGTAGCAAAAGGCGAAATAGCCCTACCCTAAGGAGAAACAATGGCAATCACAGATACAGCTACAACTAACCTTGCCAACACTGTTCCTCAAATGTACAGCCATATGACGGCTGACTATCGGGAAGCTAACTTCGTTTTTGTTAACTTGTTTGACCGCAAGTACGAATCCGATCTCAGTGAAGGCGACCGCGTGTTCATCCATGGTGTGAACTCGTTCCAGAGCACACAGGATACAACTACACTGGCTGCTAATCCTTCATCCGGTAGCTTAGGTGCTGCTGGTGCAGGTGACAGCAGTGGTGTTCTAACATTTGATGAGGCGAGTTTGAAATCTCGTATCTCACTCATTGCAGACACCCATGTCTATCAAGCTTTTGAATTAGAGTATGAAGCAGACCTGTTCTCTAACATTGGTCTGATGGAAAAGCTCACCAAAGCAAGCGGTTACGCAGTAGCCCATCGTATTGATGATGACGCGGCTGCTCTTGTTGACAACTTCTCTCAAACTGTAGGTACAGCTGCTGTTGGTCTCACTGAGTCTGACATCAAACGTGGCGTACAGTATCTCAATGATGCATTCGCTCCGGAGGACAGTCGCGTATTTGTTTTCTCTCCTGCCGAGCAGATGAATCTGTTTGGGATTGAGCGTTTTGTCAATGCTCAGTACTCTTCGTCCATTGGCAATGTCAATGTGGACAGCAAGTACAAAGGCTATGTTACCAACATCCTTGGCTTGGACTGGTACATGTCCTTAAACGTAGAAGGCACGAACGCTGCCGGTCATGACAATGGCATGTGGCAGAAAGAAGCCTGTGCTACTCTCGTTGTAGAGGAAAGCAGGCCGGTATCTCACTATGAAATTAGTACCGACACAACGCGTTACGCGGTTCATGCTATCTACGGCTTCGTTGAAGTACGTGATGACCATGGAGTATGGATGAAGGGGATGTAATGGCTAAGGCAACTGACGTTGGCTCAGGTGGCAGTCGAAATATACCTACGAGGAAGACGAAGAAACCAAAGAAGCAGCCTAGTAAGGGTGAGCAACACGTTGCTCAGAGGAGACACGCTGCGGCTTTACGTACTGCTGCCAATAAGGTTAACTATCATGGTGGGCTAAATGCTGCATCAATCAGAAATGATGGTACATTAAGTGCTACAGAAAAAGCCCACCTCTTAAAATTACTTAGACGGCGAGCGACAGCTAAACAACAGAGGGAAGGATAATGGCTAAGGCAGGAGTACAAACAGGTATCAAAAAGCCCAAGGTTAAAAAGATTCAGAAGGGCCACCACAAGAAAAGTGGGCCTACATACGAAAGTATCATGTCTGATAAGAGTATGTCTGAATCAGAGAAGAAGACAATCATTAAGATTCTTGGTCTTAAATCAAAGATAACAAAAGCAAATGAAAAAGTAACGCCTAAGCCAAATACTGACCCACACAAGA
>MDTB01196187.1_pt1 | contig 17008 bp, 17 predicted proteins | sample 811161 | NCBI WGS metagenome assembly MDTB01 (sample SAMN05326650, study PRJNA326480) | marine metagenome | isolation source: seawater | place: Mediterranean Sea | collected 2009
CTCAAAATAAACTATGTGATCGAGCGGTAGGAATTGATGGCGCAAAGGAAATGATAGCCAATGCTGAATCAAGAAGCGGAAATACTAAATATATTCTTGCAGATATCAATTCTTTTGATTTAGATGACAAATTCGATGTAATCCACTCTATGGAAGTTTTGTATTACTTAGATGATCCTTCAGAGATCATAAAAAAGATTTCAGGCTCATGGCTAAATGATAATGGCAGGTTAATCGTAGGCATAGATCATTATTATGAAAATGCTGATTCACACTCTTGGCAAGAAAAAGTTGGCACTCGGATGCTAATGTTGAAAGAATCTGAGTGGATTAATATTTTTGAAATGGCTGGATTAAATGAAGTTCAAAGCTGGCGCTCGGGTAAAGATAAAGATTGGGCAGGCACTTTAGTTATAACCGGAAAAAAATGAATATTTTCTATCTAAACAAAGACCCTAAGATTGCAGCTATTGAGCACAATGACAAACATTGTGTAAAGATGATCTTAGAGTATGCTCAAATGCTGTCAACAGCACATAGAGAGCGTGATGGCGATGAAAGAGCAGATGAATTATCTATGTATAAGAGAGCGCACTTAAATCATCCTAGTACAGTTTGGACTAGAGAAAATGAGGCTCAGTATAAGTGGCTGTATGAACTATTTGTAGCATTAGCAGAGGAATACACTTATAGATATGAAAAAAAACATTCTACAGATATTTTATTAAGGGATGTTCTAAAAAATCCACCTAAAAATATACCAAAAGATCAGACTTTTAAACAACCGCCTCAATGTATGCCTGATGAATATAAATGTGAAGATTCTATAATTGCATATCAAAAATTCTATATGGGAGAAAAAGCTCACTTTAGTAAATGGAAGAAGAGAGACATCCCTGCATGGTATAAATAATATATGACAAAAAAATTTTTAATTTTAACCATAAGTATTTTCATAGCATTTTCTTTTATTAATGCAGATGAGGCTGACAAATCTAAAAACAACTTACTAGGAGACATTCAAATTCAAAAGCTCTTTACAGAATACCCGCTATTCAAACTCCGATATGAAAACTATGCAGTAACTGATCAAATTAATTTATCTGATTTAGATGATATAAGTGTTGTAATCATGTTTGGCACTTGGTGCCATGACAGTAAAAGAGAAGTACCACGCATGCTTCGTATTCTAGATGCGGCTGGGTTAACTTTAGAAAAAATATCTTTAATTGGAGTTGATATTAATAAACAAGAACCAAATGGACGCGGAGAATTTTATAACTTAAAAAATACCCCAACTTTGATACTTTTAAAAAATGGTAAAGAAGTAGGGCGCATCATTGAGCGCCCTAAAATAAGTCTTGAAGCTGATTTAATTAATCTGATGACCAGGTCATTGGAACCTGTTGTTGAGGATTAAAAACATCTGGTCCAAATACTGGATAAGCATTGGCAGCAGCTGTTATTTCATCTTCACTTAAATATTCGCTAGGAATAAGTTTGAATACATCAAGTCCACGAGCAATTTCAGTTCCATAGATATAGCCTTTGTAGTAATAAGTTGACCAATAACCACCACTACTAAGAATATCCTCAAAAATAGGACCTCTATCAAAATAAGCAATTTCTACTGGATTGGCTGAATCAGTAAAATCCATTATAGATAAGCCTCCCTGATACCAGGCCTGGACAAAAATATCCCGATTGGGTACTGGAATTATAGATCCATTATGCGCAACGCAGTTTTCTGTTTCTAATTGTGGTGCTGGCATTTTGTAATGACTTTGAAATACAAGTTTATTATCAACAATGTCATAGATAGCATCAGCTCCCCAAGTAAGAGGGTCCCAAGCACGACAGCGAGCTCGGCCACCGCCACCCCATTCATCTGTAAATATTAATTTTGTGCCATCATTGTTGAATGTGGCAGAATGCCAATAGGCAAAACCTACATCAGTTACTACATCTAATCTTTTTGGATCATATGGATCAGTTATATCAAAAAGAATTCCATTGCCAGAACATGCTCCTGCAGCCAAATTAGCCGAAGGAAATACAGTTATGTCATGACATTGGTCAGTACGTCTCGTATCTTGAGTATCATTTCCATGATCACCACCTCGCCATAGTCCTGCTAGAGAACCTGTTTCAGGGTCTGCAAAAACTGCTGGACTACTAACAATTTTTGATTTGGATGGATCAGCAATTGGGATTTCAATTACATCAATACGAAAAAGAGCTGTTCTTTGATCGCCGGGTATATTACCTACGCATTGTTCTAGCTCATCTGAATCTCTAACACTTCCAGTCCCAGAGTTATAAACAATAATTTTTCCATCTGCAGTTGGACCAGCGACAACAGAATGAGTATGGGAACCACGACAAGTTTGAACAGCACCAACTTGTTTTGGTCTACTTAGATCAGAAATATCAAAAATTCTTATTCCACGAAAACGTTCAGGACTTGCATCTTTGCCAACACCCCCAAGACCACAATCAACACGAGAGCGTACTTGTTCAACTGACATAATCAATATATCTCCAACTACTGATACATCTCCTTGTCCACCAGGGCAAACTACTGAAGAAACTAGATCAGGGATACCATTATCATTTAGCTTATATATATTAAAACCATGGTAGCTTCCAGCTATTAAGACATCATCTCTAAAAGCCATATCTGTATTGGCAAAACTTAACATAGGAGAACGTAGTGCACTAGCTGCCTCGACTGAAGTTTCCTCTTTTTCCTTCTTTTTCAAAGTAGTGTCTTCTGATCCTCTTGCTGATGGATTGCTTGGATCAAAAAAACCAGTTGGTTTTCTCAAAGAAGTAATTAATTCCATATTTAAAATAGCTTCATCAGCAGTGAAAAGCCCTGGAGCAAGTCCAGCTCGCGGATCATCTGAAAGGCCGACAGCAATGGCGTTCATTCTTTCAATTTCTACTCCTTGATCATTAACTAAATCAGATACAAATTCATTTAAAACGGGGTCATAAGTTGAACCAACGAAACCTTTTAAATCTTTTACCATTACTAAAGCACCATCATGGTGAGCGATCATAAGCTGTAAAAATAGCCTATCAAAATCTGTACTTTCTGAATTTCTAAGATCTTCTAATTGTTTTGGTGTTGCCATTCCAACCATATCTAAGTGCATATGCATTCCGTCCATCTGATCCATTCCATGCATCTCATCCATCTGATGCATTCCATGCATCTCATCCATCTGATGCATTCCATGCATCTCATCCATTTCATTTAGATTTGGCACATTTTCATTTCTATCTTTTAACCAGCTTTCCATAAAATTAATTTCGTCTTCTTGGGATACGTCTATACGAAGAGCTAAATCTAAAATAGTTTGATTGTTTGTTCTTTTTGGGGCCAAGCTAGACATAACAATGGCCTGTTGATGATGAACTATCATGCCTTGTAAAAAACTAACATCAGCTTTTGTATAAGATGAATCTGCAATTGCTGTTGCGGCTTCAGCATCTAAGTTTTTCGACGATTCCCCTGGAGCTCCAGGTTGAATAATTGGAGCATTGTTTTCTCCTGAAAGTGGAGCACTAATTAAAATTGCCAAGATAATGACTATACGTAACGGGATATAAATAATTTTTAACATCACTAAATGTTATCATCAATGAAAAATAAATGAATAAATTTGAAAATTTATTAGCACTATCACCTTTGGTATATATCATTCATCATGCAGAAGAACACATAATCTTTAATTTTAGAGAATGGCGTGAAAAATATTTCCTTGATAATAACTTTTTGTCTACTGAAGAGATGCTTATGAGACTCATAGGCGTATTTCTAATTATATTTTTTATTCACTTAGTCACTAAGAATAGGCCAAGCGCACTTATAGCACTATTTTTTTTAATGGGCTCTCAAGTAGTTAATGTAATCTTCCATACTTTTTTTAGTTTTTATTACAATGAATTTAGTCCTGGAACTATTACAGCGATATTACTTTATTTACCATTGAATTATTTCATTATAAAAGCTGCATTTAATGAAGGTTTCCTTAAAGACAAGATGGAAGTAATTCTAATTTTTTCCCTTGGATGTACTACCTTTACACTCTTTGAAATTTTTGGTCCCTTTGTTTTGGCTATTTCGACACTGTTTTGTGCTTTTTATTATGTTTATTCAGCGTATATAATGAAAGCAAGGTAAAAATATGAAGAAATATAAAAACTTAAAAGAGTTTTATCCTTACTATCTTTCTGAACATGAAGGCAAGACCACGAAACTATTCCATTTTACAGGTACTGCATTTTCTATTTTTTTCTTCGTAAGATTTTTTTTAACCATGGACGCACTTAATATTCTTTATGCTGTGCTATCTGGTTATGGTTTTGCTTGGGTGAGTCATTTCTTTATAGAAAAAAACAAACCAGCAACTTTTACTTATCCGCTTTTTAGCTTAATTAGTGATTACATAATGTTTTGGGAAATTATGCGCGGAAAACATAAGATTTTTTGAATTTAAAATTCTAAAGATTTAGCTATTAATTTAAATTTTTTTTAAGTTATACTGAAGCAGTGAAAATTTTACTAAAAATTTTATTAGCATTATTAATATTGAGTGGTTGCTCAATATTTGTCGATGAGTACCAGAGAGATCAAAGAAAAGTTATTAAATACTTGTTAGAAGACTTGCCTTTACCAGAAGATGCTTCAATTGTTAAGGTTCCTACAGTTTTACTTGGAACTGGAGATGCTATTTCAGGTAGGATTACTCTTATTTCTCAATATAGTCCTGCTGAAAACCTAATATTTTATAGTAATAATACTCCACAGACTGGGTGGACTTTGGTATCGTCTAAAGTTGGCAAAGAAATAACTATGGTTTATACAAAGAATGGTAGATTCGCAACTATAGTAATTACACAAAGAGATAGTTTCAGGGGATTTGTTCAGGGAAGCTGGGCAAGTGATCTTGTCATTTCTGTTGTGCATCCGGACTCAATTGCCAATCAACAGCCTTTCTCTGATCTTGATTATCCAATTGATCCAGTGTCAGAAACAATTCTAGATTAATTATCAGAAGTAAATTCTAAATCTAAATCTAAAACTACAGGGCAGTGATCTGATGGTTTTTCCATGGCTCTAATTTCATGATCTATTTCAGAATTTATGTATTTAGCTTGCAATTTTTCAGATAGAAGAAAGTGATCAATTCTCAAGCCTCTTTTAGGAACTTGGTCAAAGCCTCTGGAACGATAATCGAACCAAGAGCATTTTGTAGAATCAGGATTTCTCTCCCTCCATATATCTTTTAAGCCAAGTGCAGTTACTTTTTCATACCAGGCCAACTCTTCAGGCAGAAATGCGGTATGTCCTTGACTCAACCATCTTTTTATCCCGTCTTCATTCATACCAATATCATTCCTATTTGGAGCTATATTGAAATCTCCAGTTATTACAATATTATCAAGTGAAGATAAGTGTTTAGTTATTCTTTTGTAATATCTTTCCTTGTATGGAAATTTATCTGGGTGTTTTCTGTTTTCACCTTGAGGGAAGTAAGAATTGCAGACAGAGATCAAACCTAAGTTTGTTTTATAATCACATTGAATAAATCTTTTTTGCATCTCATCATGGCCTCCATCAAGCCCTTTCTGAACAAATGCTGGTTGCATCTTTGAAAAAATAGCAACTCCATGAAACCCTTTTTGCCCATAATTAAAATAATGGTAGCCTAATTCTTCAGGGATATGAGCTGGAAAATCTTCATCACTAACTTTGATTTCTTGAATAGCGATAATGTCAGGATTGTATTTTATTTTTAATTCTTCTAATTGATGCGGTCTAGCTCTTAAGCCATTAATATTAAAACTTATAATTCTGATCATGACTCTATTTCAATTAAGTCTACTAAAATTTTAAGAGATTGATCTATTTCAGCATCAAGGACAAAATCATCTATAGTTTCACGATCTAAATAATCTTGATAGGTGTCAAAAAGATCCTCTCCAGATATTTCTCTTCCAAGATTAATTAGCTTGAGATTTCTTGTTTTATTCTCTTTATAACTTAAAGATCTGTCTAAAAATTTTAAACTCAATTTTTCTTTATTGTTTTCTCTATGGTTTTTAATTCCATTCATTTCTAAAAAGTATTCAGATTCTGTAAGTCTTTTTTCATGTTTTGTTAGGTAGATATCCATACTTAATTCATCATTTGCAAAATACCTAGAATCGTTAATTCTAGTGGGCCTTATAGCATTTTCATATCTATCTTCACCAAGCCCATCACTGTTAATTAAAGATGGAATTTTCAGATTTGGCTTAACACCAAAAATTTGTGTTGGCTCGCCTGTAACCCTGTAATATAACGAATCCGTTATTTTTATTTGTCCGTTCTCTGTTTCAGTAAATTTTTGTACACTACCTTTACCAAATGTTGTTTGGCCTACTATTATTGCTCTATTATAATCTTGCATTGCTCCAGCAAATATTTCTGAAGCTGAGGCTGAAAACTTATTTACTAGAACAACTAAAGGCTTATTCCATGATCTATTGGATTTCCATGTGTTGTAAACAACTACATCTTTATTAGGACTTTTTATTTGAACTGTAGGACCAAAATTTATGAAAAGTCTAGTTAAAGAATCGGCTTCATGTAGGTATCCACCTCCATTATTTCTTAGGTCCATTATTAGCCCATCAATATTATTAAATTTGAAATCTCTTAAAATCTTTTGAACATCATTGCTGACACTTTTACACCCATAACTATTTAATTCAAAACACTCAGTGTCGCTATAGAATGAAGGCACTTTGATATAACCTAATAATTTGTCATTAAAATTAATTGTTTCATTGGAAGTATCACTTTCCTCAAGAGAAACTTTACGTCTTTCAAGTTCAATTACATTCTTCCCATCCTCATTTTCAATCTCCAATTTAACTATCGTTCCTTCTTCGCCTCTTATTTTTTCGACTATGTCATCCAATCTCCAGCCAATGACATTAATTAATTTTCCTTCTCTTCCTTCTCCTACACGTACAATTTTATCTCCAACCTTTATTTTATTTGACTTTAATGCTGGACCACCAAGCATTAATTCCTCTATCTTTGCTTTCTCATTTTCGTAACCAAGAATCGCACCTATTCCTTCAAAACTTAAATTCATTCTTAAGTTCCAATTTTCTAGATCTCTCTTGGAAAAATATGATGAATGGGGATCAAGCAAAGATAAGAAGTTATTTGCTAATAAACCAAACTTATCTGACTCTCTAATCTTACTTAGAGAAGATGCTCTATCTGAATAAGATTGTGATAAATCGGTAATCGCTTCTTTGTAAGATTCACCTTCAAGTATTTGGGCAATAATTTCATTTTTTAAATATTTTCTTTCATGCTCATATTTTTCGTTCTCATTAACAAAATAATTTTCTCTAGGCTCAAGAGATATATACTCGTTTTTCTTAAAATCAAAATTATAAAATTTTAAAAGATTTTTTCGGTATGTAATTGATTCATTAAATCTTTGGTAGAATTTTTCTACGCTTTTTTCAAAGATCAAATAATCATCTAAACCAATTTCTAGATTTAAAATCTCTTCAATATCAGCTTGCATAAAAACAGTTTTTTGTGGATCTAATTTTTCAAGAAAATCTTCTATAAATTCTGTATTGAGATAATTAGATTCATTGAATTCCAATATGGAGGATTCATTAAATGTATCAATAATAGATTTAAACTCTTTAGAAGCATCAAACTCGAGTTGCTCATTCTGTTCAGAACACCCTACTAATAGAAGTATAAGAAAAATTTTAGAATACTGATTTAATATCATATTTGACTTTTTCATCTTCTATAATTTGATCTTTATTTTGCCAAACTCCTTCTAGGAAATTCCTCAACTCTTCTCTCGCTTCAGTATCGGTAGCATAATCTTTATTTCTTAACTTTTCAGGTATGGGGTAAGTATTTATAGTTACACTTGCTTCATTCATATCACCACACAGAAAGTTCCAAAACGTCCTTTTATCTGTCTTATAAACTAAAGTTATGTCAGTTAAATGATCAATATATGGCATTACTTCTAACGTATAGCCCATTCCTCCAATTTTAGGAGCCATTAAATTAATAAACTTACTATTTGAGTTATTATATTTCGTCTTATCAATCCTTGTTCCTTCAATAAATCCACATACATTTGTTGGGTACAATTCGTAAAATCTACAAGCACGTATTGTTGATTCTTTATCAGTTTTTGCTAATTCAGGATTTGCTTTTATTGCCTCTTTTGATCTTCTCACAACAAATGGCATAGCAAGACCTATATTTGCTGCCCAGGTAATAGGAAGCCACCACAATTCAGCTTTCATAAATATTTTAGGTACGCTCATCTTGTAATTTGTAAAGTAAATAAACAAAAATATATCAGCCCAGCTTAGATGGTTTATGGTGGTAAATTGCCATATATCTTTTTTTAGTTTTTCAGCACCATGTACCACATACTTTGGTCTATGCATAATGTCTTGTATAGCTTTCCACGAAGCTAAGGTGAGTTCACCGAACCAATCATTGATCTTTAAAATCAAAATTTGAAGTGGCTTATATGGAATAAATCTGAGAATACCAATTGGTATTACTGTAACAATAACCAAGAAAGCAGTTATTAGAATCAATATGAAGGTTATTACACCTGTTAATATCCTTATCATTTTATTCTTTGCCAAATTTGTTCAAGCTCCTCTAAACTCATTTTATCAAGGCTTGTTTTCATAGATTTAGCTTCATTCTCCATTTTTCTGAATCTATTCTCAAATTTTAAATTAGTTTTTCTAATAATATCCTCTGGTTCAAGATCATAATAGCCAGAAAGCCTGATTAAAGTAAAAAATATGTCTCCTATTTCTTCAGCTATGCCGTCTTTATTCGATTTTTTTTCTTCAATTTTTAATTCAGCAATTTCCTCATCTACTTTTGCAACTATGTCTTCTGAATTTTTCCAATCAAAACCTACTCTGGTAGCTCTTTTTTGGAGTTTCTTAGTTCTCGTTAGACTCGGTAAGTTTTTTGGTACATCATCCATTAGTGAGTTCAAATTTTTATCAGACCTTTCTTTCGCTTTTATATCCTCCCATATTCTTAAACTATCTTTAGCATCTTTTGCATTTCCATCATCAAATATATGGGGGTGCCTTCTAATTAACTTAGAATTTAATTCATCTACAACATCCTCAAGGGTAAACAGATTTTCTTCCCTTGCCATTTCAGAATGAAAAACTATTTGAAATAAAAGATCTCCTAATTCTGCCTTTAGATCTTCAAAGTTCTCTCTTTCTATTGCGTCTGCTACTTCATAAGATTCTTCAATAGCAGAGCTTGCTATAGATTTAAAATCTTGTTCTTTGTCCCAAGGACATCCAGACATAGGATCTCTTAATTTTCTAAAAGTAATAATAAGTTCTTTTAATTTACTATCTAATTTGCTCATAAATTTCTAAAATATTTGCTCAATGTTAAATTATAAAAGTATTTTAGTTGTTGCGTATGATTTAGAAAAATCTCAAAAAGCGCTTCTAGATGTAGAAAATGTCTTGAAAGAGAATTCTGTACCATATGAAGTCTTTGGCGCACATAAAAATAATTGCTTCGATCTGGTTCTGGTTATCGGAGGAGATGGATCTATGCTTTCCGCTGCAAAAGAATTCTCGTCTCTTGATTGCCGGTTTTTAGGAGTTAATCTCGGAAAAGTTGGTTTCATGGCTGATCTAGACTATGAAAATTTAGAAGTTGGACTAATGGAGGTACTGACTGGTTCTAATATTGTTGAAGAAAAAGAAGCTTTAGAATGTAACTATAATGGCAAGAAATATACTGCATTTAACGAAATAGTCCTTCACACCCAGAAAAGTTATAAGTTAATGCAATTTGAAGTTAGGGTAGACGGAGACTTTGTCTATAAAAAAAGAGCAGATGGATTAATTATCTCAACATCAAATGGATCAACAGCCTATTCATTATCAGCAGGTGGGCCAATAATATCTCCTTCTGTAAATGCTTTTGTGATAACTTCCTTAAATCCACTTTCATTATCAGCAAGACCACTAATTATTCCAAGTGATTCTAAGATCGAAGTCAAATTAACCAAAACCCCACCTGAAACCGAAAGTTACATAATCATAGATGGTAATGAAGAGATTAAAGTTGAAGAAGCTCTTAAAGACTTTGTTGTAACAAAAAGCAAACAGAGCTTTAGTCTATTACATCCTGAAGATCATGATTTCTTTGAAACTTGTCGTGAAAAGCTGAATTGGAGCTTATCTAAAGACGAAAAATAGCTCTGTATTAAGACTTTTTGTATAATCCAACCACTATGTTAGTAAAAAAAGTTATATTGCCAGTAGCTGGTCTAGGAACAAGATTCTTGCCTGCAACTAAGTCGACACCAAAAGAAATGTTGCCTGTTGTGAGCAAGCCTTTAGTACAATATGCGGTTGAAGAAGCATCTAAAGCTGGCATCGAAGAATTCATTTTTATAACACACCATACAAAAACAACTATAAAACAACATTTTGAAGAAAATATTGGTCTTCATAACAAGTTAATTGAAGATGGCAAGAAAGATTTAGCAGAGGCTATAAAAGGCATAGGTGGGGAAGGGGCAAAATTTACCTATATAGAACAATCTGAGCCAAAAGGATTGGGCCATGCAATTGGCTGCGCTAAAGATTGTATAGATGAAAATGAATGGTTTTTTGTAATTCTTCCCGATGATTTGATAATGACTAAAGAATTAAATGTTACAGAGCAAATGATTGCCACCGCCAAGTCACAAAATAAACAGGTTTTAGCACTACAAAGAATTGATGATGAGGAGATTTCTAAATATGGGGTAATATCCCCAGTATCCACAGAAGAAAAAATATCCAAACTTAATGGCATCGTTGAAAAACCAGATTATGCTGATGCTCCATCTAATTTGGCATCTATTGGGAGATATTTATTTAATCAAACTATTTTTAATCACATCAATTATGAAAATCCAGGGAAAAATGGAGAAATACAAATCACCGACGCAATATTGAGTGATGTTAAAAATTTTGTAGGGTATGAATTTGATGGAATGCGTTTTGATTGTGGGAGCAAAGCAGGCTATATAAAAGCTAATATTGAATTTGGTTTAGCTGATGATGAATTGCATACTGAATTAAAGTCATTTATAGAGGAAAAGAAAAATTTATAAGTTTTTTCGAAGATTAATTTTTATACTGCCGCCTGAATTTGCGCAAAAGCTTTCGCTCTTCTATCTAAAAATATTTTCATTTCTTTACAAATTCCCCCAAGAAATAAAAGAAGTAAAAGGTTTAAATGTTAAGAATAGACTTGGTTTAGCTGCTGGCCTCGATAAAAATGGCGAATTAATTAAAGAAATGGACAACATAGGTTTTGGTTTCATAGAAATTGGAACTGTCACACCTAAACCTCAGTATGGGAATCCTAAACCAAGGTTAAGGCGATTAGTGAACCATGAATCTTTACTAAATAGTTTGGGTTTTAACAACGACGGTGTAGAGAAAATTCAGAAAAGACTGGAAAAATTAGATCATAATTGCATTTTGGGCATCAATATTGGCCCCAATAAATCAACACCAGCAGATAAATTTTATGAGGATTATTCGATCTGCATGAAATCTTTAGCAGAGCATGCAGACTATATGACTATAAATATTTCTTCACCAAATACACCTGAGCTAAGAGATATGCACAAAAAAGAAAATATAGAAAAAATTATAAAAGTTGTTCTTGAAGAGCGTGATAATACAAAAAATAAACCAAAAATTTTAATAAAACTTTCACCAGATGAAAACGATCAAACGTATTTAGAGCTAATAGAATTAATTAATACAACAAATGTTGATGGAGTGATAATTTCAAATACATCCGCTAATCAAGAACTTAAAAAAGAACTAAATGTTGATAATTTGCCGGGCGGTATTTCAGGTTTAGCAATAAAAAATAAATCAAATGAACTTTTAAAGTTCATCAAAAAAAATCTTAAGGAAGAAAAAATACTTGTTGCAGTGGGTGGTGTTTTTGATGTAGATTCTTATAACGAAAAAATTGATATGGGTGCAGATCTAGTCCAAATGTATACAGGATTAGTTTTTGAAGGCCCTAACCAGGTTAGAAGAATTGTAAAAAATGGCAGATAAATCATTAGTAATCGTCGAGTCACCGGCAAAAGCAAAAACTATTAGCAAATATCTTGGCAAGGAATATATTGTTAAATCCAGTGTTGGCCATGTGCGGAAATTACCCAAAGGTGAAAAGGCAATTGATCGTAAAGATTGGAGTATATCTTACGAGATTGACCCAAAAAAAACCAAAGTAGTCAAAGAACTAAAGAGCGCCGCTAAAGATGTAGAAGATATTTTTCTGGCTACTGACTTAGATAGAGAAGGCGAATCAATTGCTTGGCATTTAAAAGAAATCCTAGGAAAAAAACATAATTATATTAGAGTCCGTTTTAATGAAATTACAAAAACGGCTATAAAAGATGCCTTTGATAAACCTAGCAAACTAAATGAAGAACTGATTAACGCTCAAAAAGCGAGAAGAATCTTAGACAGGGTAGTTGGCTATGACCTATCAGGAATACTTTGGAAAAAAATTGGAAGTTATGGAAAATTATCAGCTGGACGAGTTCAATCTGTTGCTGTTCGTTTAGTGGTCGAAAGAGAGATTGGCATAAAAGCATTTACTCCAGACGAATATTGGGAGATTGAAATTGAGATCAAGCATGATGATAGGAATGTAAGATTTAAATTAAATACAAAGAAATCAGACCTAGAAATAAAGAATGAAAGTGAAGCTTTGGAATTGGTAAACAATTTTCAGGATGCAGATCTAGAAATAACAGAAAATGAAAAAAAGAACAGGAAAGTTTCTGTAAGACCCCCATTTATAACATCAACTATGCAACAATCAGCAAGTTCATTCCTTGGTTATAGTCTTAAAAAGACCAACAAGCTAGCACAGGATCTCTACACTGGGGGGTATATCACATATATCAGAACTGATTCGCCTAATATAAGTGTTCTTGCACAGAATAATTGCAAACAATATCTTCTAGATACGTATGGTGAAGCCTATAGCACTCCAAGAAACTTTGCCTCTAAATCATCGAACTCTCAGGAAGCTCATGAAGCTATTAGGCCAACAGATGTAACTTTCAAACCAGATGAACTTTCATTGTCTGAAGACCATAAAAAACTTTATAAATTAATATGGAATAGATTTGTTGCGTCTCAAATGCCACCACCAGAATTAAGTGTAAACAGCATCAAAGCCAAGATTAATAACAATATTTTTGAAACTTCATTAAGCAGTATTAGTTTTGACGGTTTTTACAAGGTAATGCCACCAAGTAAATCAAGCGGTTATGTAGATTATGAATTATCCGGATTAGATGTAGGTATTAATAAAAAAATAGAATCAGTTGATAAGTCACAACATTTCACTAAACCTCCCTCAAGGTATTCAGAGGCAAGTCTAGTCAAAGAATTAGAGAAGAAAGGTATTGGCAGACCTTCAACGTATCAAGAGACCATTACAACTATCCAGGATAGAGGTTACGTGAGAAGTGAAAATAAAAGACTCTATGCTACAAAAATAGCAAATCTTGTTACTGACAGACTGCAAAACTCTTTTAAAAATATTATGGATTATGGTTTTACAGCTGAAATGGAAAAAAATCTAGATAAAGTTGCTGAAGGGAAAGAAGATTGGAAAAAACTGCTTGAAGATTTTAATAAAGTATTTGAACAAGCTAAGAACGAGGCAGATCAATCTATGGAAAGAAATCCTCCAATAGATACAAATGTTGAATGTCCATGTGGAACAGGTAAACGTATGCATCTAAGAACAAATCATAATGGCCAATTTTTAGGTTGTGAAGGATACTTGCTTGAAGGAGATGAACAGTGCAAAAAGACTAGTTCTTTAATATCTGTAGATCTTTTTTCAGATGATGACGATAAAGAAGCAGAAAGTATATTTAATAAAACTAAGTGCAATTTATGCGGCTCAACTATGGACGCCTTCATTATAGATGAAAATAAAAAGCTACATATTTGCTCAAACTCGCCAATATGTCCTAGTACTAAATTTGAGAAAGGCCAATTTATTAAACCTAAAAATGGGGATGAAGAATTAATTGATTGTCATAAATGTGATGCAAAAATGGAGATGAAACTTGGAAGGTTTGGAAAATACTTCAGCTGTCAGGACGAATGTGGCGCAACTAGACAAATAATGAAAAATGGAGAATTGAAGCCTATTTTCATGGACCCTATTAAATTAAATGATATCAAGTGTCAAAAATGTGATGATTTTTATTTGTTAAGAGATAGCTTGAAGGGTTTATTCTTAGCGGCTTCACAATTTCCTAAAAATAGAGAAACAAGAGCACCATTAGTTAAAGAGATCATTGGTGTTGTCGATCAACTGCCTGAAAAGTACAACATTTTTTCAAATGCACTCACTGCTGATCCCGAAGGGGATGATCTTGTAATTAGATTTAATAGAAAAGATGGTAGTCACTATCTTTCTTCAGAGTTAAATGGCAAGAAAAAGAAGTGGATTTATGTCTATGAAGACAATTCTTGGAAAGAAATGCCTAGAAGTTAGCAAAAAGACTTTAATAATTTCAAAAAGTACCTAATATAAAAATATGTCTAAGTATTTAGAGCTAGTTGAAATTTCAGAAGGTGTTGTAGTTCTAAGACGATCAGATCTCAAAGACTCACCTCTAGTAAAAATAGAATTTTCATCAGAAGTGAAATCACTTTTGAATGGCATGGAATTCGATGTTGCTAAAGAAATGATTAAAACGGGAATAGAAACTCTAAATAGTGATATTGATGTTGATTCTTTAGATGAAGATGTATTAGAAAATCTATTAAAGAAAGATAATGCTAATAGAGTAGTGCATTAGATTAGATATTCTCTCTTAAAATACCAACAGCCTTTCCTTCTATTGTGAAATTTGAGCTTTCATCAAGCATGATATCGTCATAATTTTTATTTTCAGCTACCAACCTTACGCCTTTACTATCTTTTTTAAATCTTTTAAGAGTAACTTCATCATCTATTCTCGCAACTATGATCTCGCCATTTTCAGCACCTGAAGATTTTCTAATGCCAACCAGATCATCATTTAAAATTCCAGCATCAATCATGCTATCCCCACTTACTCTTAAGAAAAAATCAACATTTTTAGTCAGAGGGTTAAAGGGTATATTTTTTTCTACATTTTCGTAAGCAAGTATCGGAGTTCCTGCTGCCACTAGTCCAATAAGAGGAATCCCAGAAACTTCTTCAATTAATTTTATTCCTCTAGAAGAACCAGGAACTTTTTCTATAACACCTTTTTTTACAAGGGCTTTTATATGCGATTCTGCCGCATTAACTGATTTAAAACCTAAAATTTCTGCAATTTCTACTCTTGTAGGCGGATAACCATTATTCTTTAGAGAGTCTTTAATTATATTAAAGACTTTGATCTGTTGAGCTGTTAGGTTTAACATATACTGTAATTATATACAGTAAATATTAAAATATACAAATTTTATGTCTATATTAAAAATTGGAATTAGCTCTAGAGCCCTATTTGACCTCAATGAAGGCCATAAAATCTACAAAAAAAAGGGCATTAAAAAGTATTCAGACTATCAGAGAAAAAATGAAGATGTTTCCTTAGATAAAGGCGTAGCCTTTTCCTTGGTGGAAAAGCTTCTAAAAATGAATCGGCCAAAAGACAAGATAGTAGAAGTAATTTTATTATCTAGAAATAGTTCTGATACAGGCTTAAGAATTTTTAATTCTATTGAAAAAAATAAATTAGACATTACAAGAGCTGTATTTTCCGGTGGCGAAAGTCCATTCCCTTATGTTGATGCTTTAGATATAGATTTATTCTTATCTGCAGATATAAATGATGTTAAAGTCGCGCTTGAGAACAATATTGCAGCTGCTCATATTTTTACTGAGAATTATCAGCCCTCAAAAAGCAAGCAACTACGAATAGGTTTTGATGCTGATGCAGTTATTTTTTCTGACGAATCAGAAATCACTTTTAAGAAGAAGGGTTTAAAAACTTATTTAAAAGAGGAAGGTAGGTCAAAAGAACCTATAGCTCCTGGACCTTTTAATGGTTTTTTGAAGAAATTAAATATCATTCAATCAAAATACTCGGCAGATACGTGCCCAATAAGAATAGCCTTAGTCACTGCTAGAGCAGCTCCTGCACATAAAAGAGTTATAAATACATTAAGAAAAGAGAATATAAGAATAGATGAAACTTTCTTTCTTGGCGGGCTATCAAAAGGAAAATTTTTGAAAGGCTTCTCTGCTGATATATTTTTTGACGATCTAACTGAAAACTGTATTGAAGCCACTAGTCATGTATCAACTGGTCATGTACCATACGGGATAAATAACCCCAAATGAAAATACTCTGCACCGATCTAGAAGGTACTCTTGCCCCTGAAATTTGGCAAGAAATAGGCAAAGAATTTAAAGTACCAGAACTCAATCTGACCACTCAAAATATTGCAGATTTTGACAAACTAATGTCTATAAGAATGTCAGCACTTGAAGAAAATAAGATAAGTTTTGAAACTTTGTCAGAATTCTTAGAAAGTATAGAGCCATTTGATGGAGCTAAGGATTTCTTAAATTCAATAAATAGCCATTACCAAATTATTATTGTTTCAGATACTTTCTATGAATTATGTATGCCAATAGTAAAAAAGCTTGGTAATTTCCCTATATTTTGTCATCACTTAAAGATAAATAATGGATTTATTGTTGGTTATGAAAAGCGACAAGAAGAACCTAAAAAAAAGGTAGTTAAGGGATTTCAAAGCATGGATTTTAAATGTTTTTGTATAGGAGATTCTTATAATGATATACAAATGATAGATCAATCATCAGGAGCATTTATTTTTGCACCTCAGGAAATAA
>MDTB01182233.1_pt1 | contig 17007 bp, 17 predicted proteins | sample 811161 | NCBI WGS metagenome assembly MDTB01 (sample SAMN05326650, study PRJNA326480) | marine metagenome | isolation source: seawater | place: Mediterranean Sea | collected 2009
ATCTCGCCGAGACCCTTCAACCGCTGGAAATCCTTGGTGTAGTTGGGGCGCTCAGCCATGAAGGCACCCTTCGCCGCATCGTCTTTCAGGTACACCGTCTCCTTGGTGGAGACCTTCGTGCTGTAGAGCGGCGGTTGGGCGATATAGACGTAGCCGGCTTCGACCAAGGGGCGCATCTGCCGGAAGAAGAAGGTCAGCAGTAGTGTGCGGATGTGGCTGCCATCGACGTCGGCGTCAGCCAGCAGGATCACCTTGTGATAGCGAGCTTGGGTGACGTCGAAGTCGTCGGCGAATCCAGCACCAATCGCCGTGATTAACGATTGGACTTCGGTGTTCTTCAGCATCTTGTCGACCCGGGCCCGCTCAACGTTCAAGATCTTGCCTCGGATCGGCAGAATCGCCTGGGTCTCGGGATCGCGGGCCCGAACGGCCGAACCACCCGCAGAATCACCCTCGACGATGAACAGTTCGCGACGCTCAGGCTCTTTGGCGGAACAGTCCTTGAGCTTGTCAGGCATGCCAGCACCGTCGAGCAGCGACTTCGAGCGGATCGCCTTGCGGGCATCAGCCGCCGCAACACGGGCTCGGGCGGCGTTGTTCGCCTTGGCGACGATGGCCTTGCCCTCAGCTGGGTGCTCCTCGAGCCACTCCGCCATCTTGTCGTTAGTGACCTTCTCGACCAGCGAACGCATCGAGACATTGCCGAGCTTTGACTTGGTCTGACCTTCAAACTGTGGTTCGCCGATGCGAGCGGAGATGATCGCCGTAAGGCCCTCGCGAATGTCCTCGCCTGTGAGGTTGTCGTCCTTTTCTTTGAGCAGGCCTTTGTCGCGTGCGTAGTTGTTGACCGTGCGGGTCAACGCCGTGCGGAATCCCTGCTCGTGCATACCACCTTCGAGGGTGGAGATGCCATTAGCGAAGCTGTGCAGACCGTCGGAGTTGAAACCGGTGTTCCACTGGAACGCAATCTCAACCTCGTGCGAATTGCCATCGATGATCTCGGCGCCTCCGAAGTACCCGACTGACTGGAACAAGGCCTCCTTGGAGGAGTTCACGTGGGTGACAAAATCCATGATCCCACCGTCGTACTTGAAGCTAAACCACCCGTCAGGAACGTCGGTCTCAACGGTTGCATCGGGACGTTGATCGCGAACACGAATCTCGAGGCCACGGTTGAGGAATGCCATCATCTGAAAGCGTTCCTGCAGGGTCTGGAAGCGGTAGTCAGTCTCGTCGAAGATCGAACCGTCGGGCCAGAACCGAACCGTGGTGCCGGTGCGAGGTATGCCGTCAATGTTGGTCGGAGCGTCGCCAGTGACAGTGAGGCGGTCCTTGAGTTCGCCGCCATCACCAAACGACATCGAATGGCGTTTGCCGTCGCGATCAATTTCGACCTCGACCCGTTCCGAAAGCGCGTTGACCACCGAGATACCGACACCATGGAGGCCACCGGACACCTTGTACCCGTCTCCACCAAACTTGCCGCCGGCATGCAAGACGGTGAGTACGACCTCAGCAGCAGTGAGATCTTCGTACTTGGGGTGTTTTCCAACCGGGATGCCGCGACCATCGTCACGAACCTCTAGGCCACCGTCGGAAAGAATCGAGACGTCGATACGGCTGCAGTGACCGGCCATCGCCTCATCGACGGAGTTATCGACGACTTCCCAGACGAGGTGGTGCAGACCCGTTGGACCGGTTGAGCCGATGTACATACCCGGGCGTTTCCGAACGGCCTCGAGGCCTTCAAGAACGGTGATGTCCTGCGCGCCGTACGACGATGGTTCGGTGGTGGTCAAGGGAGACTCCTGGCTGGCCGTAGATGGCGTGTCATCAAACGGTGTCGCGGGGGTGTTCAGTTCGCCGTCACCGCTCACTCCGACTCTCCGAAATCCCTGTCGTGGCGAGCGAGATCCAGGGTTTTCGCGTTGCTCGAGGCGATCAAATCGCACTGGCTGAGAGGGCTAAACACAGTCCCTTTATCTTACCAGTTACACGCTTGCGTTTCGTGGCAGTCAGACCCCTTAAGAACCCTGTGAAACACGTACGTGGAGGCGTCGGATTCGATCGCTTCCAGTCGCTTCGGCGAGGCGGATCACCACCTCGCGTTCGAGCCATCGGAACTCTGTGGCCCAGGTCGGATCATCAGCCGTAACGGTCAACAAATCTCCGTCAATTGAACCGGGTTTGGTGTGCTCTGCGAGGTCGGGGCCAACGATCGACGACCAAGAGCGGAAGATGATACCGAGCACATCGACAGAGGGCGCGTTGAGGTTGCCCAGCAGTTTCTCCAGGCTTGTGTCGATTCGTTGTGGTCCCTGGTTCGCGTTCATGGTGATTCCAGAGTCAACGCGCTGTTGTGCACCCGGATTACTTGGTCAGGGCGGGCCGCCGAAGGCAAGTCGGCCGCGGTCGTGAGGATCCTCTGCCCTTTTGGGAGGGCATCGAGCAGGGCCGCGGCACGATTAGGGTCGAGTTCCGAGAAGACATCGTCGAGCAACAAGACTGGCTCAGCAACACCGACGGTGCGAACAACTCCATCGGCTGCGAGGCGAAGTGCAAGTGCAAGCGAACGCTGCTCGCCCTGCGACGCGTGGGTTCGAGCGGGTGCTCCTGCGATCGTTACGTGAATTTCATCGCGGTGAGGGCCGACCGTGGTGATGCCTCGACGAATGTCGAGTTCTCGGCTGGTGAGCAGTGCATTTGCCAGTGGACCGCTCCACGACGATTCATAGTGGCATTCAACCATCGCTACTTGCTGTGCAACGGCGTCGTACGCCGTAGCGAGTATCGGCGTCATTTCGTTGAGCATTGCCCGACGAGCCGTGCGTAATCGCTCCCCCGCGTCGGCGAGCTTTGAATCCCAGACGTCGAGCGTGAACTCCGCATCAGCGTCAAGACGACCATGGACGCTTCGCAGCAGCGCGTTGCGCTGCTTGAGCACCCGCTCCACCTCACCTCGAAGTGCTGCATTGCGAGGGTGGTGGGCCGCAAGTGCTGCATCAATCCATCCACGACGCAGAGATGGGCCACCTTTGACCAACTCGAGATCATCAGGTGAGAACACCGTCACCTGGACGACTCCGAGGAGTTCGCTCGACCGGGTCGCTCGCTGCCGATTGATCAGGATCCGGTTGCGCCCCACTCTCGGGATCTCGACCTCGACGAGTTCCTCTCGGCCGTCGTCAGCCTCGATCGTCGAACGGATAACCGCAGCGTCGGCACCAAGTCGGATCAGTGCGTCATCAGAAGCGCCACGGAAGGAGCCGGTGCCGGATATCCAAGCGATCGACTCGATGAGATTTGTCTTGCCCTGACCGTTATCTCCAACAACGGCGGTCAGGCCGTCGCCGAACGACACCTCGGCACTGCGATACGAACGCCAGTCGGTGAGCGACAGGCTTCGAATCTTCACGCGTCGATCAGCTGACGCGTACCGGCATCAGCAGGTACAGGAAGTCGGGATCATCAGAAGACTTGAGCAACGCCGGCTTCAGTTCATCGACCGTTTCAAGGATGATCTCGTCACCGGGAGCGACCTCAATACCGTCAATAAGGTACTCGGGGTTGAACGCAACAGTGAGGTCATCCCCGTTGTACGACGCTTCAACCGCCTCATGGGCTTGACCGACATCTTGCGTGACAGCAACAAGCTCAAGGCCCTCAGACGACATCGCCAGGCGAACTGGTGTTGACTCCTGAGCGAGCAGACGAACCCGGCGCACAGCATCGAGCAGCGTCTCCCGGTCGACAGTGAGAGCGTTGGGGTGGTTGCTCGGGATCAATCCGCGGTAGTTCGGGAACTCACCCTCGATCAGCCGGGTGGTCACCTTGACCGGCCCGACCTGGAACCCGGCGTCGCGCTCACCGAGACGAAGCGTAATCTCGTCTGCATCACCGACGACACGCGACAGCTCTTTGAGTGCACGACTCGGCACGAGCACCTTTTGGCCTTCGCCAAGAATGGTCGTGCCTGCGAGATCACGCACCGACAGGCGATAAGAGTCAGTCGAAACAAGACGAAGCCCGTCTTCCTCCGCGGCCATGAGAACGCCAGTGAGAATCGGCCGAGCGTCGTCGCTCGAGGCGGCCTTCTCAACCTGATCGATCGCAGCACGGAACGCGGAAGCGTCAAGCGTGACGGCATCACCGTCAGCAGATGACAGTTCTGGGAACTCGTCGACGGGAATCACCCGGATCGAGAACTCTGAGGGCGTCGAAACGATTCGGGCGTCCTCGTCCTCGATAGCAATATCGACTGCGCCTGGTCGCAGCGAACGAGCAACGTCGGAGATGAGCTTTGACGGAAGGACAGCGACGCCGTCCTCGCCACCTGCTACCTCGACCTCAACGGTGATCGTCAGATCCAGGTCGCTTCCAGTTACGGTAAGGCGATCGCCGACCAACTCCATCCGGACGCCGGCCAGCACCGGAAGGGCTCCACCGCGGGTGGTTACCGCTCGACCGGCGGCGCTGAGTGCTTCGACGAGCGTGTCGCGTTCGCAGCGGAACTTCATGCTCATGGTGTTACGACTTCTCCGAGTTGATTGAGATCCAGATAGTAGAGGTACATAGGGCCTGTGGATTGTGGATGACACAGATTCTTCGTTGCGGTGACGCAGATCTTGTTTCCCCATCGCGTCCCTGACCGACCACAGGCTCGGCGGTGACCCTTACCGAGGCGGTGGATAAACCGCTCGTCGTCCCCGGGGTGTCCAGCACTGATATACATGCTGTCCCCAACACGATCCTCAGGAGGGGGCGTTGAGTCGCCGTTGCAATTCGGTGACCCGGTCGAAGATTTGTTGACGTTCTCCCATCCGGCCTTCGATCTTTCGACAGGCGTGCATGACGGTGGTGTGGTCACGAGCACCGAACTCCTTGCCGATGTCGGGGAACGAGAGATCGGTCATGTTCCGGGTCACATACATGGCGACCTGACGAGCATCAACGAGCGGCCGGCGACGGCTGCCACCGATGATATGTTCGACCTCGAAGCCGAACATCTCTGCGGTCATCTCGATGATGCGTGTGGCGGTGACCGGCTTCTTTTGATTGTTGGTGATGAGATCGCCGAGCACGAGCGAGGCTAGGTCGACGGTGAGTGGTTGTTGCGTCAGGTTGGCGTAGGCCGTGACCTTGATTAGCGCGCCTTCGAGCTCACGGATCGATTCGGTGATGTTCTCGGCGATGAACAACAAGACGTCATGAGGGATTTTGATTGTTTTTGACTCGGCCTTTTTCGAAAGGATCGCGAGACGGGTCTCAAGATCTGGCCGTTGAATATCGGTTATCAAGCCCCACTTGAACCGGCTACGAAGCCTGTCTTCAAGCGTCGGCATTGCGTCAGGGGTGCGATCCGACGAGAGCACGATCTGCTTGTTGTTCTGGTGGAGTTCGTTGAAGGTGTGGAAAAACTCCTCTTGAAGACCGTCCTTGCCCTCCATAAATTGGATGTCGTCGATCAAGAGGACATCAATGTCGCGGTAACGGCGCTTGAATTCCGGGAGGGTATTGGTGCGGATTGCCTCGACGAACTCGTTCAAAAAGGTCTCAGTAGAGACGTACCGAACGCGGTAGGTCGGGTAATGGTTTGCTACATAGTTGGCGATACCCCTTAGAAGGTGGGTTTTTCCGAGACCGGAATCACCGTGGATAAACAGCGGGTTGTAGCTCGCTGCTGGGGTTTCTGCGACGGAAAGTGCTGCAGCGTGGGCGAAACGGTTCGACGGGCCGATGACGAAGTGCTCGAAGGTGAACTTTTCGTCCCGTCCTGCCGGCGACAGAGCCGGTGTATTGGTGGCCGAAGTGGCGAGTCCGAGATCAGCAGCCGGCAGTTCGATCTCAAGGGTGTTGCCTGTCGACCAGTCGGTATCGATCTCGACTCGAACAGAGACATCATGCGCAGACGTTTCGTCGATCGCGTCTTGCACGAGACCGAGGTAGCGGCCCTCAATTCGCTCTTTTTGTAGCCCGTTCGGAACGACAAGAATGAGCTCACCCTCATCGAAGGCCACTGCCTTAGCGCCACTGAAGGTGGTTCGCCAAACGGCGTCGCTCACCTGCGCCCGAATGCTGGCCGCACAGTTGTTCCACAGACCGCCGGCGTCCCCAAGATCACCCACGCTCTTCACTTCCTCTCCACAACGTCGTCCACAGGTGTGGATGACTCATCACGTTCCAGGCGCGAGCAACAAGCGCTCGTGGAGTGGATTAAGCCCCCCGAAGACTCGCAGCCCGTGCGTAGACCGGCGAACATATCAACAAGGCAACGTGGCGCAAGTTGAGATTGTGAAATGCTGAAAAACCCCAGGTCAGAGGAGATTTTTTGCCAATAAATGACATGAATGAAAGATGAAATGACATGAATGTCATTTCATCGCCATGTCGTTTGTCGAGTGCTCGGCATCGTTCGTGCAGCACGTCTGGCTGCAAGCAGGCGTTGTCGTGTGGTTCTGCGTCGAATAGATTCGCCGGGTTGACACCTCAGGTTTGTCACCAAGGACAAGCCACCTCTGTCGATCCACACCCCGATCGACAGCACCCGAAGGACTCCGCAGATGAAGCGTCCCTATCAGCCCAATGTTCGCAAGCGTGCCAAGAAGCACGGGTTCCGGTCTCGGATGAGCACACGAGGCGGCCGTGCCGTCCTCCGTTCTCGTCGTCAGAAGGGCCGCGCCCGCCTGTCGGCGTGATCGATCAGCTCGTCGGCCACCATGCGTTCGCCCGACTCAGGGTTGAGGGCACGCGACGAGGTCGGGGGCCGATTCGACTGGTCGTTCGGCCCGAGACCACACAGCAACCACGCTTCGCGTTTGCTATACCACGCTCAGTGGGAACGTCGGTTGTGAGGAATCGAACTAAACGTCGCATTCGTGCGGTCCTCGTCGACTTGGAGCGGACATCGCCGGGTCTAACCGGGGGTGATCATCTGATCCGAGTCACCGCACCGATCGACGACTGGTCTCATGCAACACTGCATACCACGATGGCAACGCTTCTTCTCCCCGATCCGAGCACTCTCGACGGAGGTCGTCGATGAGCCCAATCGCGCGTCTGTTGCGTGCTGGTGTGCGGATGTATCAGTGCCTGGCTTACGGCCGGCCATCGCCATGCCGGTACACGCCATCGTGTTCCCTCTATGCCGTTGAAGCGTTCGAGCTCCACGGCGTCGTCCGAGGTGGCTGGTACGCCACCCGCCGCCTGTGTCGGTGTCACCCGTGGAGCAGCCACGGCTATGACCCGGTCCCACCCGCCCAGGAGTCCTCATGTTCGACCTAATCGCCCAGGTACTTGCCTTCTTCTACTCGCTGGTCCCGTCCTATGGCGTGGCGATCGTCTTGCTCACGTTGGCCGTGATGATCGTCGTCACCCCATTGACGCTCAAGAGCACGCGCTCGATGCTGCAGATGCAGCGACTGCAACCAGAACTGAAGGTGATCCAGACGCGTTATAAGGACGATCGCCAAAAGATGAACGAGGAATTGATGGCGTTCTACCAGGAGAATGGCATCAATCCGTTGGGTGGGTGTCTGCCCCTCCTGGTGCAGTTGCCGGTCTTTCTCGTCTTGTTCCGAGTCGTCCAAGGCGTCACCCGGCACGCCACTGATGCTGGTCTTGCCGGGGGATGGGCCGCTGGAAGTGCATCGTCGGGTCGCACCGACGTGGTGCAACTCACAAATGATGATCTCGTCTTCGATCCCGAGAACCTGCCGGTCGAGAGTGACATGTACCAGGACCTCATCCAGACCAACGAGATGAACTTCCTGGGGATGGATCTCTCCAAGACCGCCCTCGATGTGGTTGGGGAGAATTTCCTGGGGGCACTCCCCTACTTCGCCTTGATCGTCGTTGTCCTCGTCTCAAGCCTCGTTCAGCAAAAGCAGATCCGAGGCCGCAACACTGGCGCCCAGATCAACCCTCAGCAGGAAATGATCATGCGCATTTTGCCGTGGATGCTTCCGGTGTTCTCGTTCACGATGCCCGCCGCGCTTGTCGTCTATTTCGTTATCTCAAACTTGTACCGCATCGGCCAGCAGGGCTACATCACCCGTTCGCTGTACAGCGGTGAAGATAGTCTCGGCGCTCAAGCCCGACGTTCGCGAGAGGAAGCCCAGGCCAAGGAAAACGTGGGTGGTGGGCGCAAGCAAGGCGCTGGCCGAACCACCCCAAAGAAGGGTGAGCCGACACCAAAGCGGGCCGATGCTAAGTCCGCAACCAAACAAAAGAGTTCTCGGGGGAGTGGCGCCGGCCGAACCGGCAAGGCGCCCAGTCGTGAGCGATCCGGTGGCCGAACCACTGATCCCGGCTCACCCCAGCACAAGAAGCGCAAGCGCTGAGCCTTCTGGCCCGCTGCGCGCCAACAGAAAGAAAGGGTGATCCCTCATGGAATGGGTGGAAACCACCGGTAAGACCGTTCACGATGCCAAAGAAACGGCGCTCGACGCCCTTGGCGTGGACACTGATGATGCTGAATTCGAGCTCATCAACGACGCCCGGACTGGCCTTTTTGGCCGGGTGAAGGAAGAGGCTCGGGTTCGTGCCCGCGTCCGTCCGACAACTCCCCGTGCCAAGGATGACCATCGCCGGCGCCGCCGGGGCGGGAAGGGCCGTGGTGGCCAAGGCGAAGGCGGCCAACGGACTTCGAATGGAAAGAACCGGGGTGGACAGAAGGCCAAAAACGGGGGAGAGTCGAAGGGTTCCTCCCGAGGCGCCAAACCCAAGCAAGGGAACGACGGCGAGAAGAACACCGACAAGGGAAAGCAGAAGAGCGTGAGCGACGAGCCCACCATGCCAATCGAGGAGCAGGCCGACATCGCTGAGGCGTTCGTTGCTGACCTGGCCAAGAACTTTGGCACCACCGTGACCTGCGACCGCGATCAGGTCGCAGACGACGAGATCCGCGTGACGGTCAGCGGCGAGAATATCGGCCGCATGATCGGCCAACGCGGCATGACCGCCGGCGCCATCGATGAGCTCGTCCGTACCGTGCTTCAGCGCCACGCAGGTAGCGGACGCGGTGGCCGAATCCGGGTCGATATGGGCGGTGTGCGTGCTCGGCGTGCAGAAGCCCTTGCGGCCTTTGTTCGTGAACAGGCGGCCTCTGTCCGTGACTCAGGCGTGGCCCGTGCGCTTGAACCCATGGATGGCGCCGACCGGAAGGTTGTGCACGACACCATCTCAGACGAGGCTGGCGTCGACACGGCCTCTGAGGGCGAGGATCCCAACCGTCGGGTGATCATCGTCCCTGCTGGGGATGCTGACTGACGATCAACTGGCCTCGCTTGATGAGGCCTGGACGCCTGCCCGTGCGGCTGGCGTCATTGGTACGGCGTCCATCGATACGCTTGTCGAACACACGGTCTGGTTTGCCCGGGCCGTGTGTTCGTCGTTTTCGGCAGAGTTCGATGAGTTTCAGGGCTGCATCGTCGATGTAGGGACCGGTGCAGGGCTTCCCGGTGTGATCCTGGCGGCGCTCCTCCCTTATGCTGAACTTCGACTCCTAGACGCCTCTGAGCGGCGCCTCGACCACGCCCGTCGTGCGTCTCGCGCACTCGGCGTTGCTGATCGGGTGGACATCGTGCATGGACGGGGCGACGAATTGGCGCACGACATCGGCTGGCGTGGCATACACGATGTGGCGGTAGCCCGACTTCTGGGAGACCCAGCTGAGACTGTCGAACAGTTGGCACCATTGGTTCGGCCGGGTGGGGTGATCGTTATGGCTGCCGCAGAATCGGCCACAGATCAGTGGGATGCACTACCGGTCGCGGAGTTGCCCACCTCCGCGGTCTCATGGTCAAACTCCCCGGTCGGCCGCTTCGCGTTGGTGGACGTTCTGGCGCCCGTGCCCCCTCCGTTCCCCCGCCGAGAGCGAAAGCGCCGCCAAGCGCCCCTCTTCTAATTCGGTGTTTCACAAAGAAGAAGGTCGAACTCAGCCGGACAAATTCCTGGTTTCACGTGAAACACTCAAACATCAATCCTGGAATCACACCTATGAATGCGTGGCGATTCCAGCTGACCGTGTTCCACGTGAAACCTCGCCTCACAGGCGCGAATTGGTGGGGGAGGGTCCTTGCGACTCACGGCAGCCTCCGCGAGGATGACAGTCGTCGATCGGAAGGAGACCCCGATGTTACGACGATCTGCGAAGACGCAAGATCCTGCTCCGCCATCCGGTCCCCGCGTTTTCGCGGTTGCCAACCAAAAGGGTGGTGTCGGGAAGACGACCACGACGGTCAACCTTGGCGCATGCTTTGCCGAGTTGGAGCGTCGAGTTCTGATTATCGACCTCGACCCACAGGCCAACGCCAGCACCGGGCTCGGCCTGAACCCGCGCCAACTTGAGCATTCGCTGTATGACGTCCTTTTGCAAGATGTTCCGCTGGAAGACGCGATTGAACCGGTCTCGGTGAAGAACTTGTTCGTTGCGCCAGCGAGCCTCGACCTTGCTGGCGCCGAGATCGAACTCGTGCCGGCTATGAATCGTGAGCGCAAACTCAAGGATGCAATCGAGTCAGTGAGGGAGGACTACGACATCGTCCTCATCGACTGTCCCCCATCGCTTGGCCTGTTGACGATCAACGGACTGACTGCTGCCACCGAAGTACTCGTTCCGATCCAGACCGAGTACTACGCACTTGAGGGTCTCGGACAACTGATCCGCAATGTCGATCTCGTCACCCGAAATCTGAATCCTACCCTGGAGTTGAGCACGATTGCCCTTGTCATGTTCGACTCTCGAACGAAGCTGTCGAGACAGGTCGCCGACGAGGTTCGGGAACACTTTGGCGACAAGGTGATGCGCAATGTGATCCCCCGCACCGTTCGGCTGAGCGAGGCCCCCAGTTTTGGCCAACCGATCACCACGTTCGATCCAGAGTCCCGGGGCGCGACCGCCTACCGGACACTTGCAAAGGAGATTCTCGGTGAGTCCGACGAGACGTAGCGGCTTAGGCAAGGGCCTAAGTTCACTCATCCCGGCTGACGTTGAGACCGACGGCAGCACGTTCCGCGAGATAGACGTCGAAGCGGTGGTCCCGAACCGGTACCAGCCACGTGGTCACTTCGATGAGGAGACACTGTCATCACTGGCCGCCTCGGTTGCCGAGGTCGGGGTTATCCAACCGATCGTGGTTCGTGCTACCGACGAGGGGTACGAACTCATCGCCGGGGAGCGGCGGTGGCGAGCGGCTCGTCGGGCCAATCTGCCGTCGATCCCCGCCATCATCCGAGACTCCGATGACCTTGGATCGCTGGAAACGGCCGTTGTCGAGAACCTCCATCGCCAGGACCTCAACGCGCTCGAGGAGGCTTCGGCGTACCAGCAACTGATTGAGGACTTCGACTTCACCCAGGAGCAAGTCGCGACCCGTGTCGGTCGTTCGCGCTCTGCAGTTGCGAACACGATCCGGTTGCTTCAACTGCCGGGTCCTGTACAGCTACTCGTTATTGAAGGTCAACTCAGTGCCGGCCATGCACGAGCCCTCCTTGCAACTGCCGATCAGGCTGAGCAGGAGCGAGTTGCGCAACTCATCGTCCTGGAGCGTCTGACAGTTCGTGAGACCGAGGAGTTGCTCCGTGATGGTGATGCCGACGACGCGTTTGACGATGAAGTTGGGAACGATTCCGGCGCAGGAAAGACAAAATCGTCCGGCAAGACGACCGGTGGGACCAAGGACGCCGGCGTTCTTGAACTCGAAGAACTCTTGGCGTCACGCCTGGACACACGTGTCAAGGTTCAGTTGGGGAAAGGTCCGGGTCGATTAGTGATCGATTTTGCCGACCTTGATGATCTTGAGCGGATTTACCGCGTGATCACGCCACCCGGTACCACCACCTGAGGATAATATGTGACATTTGTCACATATTATGCTTGTGGAAAGTCTGGGGAAAAAACCGGGAACATCCTCTGGATGAGTCTGGGGATACCGGTGGACAGTGGTTAGTCGGCTCGAGGGACCGGCCGATCGCACCAACGGGCTAGTGCGTCACGGAACGACGACGCCAGCACCGGTGCCCGCTCAACCACGCGAGCGGGTTCGCCGACGCGGCACCACACGGCTGGCATACGCGTTTCGCGCAGGATCGGAATACGCATACCGACTGCCGGATGAGGCGCATCGAGCGGCCCGACGAGCGCTTGGCTTGCGTGCTTGGCCAGACCTCGGCCCCCCGCCGAGACGAAGCCTTCTGTCTGGAAGTACGCCACCGAGAGATCCTCGGCCGCAAGTGTGACGCCGAGATACACCGCCCCGTCCCACTCGTTCGCCGTTTTGGCCTGCGCCGAGAGATCGGGCTGATGAAGCGCTAGCACCTCGGAGCCGTCGGCACGAAGACGGCGCGCCAGCGTGTCGATGAGCGCAGCGACACCGCCGGTTTCGCCAACGACGATGCGACGCCCTTTGAGGCCTTGCTGACTTCGAAGACGCTCGGTCTCGCGGACCTCGGCGATGGTCTTCTCTCCCGAGCGTCGTCCGGCGAGACGCCCGAACGCCATCACGGTGTCGGGGCCCACGACACCATCAGGGGTCAGCCCCTGGTTGGCTTGGAAGTCTCGCACCGCCGACTCGGTGTCGGCCCCGAAGATGCCATCGACATAGCCGGCGTCAAAGCCGAGGCTGCCGAGTCGTTGCTGAAGATCGGTGATGTCGTCGCCACGGGTCATGGGGGAGCGCAGGTAGAGCATGCGATCGCCAAGCCGGAAGTTGGCCTCGATGAGTGCTGCCCAGGTGTGCGCGCCGCATTCGCCGTCCTCTATGAGGCCGCGTGTGGCTTGAAAGGCCCGAACGGCAGCCACCGTGTCAGTGTCGTAGATCTTGGGGTTGGCTGTTGCTGGAAAACCGGCGGCAGCGAGTCGGCGGTGGAGGTCGCGAATTGCGCTTCCCTCGTCCCCCGCACGCAGCGGTAGCCCCTGATCGGTCATCGCCCCGAGGCTATCGGCCTTCGGCTGACCCGTCCGGAAGTCCGAAACCGAAACAGCCGACCCGACGGGCCGGCTGTTTTGTGAAGGTTCGATCGGAGAGGGCGTTCCGGGTGGAACCCCCGAATCGGGATCAGATGAACTCGGCGATGTCGTCGAGCAGGGCCTGCTTGGGCTTGGCGCCGACAATGCGCTTCACCGGCGCGCCGTCCTTGAAGAGGATCAGGGTCGGGATCGACATGACCTCGAAGCGACGGGCGATGTCGCCGGCCTCGTCGACGTTGAGCTTCGCGATCTGCAGGGCCTCACCCTGCTCGTCGGCGATCTCTTCGAGGATCGGGGCGATCATCTTGCACGGCCCACACCATTCGGCCCAGAAGTCGACGAGGACGGGAGCGCCATCGCTTGCGACGGTTTCGTCGAAGGTGCTGTCGGAGAGAGTGGTGACGGCTCCTGCCATAGCGGAGCTCCTTTCATTCGTAGCGCTGAGGCACTGGTGGTTCTGGTGCCGACGTTGCCGCCGGCGTCCACGGGAGAGAACCCGTCGCGGTCGCTCGCTATTCCCGGGACTGGTGTTGGGCAGGGTCAGGTGTCGTGCAGCGCCTCGAGGTAGCGCTCGGCTTCGAGTGCACCCTGACAGCCCGAACCGGCGGCGGTAATCGCCTGGCGGTAGTAGTCATCGGTGACATCGCCAACGGCGAAGACGCCGGCGACGTCGGTGGCGGTGCGTCCGGGAACGGTCTCCAGATAGCCGTTCTCCTTCATTGCTAGTTGCCCCTTGTACAGGTCGGTCCCGGGACGATGTCCGATGGCGATGAACATGCCTGTAACGGGAAGTTCGGAGATCTCACCTGTCTTGACGTTTTCGACCTTCACCCCGGCAAGTGATTGTTCGCCGAGGTATTCTGTGACAACTGTGTCCCACAGGAACTCGACCTTCGGGTTGTTGAACGCCCGGTCCTGCATGATCTTCGACGCCCGCAACTCATCGCGGCGGTGGATGACCGTGACCTTCTCGGCGAAGCGGCTGAGAAAGTTTGCTTCCTCGAGTGCGGAATCGCCGCCACCGACCACGGCGATGTGGTGGTCGCGGAAGAAAAAGCCGTCGCAGGTGGCGCAGGTCGAGAGGCCGTGACCGATGAGTTCGGTCTCGCGATCGAGGCCCAGCATGATCGACTGAGCACCGGTGGCGATGATGAGCGAATGGGCTCGATACGTCGGGTTGGCCGCATCAGGATTACCAACCCACACGCCGTAGGGCGCAGAGGAAAGGTCGACGTGGCTGGCCTTCATGGTCTGGATCTCTGCTCCGAAGCGCTCAGCCTGCATGCGGAAGTTCATCATGAGCTCAGGACCCATGATCCCCTCGGGGAATCCCGGGAAGTTCTCGACGTCGGTGGTGAGCATCAATTGCCCGCCGGGCTGATCGCTGGTCGAGCTGGGTTCACCCTCGAGCACGAGCGGCGCAAGGTTCGCGCGAGCGGTGTAGGTCGCCGCCGTGAGGCCAGCAGGGCCGGAGCCGATGATGATGACGTCGCGTGCGTCGGACATGGGTTGCCTTTCGAGAGCGTTCGCTTCGGTGCGTTGCGGGCTGCCGGGGGACCGTAGTGGCAACCTCACGAGGGGCGGGAATATTCAGGGTGTACCAGCTCAGCTGAACAGGCCGTAGCAGACGACCACGACGATGACGACGAGATCAAGGATTGCGGCACCGAGTAGTGGCCGCGAGCTCGAACGACGCGACAACCAGGCGCCGAGTCCGAGGATTGACAGCAGACTGCCAGCGAAGAGGTGGGCAGCCCAGGTGGCATCACCGACGCCAGCGCCGATCGGCAGGTATGCGTCGGCCATACGAACCACAGCGACCAAGAAGATGGTGGCGGCGGCGACACCAAATACGGCGATCACAAGCCCGAAGACGACGGTTCGCAGGACGGTGACGGCACGGTCCGTAGTCTGCGCCTTGACCTTGTCGATCACGTCGATGACGCGGTCGGTCTGCTTCGCCGCCCAGTCCAGCTCAATCTCCCGGTCAGTCGTCATGGACGTCGAGCCTATCGCCTCCCGGCTAGGGCGATTCTGGTGAGACCACCGAGCTTGCTGCACAGTCGTTGACTGGGTGCACGAGGATGATGCGGCCACCCGTCTCCGCATTGGTGAACGCGTCGAGGGCGACCAACATGGTGAAGTCCGCGGCGCCGATCTGCACCATCGTCGACTCGACGCTGACGGTCGTGTGGCCCTGGAATTCGGTGATCAGTTGGATCGCTTCAGGGCAGATCCCGTCGAAGGGGTCGCTGCGGTGGGGGATGCCCATCACGCCGGCGTAGGCCTTGTCGATGACACTGATGACATCGCCGGCCGTCTCGACCGGCGCCAACTCGTCTGGCAGTACGTCGACACTCGCCCCCTCAATCGTCGTCGCATCACTGCCGCTGTGCCCGGGCGTGATGTCGTTGCCGAACTCGTCCTCAGTCCAGTCGCCTATCTCAGCGGCGGCTGATTGCGCCATATCCGCCGCCGTCTCCTCGGTTGCTATGTCGTCGGCGAACATCTCGAGGGCATCGTCGGCCGCAGCGTCGCTGTCGACTGCGCTGTCGGTGGATTCCGTGGCGAAGTCGCCCTCATCACCGTCGTCCAGATTGACTCGTTGGATCGCTGTGAATGCAATGGCGAGTAGGACAACGGCTGCCGCGACCGCGACAAACCGGTTGCGCTGCTCGATCCTGCGGGCCCGGGCTGACGAGAGATCGGTGATTCCAGCCGACGTTGAACTGGCGTCGAGCGCGACGGCGCGCCGCTGGTCGAGATCGTCGGTCGGAACGTTGACTGGGGCGGCAATGGCCTCGATCGCCGCCCGCATCGCGTCGGCACGCGCCAGGAGTTCGGGATCCGATTCAACGCGAGCGGCGTCGGCAGTCAGGTCGGCATCGAGGTACCGGCTGACGAGTTCGTCGAGCGCGTCGGTGTTGTCGTTCATGTCATGTGCTCTGACGTTCGTCAGGGGGGCTGAGGTTCCCGGCCATAATGTCGGCAAGCCGACCGCGCCCACGAGCGATGCGACTCCGAACGGTTCCGGGTGCGAGATCGAGCACTTCGGCGATCTCCGCGTAGTCGAGCCCGGCCAGATCTCGAAGGACGACCGGCGCCTTGAATTCCTCAGGGAGTTGTGCGAGAGCGTCGTCGATATCGATGCGTGCTGCGACGGCATCGCCGGGGTCGAGCGGTGGGCGACGACCGAGCGCTTTGTCATCGGCCTCATCGTGATCAGGGAGGCCGGGTTGCGGGCGGCGACTCCGACGCCGGAGCTCGTCGAGACAGGCGTTCGTGGCGATCCGGTACGACCAGGTCGTGAACGCAGCGCGACGATCGAAGCGGTCGAGTCCCTTGACGATTGCGATCAACGCCTCCTGGGTGGCGTCGAGCGCGTCGGCGTCGTTTCCTGCGATTCGTCGACAGATCGCGTAGATGCGGGCCTGATGCTTTTGCAAAAGGGCATCAAAGGCGCGGCGATCGCCGCGCCTTGCGGCCGTGATCAGCCGGAGATCGTCGGGATCAGGTGCGATGCCGCGACGCTACTCCGGGACGGTGAACGCGTAGCCGACGACGCGAGGACCACCGTGGGTGCCGACCACCGGCCCGATGACTTCGGTGCGAGCTTCGCTGACGTCCGCGACTTCACTTATGAGCGCAACGAAGTCGTCGATATCAGGGGCTTCGCCGTGCATGATCGCCAGGTTCTCGATCTCGCCGAACTCTGCGAGGTTGTTGCGCATCCAGATCATCGACTTCTTGCGGGTGCGTTGTTTGCCGGCCTCGTGCACCTCACCGGTGGAGATGTCGATGAGTGGCTTGATCGAGAGCATCGAGCCGAGCAGCGCCTGGGCGCCGCCGATGCGACCACCCTTCTGGAGATTTTCGAGGGTGTCGAGTGCACCGAAGACATGGGTGCGGGCCGACATCGACTCGGCAATGGCCACGACCTCGTCGACTGACGCGCCGTTTTTGGCGGCTTCGGCGGCTGCGATCACGATCGAGCCCAGACCGACGGTGATCGATGTGGAGTCGACGACACGGATGTCGGC
>MDTB01068045.1_pt1 | contig 17006 bp, 21 predicted proteins | sample 811161 | NCBI WGS metagenome assembly MDTB01 (sample SAMN05326650, study PRJNA326480) | marine metagenome | isolation source: seawater | place: Mediterranean Sea | collected 2009
AATTCTGGATAATTAAAAAATGTTGGCATTTCTTTTCCATCAAATATTTGCCTGCTATAAATCTCATCACTTAAAATTGTTACATGCGGATGTTTCTTTAATCCTTCAGCTAATACATCAATGTCAGATTTTTCTACAAAACTTCCTGTTGGATTATTTGGATTAATCAAAACTAAAAGTCTTGTTTTGTCTGTTATTAAAGATAATATTTTTTCAGGATTAAATTTCAAATCTTTATCTTCAGTAAGATCATATGGAACTGATTTTGATCCTGTAAAGTTAATCATAGACTCATAAATTGGGAACGCTGGTGTTGGGTGAATTATTTCTACGCCCGGCTCACCAAAACATTGTATTGCATAGCTCATCGTAGGTTTTCCGCCAGGCATAATAATTATTCTTTCTGGATCAATGTCTTGTTTATAAAGTTTTTTTATTTTCCTGGTTACTGCTTGTCTACATTCAAGTATACCATTTGATAAGACATAACCATGGTGACCGTCATCTAAAGCTTTTTTTGCAGCATCTACTATATGTTTAGGTGTTTTAAAATCAGGCTGCCCAAGACCAAGATGAATCATTTTTTTTCCAGCGGCCTCAAGTTTTTTTGCTTCAGCCAATACACTGAAGGCTGTTTCTGTTCCAAGTCTATTTAAACTTTTAGCGAGTTTCATTTTCTAAAAATAACATTTGTTTTTTGTAGATCTTTAATTGATTTACAACCTAATAATATCATATCACGCCTGATTTCATCTTGCATTCTTTGCAAAACAGCCTCCACTCCTCTTTGTCCTCCTGCTCCAAGACCAAATAGATATCCTTTTCCAAAACTACAAGCCGTAGCGCCAAGTGATAGTGCTTTTAAAACATGTGTTCCTCTTCTAATTCCACCATCAATTATGATTTCAATTTTTCCACCAACTGCATCAGCAATGGCTGGTAATTGATCGAACGGTGCCCTAGATCCATCAAGCTGTCTTCCACCATGGTTGGAAAGCATAATTGCTGAGGCTCCGATTTCTACCGCACGTTTTGCATCCTCTACAGACATAACTCCTTTAATTGCAAAAGGTCCTCCCCATCTTTTAATACAGTACTCGGCATCCTTCCAACCCATTCCTGGATCGTATTGTTCGTTAATATATTCCATTACACCCTTGGCTATACTGCTACCTTTTTTTGTAAAATGAGAAACATTTGCTAATTCAAATTTTTTATGTGTTAAATAGTTAATCGACCATTTTGGATGTAAAGCGAAACTAAGCAAACTTTTAAAATTTAATTTTGGTGGTGTGGTAAAACCCCATCTGTGATCTCTTTCACGATTACCTGCTACAACTGTATCTACAGTTAAACACATAGCATTAAAACCTGATCTTTTACATCGATCAATTAAATTATCTGTTAAGCTCTGATCTTTATGAATATATAATTGAAATAATTTTGGTCCCCCTGAAACATTTGAAACTTCCTCAATTGATGAGGTTCCCATTGTTGACATACTATAAAATGTTCCAAATTTTTCTGCTGCTCGAGCGCTAGCTTTGTCTCCATCATGGTGATAAAGTCTTTGCATTGCTGTTGGTGATAAAAATAATGGCATATTTATTTTTTGGCCAAAAACTTTAGTGGACATATCAGGTTCTCCAACGCTTGCTAATATAGTTGGAACTAAATCACATTTTGAAAAAGACTCAGTATTTCTTTTTAGTGTAACTTCATCGTCAGAACCTCCATCGATGTAGTGAAATATTGGAGCAGGAAGATTTTTTTTAGCAAGTTTTCTAAAATCACTGAAATTATAACAATCTTTGAGTCTCATGGAGATTTAAAAGTTAAAATCTCTTTAAATAATTAAACATGTAACTATTTGCCCCAGGATTTTTATCTCCAAGACTAGCATTAGATACGTGATTATAAGACATGCCTAAATTTGAACCTTCGGTAAGATCCAGAGATAATTGAACTTCGCTTTTAAATTCTATTGGATGGCCTAAATCTTTACCACCGCCTTGAGTGTACCAACCTGGAGTAAAACTTGGAGTAATATTTAATGAACCAATTGAATAATTGGTTTCTATTCCTGTATAAAAATATGTTGCACTATCTGCAGTAATCATAGCTCCTGTAACGGGAGAAATTCTGCCAAAAATAGTATCTCTAAATAAGTTTTCATTTTGATGTTCGATGCCATAAAGAGCTGATTTTTTTCCATCATCACTAAAATCAAACATTCCTGTATAAAAATTAACACCTGACCTTTTTTCTTCTGCTAGAGACAGGTTGGTGAGAATTAAAAATAAGATTATTTTAAAAACTAAAAACTTTAATTTCATATTAAAAAAAAATACAATTTAAATTTCCAAAAGTACATAGCTTATTATTTCTTATCTATTAACCTTTTTTTGATCATTAAGAAGATAATTGCTCCTCCAAATATAAATAATAAATAAGGCAAAAACCATAAAATATAGCTTTTGTTCTTTAGTGGTGGATTGAATAAAATCCAATCACCATATTTTTCTGATAAAAATTGATATATTTCCTTCTCGGTCAAACCCTCCTGAATTTTATCATCAACTACGCTTATTATAATTTTTGCAAAATCAGAGTTTGAATCCGATATTGTTTGGCCCTGACAAACCAAACATCTTAAATTTTTTAAGATTTGATCTTTTTTATTGTCCATAGCAAAAAGTGTTTTGCTTGAAGCAATTAGTATAAATATTAATAATATTTTTTTTATCATTTTACTAATTCACTAATTTCACTTACGTCTATCGAATCTAAAGGTCCAATATATTTTTTTAAAATTATAAGTTCTTTGCTTATAAGTATTGTTTCTGGAATTCCATAAACACCAAAATTAATAGCTTTTTTACCATCAGGATCCTCTAGTAAAATAAAAAATGGATCTCCTAATTCATTTAAAAAATCTTTAGCTTGATTTTTTTTATCCTTAAAATTAATTCCAATAACTTTAATATTTTTATTTTTACTTAGCTTGATTAAATTTTTATGTTCTTTTCTACATGGAGCACACCAAGATGCCCAGAAATTTAATAAGACATATTGATAATTTGAAATCTCTTTAGTATTAAATTTTTTGTTTGTATCAAAAACGACCAATTCTATTTCATCAATTTTTTTTCCGATGATATCTTCGGTACTGTAAATTTTAGTATTTTTTAAACTCATGAAAAAAGTTATAAAAACAAAAATCAGCAAAATTAAAATAAAAATTAAATTAAATTTTTTCATATAACTTTTTTTCTATTGAAAAGATTTAGTATTCCCCCAGATGAAATTAGCAATACTGATAACCAAATAAAATTCATAAAAGGCTTTTTCTGGAATTTTATATTAAAGATTTCGCTATCTGAAATGTTGCTCATAGTTAAATAAGTATCAGAAAATAAATTGGAATTTATCGATGCCTCATATGTCATAGTTTTAGGTTGGTCATAAATTCTTATTTCCGGTTTTAAATTTATTTGTTTTAATTTTTTTTTGTCAGTAATTTCAAAATATCCAACCACAGATTGATAATTATTACTTTTTAAAGTTTCTAAATTTTTAAATTTAACAATATAATTTTTTAAATGTTTTTCATCACCAACTTTCACGTTAAAATTACTTTCTAATGAAAAAATACTATTCACCGATATAAAAAAAATCAGAAGACCGAAGCCCGAATGTGATAAAATTCTTGAAAGGTTAAAATTATTTTTTTTAAGTCACTCAAAAAATCAAAGGTTGTTTGTAAAATTAAATAAACTGAAAAAAATAAAATTAAATTTATTAACAAATTATTTTCTTTGATAAAAAAAATAATAAATAAAAATAAAAATAATGATAAAAATAAAACTATATCAAAGATTTTTTTAATTTTTGACGATAGCCATTTATGTTTAGGTCCTGAAGTCATTAAAAACAACAATGGTATTAAAAATGGTGCCAGCACGAAATTATAATATGGTGGGCCAACAGATATTTTTTCCCCAATCAAAGTATCAAGAAAGATAGGATAAATTGTTCCGATTAAAACCACTGCTAAGAAAAAAATCATAAACCAATTATTGATTAAAATAAAAAATTCTTTTGAAAAAACCATATAGTTCTTTTTTTCAGAGGGAGCGTATTTAAAAAAAATAAATATTGATGAAAAAACCATTAATATCAAAAATGTTAGAATAAATAGGCCCCTTGATGGATCGTTGGCAAAAGTGTGCACTGAATTTAAAATTCCAGATCGAACTAAAAATGTTCCAGTTACACTCATGGTAAAAGTCAGAATGCTTAAAACTATTACCCAAGAATAAAGACCAATTTTTCTTTCCAAAACTAAAATTGAGTGAAGCAAAGCAGTCATTAAAAACCATGGCATTAATGAGGAGTTTTCCACGGGGTCCCAAAACCAATACCCGCCCCAGCCAAGTTCATAGTACGCCCATATTGATCCAACAAGAATTCCAATAGTTTGAAAAAACCATGAAACAGAAATCCAAGGTTTTAAAGTTGATGCAAGAAGTTTTGCATCTACTTTAGATATAAGTGCAGAAAGTGCTGCAGAAAAATAAATCGAAGATCCAACAAAACCAATATAAAGTAATGGCGGGTGTATAGCTAATGCAGGGTCTTGTAAAATTGGATTTAGTCCTAGACCTTCCTTTGGAACAGGAAATAATGGAGAAAAAGGATTTGAATTAGTTAAAAGAAAAATAAAAAATACAGAAATTAATAAACTTTGGAAAATTAAAGTATAAATTATAAAATTTTTATTTGTATTTTTGTTATTTAAAAATAGAAATAAAACTGAAAATATTACTAATATATTTATCCATAATAATAAACTTCCCTCATGATTCCCCCAGGCACCTGAGATTTTATAAAAAAGTGGTTTTGTAGTATGAGAATTTTCATACACATTAATTAGAGAAAAATCCGAAAATATATATCCGATTAACAAAATAAAAAAGCTCGATAAAGAAAAAAATAATTGGATAAATGAAATTTTGAATATCTTTTTTGGAATACCTCTGTCCACAATTTTTAATTCAATCAAAGAAAAATAAATCAATAAGATAGATGATAGTAGAGAAAAACTTGAAGAAATTATACCCAGATTACTTAGCATTTTTCTTCATGCTTTCTTTGATTTCTGGAGGCATATAGTTTTCGTCATGTTTTGCCAAAATTCTTTTGGCCAAAAAAAATTTTTTATCTTCTAATTTACCTTCTGCAACCACTCCTTTACCTTCCGCAAAAAGTGCTGGTACAGTCCCTTTGTAACTAACAATTATTTCGTTTTTAAAGTCTGTAATAATAAATTTAATTTCATTTTTGCTTGTTTTAATTGATCCTTTTTTAACCATGCCACCAACTTTAATTTTATTTTCAAAAGTAATTTCGTTATTTTTTTTTATATCGGAAGGAGAATAAAAATAAAGAACGTTGTCTTCTAATGTTTTGATTATAAATATTATTACCCCAATACTTATTACAGATATTGCTAAGAAGATTGATAATCTATTTTTAGTCTTGTTATAAAGCATTTCAAAAATGCTGGATTAAGTTCTTGAATGTGAAACTAATATTTCTTTTACAATTTTATGTTGTTTAAGAGTTTCGAGTTGACTAGACGTTAGTGTCTGAGTTTCACTTATAAAATCTTTTTCTAATTTTTTTAGTGTTTTTTGTGTTTTTAAGAACAATAACAAGCAAGCAGAGAATGTTATTAAAAAGGAAGTCCAAACATAAACTCCGTAGCCGTTCATAAGGAAAACATCTAAATTCATAATTTTTTCAAACTTTTCTTCTTAACTCTAATTGTTTCTATCCTATATTTCATTAGAAAAATTAACGCACTATACAACAAAAAAGCAAATAACATGATGCCAAGGGGTATCAACATAGAAAAATGCACTGTAGTTTCGCCTGTTAAGTTGATACTTGAAGGCTGATGAAGTGTAGACCACCAATCTACAGAGTATTTAATTATTACAAGATTTATCAATCCTAATAGAGATATAGATGCACAGATTTTAGAAGATCTTTCAGCATTTCTAATAAATTTATACGAAAAAATAAAAATTATGTAAAAAAACATCAAAACTAACATTGATGTCAGCCTAGCATCCCAGGCCCACCAAGTGCCCCAGGTTGGCTTTCCCCAGAGTGACCCGGTTAAAATAGATATAAAATTAAATGTTAATCCTATTGGAGCAAGACTTTTATAAATTAAACTTAAACTCTTAATCTTAAATATAAAATTTATAATACAAAGTAAGGCTATAAGACCAAAACATGATAAAGATATCCAGGCAGATGGTACGTGCACGTACATTATTCTTGCTGAATCGCCCTGTATATAATCTTCAGGTGAAATAAATAAAGAGAAAATAATTCCAATTATGATTATAGGTAAGATAAAAATTTTTATAAAATTTATTATTTTTCCGGTAAGGAAAAAAATATAACTAGGATTTAAGAATTTAATCATAATTAAGACTATTTTACCGATTTTGAATAAACTTTGAATGGGTTATTTTGTTAGGCCTAGTTGAAAATTGAGAGGGAGATAAAGGAAGTAAGTGAATTTCCAACTAGACACTAACAATTTTAAAATAAGCAGTATTTTAGCCGGAGTTTTGTGTTAAATTTGTTAAATTTGTGGCAATGAATAAAAAACAATTAATTTGATGGCTTGTAATAACCAGAGCCTCTTTTTTCAGAAAAAACTTCATTAACCATAGGATGCCTTATAGGTTCATTAGAACTATCTACATTTAAGTTTTGTTCTGAAACGTAAGCCTCGTAGGTAATTTCATTATTTTCAGCTAATAAATGATAAAATGGTTGGTCTTTTCGAGGTCGAACATCTTTGGGGATAGACTCATACCACTCTTCCGAATTATTAAATTCAAAATCCACATCATAAATTACTCCTCTGAAATTAAAATGCCTATGTTTAACAACGTCACCAATTGAAAATTTAGCTTTTTTTGAATTCATGCTTATATTCAAGATAATAACATTTTAAATAAAATCAACATATTAAATTTAAATTAAATTTCATATATGATAGTTTTTTCCTGTGAATAAATCTTTTATTAAGTTTTTAGCTGACTTTGGTCCATTATTAATTTTTTTTATAATTTACTATAAGGGTGGTAAAAACCTAATTATTGCGATCCCTCCATTAATAGTAGCAACTCTGATTGCTGTTATAGTGATCTATTTTCTAGAAAAAAAGATACCTTATGTACCCTTGGTTGGAGCAATTCTAATATCTGTTTTTGGAGGTTTAACTATTTTTTTTGACAATCCAATATTTATTTATTTAAAACCAACAGTAATAAATATTCTTTTTGCAATTGGGTTATTAATAGGAAAACTATTTTTTGATAAAAATTTTCTCAAATTATTTTTTAAAGGTTCACTTAAATTAGAAGACTTGGGTTGGGACAAGCTTTTATATAGATGGATTCTTTTTTTTATTTTCCTGGCAATAGTTAATGAAATAGTTTGGAGAACACAATCAGAGGAAATTTGGATTAATTTTAAAGTTTGGGGAATATTACCATTAACTTTTATATTTACTGCTTTTCAAGTGCCATTAATCAAAAGGTATCAAAAAAATGAGGAATAAATTAAAACTAGTAATAAATAATAAGTTTATAAAAAAAGAAAAATTTTTTATTAAGAAAGAACTTCAAACAATTCTTAATTTATATGCAAAGAAAGTTTCTTCTGGGGACTGGAAAGATTACGGTCTTTCAATAAATAAAAAGGAAATAACGTTTGATATTTATCAAAGAGCTTCGGAAACACCAATTTATAGAATATCAAAGTGTCTTAATCCAAAGAAAAAAACAGAAAAATTTTATATTTTAGATGGAGCTGGGAAAATAATAAAAAAATCTGAAAATCTTGATAATTTAATTAATAAAATTGAGTGGACAAGACTTAAATTGGTAAAATGATTTATCTTCTTTGACCAAAAAGTCTTAAAAGCATAATAAAAAGATTTATAAAATCTAGGTAAAGAGTTAAAGCTCCCATAACTGCTTTCTTCCCAGAAATTTCACTGTCATCGCTAGCAAGATACATATTTTTAATTTTTTGAGTATCATATGCCGTTAACCCTACAAAAATTAGAACTCCTAGGATGGATATTACAAAATACATCATACTAGACTTCATAAAAATATTTACTATGGATGCAATTATAATTCCTATTAATCCCATCATTAAAAATGATCCAAGTTTAGTTAAATCTCTTTTTGTCGTATAACCATAAATACTCATTGCACCAAATGTGCCTGCAGTGATGAAGAATACTCTTGTAATACTTGCTCCGGTGTAAACTAAAAATATTGATGCTAATGATGCTCCCATAAGAGCAGCAAATATCCAAAATGTAGTTTGAGCTTTAGCTGCACTCATTTTTCTAATACCAAAACTCATATAAATAACTATTCCTAGTGGCGCTAACATCACGACCCACATCAAAGGAGACGCGAAAAGTGCTTGTCCTATTGGAGTCAAATTTTGAATTCCAGTTGAAGTTACTTGAATATCATATCCTCCTGACAATCTAAAAAGCAACAAAGATATAACCCCAGTTAGAAAAACACCAGAAGCCATGTAATTGTAAACTTTCAACATGTATTCTCTAAGCCCTTGGTCTACAATATGGGCATCGGTTACGGTTGACTTTGCTCTTAAGTTTTCTCTATTTAAAGCCATATTTAAAATATAGTCATTTTTTTTTTGTTTTCAATGCTACATATATCGCCTAAAAATATTACATTTTTATGAGATTCAAAAGGTTAGGCAACACAAATTTAAACGTAAGCCTTATTTGTTTAGGAACCATGACTTGGGGTGAACAAAATTCAGAACAAGAAGGGTATGAACAAATGGACTATGCTTTTGAAAAAGGAATTAACTTTTTCGATACAGCCGAACTTTATGCAATTCCGCCCAAAGAAAAGACTTATGGAAAAACAGAGGAAATTATTGGAAATTGGTTTGCTAAAAGAAAAAATAGAAAAAAAATTATTTTAGCTAGTAAAATTGCTGGACCTGGACTTCCTTATATAAGAGGTGGTGGTGCACAATATTCAGAAAAAAGTATCGTATCAGCAATTCATGAAAGTTTAAGAAGATTAAAAACAGATTATATTGACTTATATCAATTACATTGGCCCGAAAGAAACACAAATTATTTTGGAGATTTAGATTACGAACATAATAAAAACGAAAGGAGCTGGAACGACTTTGAGAGTATTTTAAGAGTTTTAAAAAAATTTATGGACCAAGGCAAGATTAGATATATTGGTTTATCAAATGAAACTCCATGGGGGTTCTCAAAATTTTTGGAAATTGCAAAAGAACATAATTTGCCTAGAATAGTTTCAGTTCAGAATCCTTATAATCTTGTTAACAGAACCTATGAGATAGGAATGTCAGAAATTTCAATAAGAGAGGATGCTGGTTTATTAGCTTATTCCCCTTTGGCTGTCGGATATTTAACGGGAAAATACATGAATAAAAATATCCCAAAAAAATCAAGATTAGATTTATTTTATAAAAATTATCCTAGATATCATAATCAAAGAACATATGATGCTGTTGATGAATATTTTAAAATTGCGAAAAAACATAAAATTTCTTTAGCTCAACTCTCATTGGCTTTTGTTAATTCGAGAGATTTCGTAACAAGCAATATAATTGGTGCTACTACAATGGATCAGCTGAAGGAAAACATTGATAGTATTAATGTTTCTTTAAATCAAAAGATTATAGATGAAATAAACTTGGTTCATGAAAATAATCCCAATCCAGCTCCCTAAGATAAAGAACTGTTGAAAAGAAAAAAAATTTGTATAGATTGCATGGTTCAACCAATTTAATATGATTAAAAAAACTTTTTACATTTTTATATTTTTATCTTTGTTTTTTTCCTCAACAGTAATTGCTGCTGATCCGAAGAGTATTGGCAAGTATAAGAATTGGGAAACTTTTGTTTATAATGATACTAAAGGAAAAGTATGCTTTGCCCAAACCGTACCTTTGGAAAGAGCGCCAAAGAATTTTAAAAGACAACCTTCAAGATTATTTGTAACTTTTAGGAAATCAGAAAATGTAAAAAATGAAATAAGTATTACGAGTGGCCATGAATATAGATCCTCGTCTGTAATGGCAAAAAGTGGAAAAAATGAATTTGCTCTTTTCTCACAAGGTGATTTTGCTTGGTTGATAGATGGAGAGGAAGAATTCAATTTAATTAAAACAATGAAAAAGGCATCTAAATTATCGGTAAGCGCAGTTGCAAAAAATGGTAGTCAAACTAAAGACCTTTATTCGATGATGGGTTTCACAAAAGCCTATAACGCTGCAAGAAAAAGTTGTGCCTAATAAAAAGAAAATAAATAAAAAAAAAAATAAAATCGTTCTAGCTTATTCGGGTGGATTGGACACATCTATCATTCTCAAATGGCTCCAGGAAAATTACAATTCTGAAATAATAGCCTACACAGCAAACATAGGGCAGGAATTAAATAAAAAAAAAGTTATTAAAAATGCAAAAAAACTTGGTGTTAAAAATATTATAATTGAGGATCTAAAAAATACTTTTGTAAAAGATTATGTTTTTCCAATGCTTAGGGGACATGCGTTGTATGAAGGAAATTATCTATTAGGTACCTCAATAGCTAGACCATTGATTGCAAAAAGACAGATTGCTATTGCCAAAAAATTTAAAGCTTTTGCTGTGTCTCACGGAGCTACAGGTAAAGGAAATGATCAGGTAAGATTTGAACTTGGCTACCATTATTTTGGGCCCAAAATAAAAATCATAGCTCCTTGGAGAATTTGGAAACTTAAATCTAGAACAGATTTAATTAGATACGCTAAAAAAAATAAAATACCAATACCAAAAGATAAAAAAGGGGCACCACCGTTCTCAATTGACGACAACCTTTATCATACATCAACAGAGGGAAAAATTTTAGAGGATCCAAAAAATAAAGCGCCTGAATACGTTTTTCAAAGAACCATTTCACCAGAAAAAGCTCCGAATAAATCATCTTTTGTAACAATAGGATTTAAAAAAAGTGATCCCGTTTCCATAAATAATAAAAGATTACCTCCAGCAAAACTTCTTCAAAAATTAAACATGATTGCAGGCAAAAATGGGGTTGGCAGAGTTGATTTAGTTGAAAATAGATTTATTGGAATAAAATCAAGAGGTGTATACGAAACTCCCGGTGGAACTCTATTAATGATTGCTCACAGAGCTATAGAGTCAATAACATTAGATAAAAAAACTATGCACAAAAAAGACGAAATAATGCCAAAATACGCGGAGCTTATTTACAATGGTTTTTGGTTTTCAAAAAGCAGATTTAAATTGCAAAAGATAGTAGATCTAAAAAAGAATAAGGTAAATGGCATTGTTAAACTAAAAATATATAAAGGAAATGTAACGATTTTATCCAGAAAAAGTAAAAATAAAGCATATTCAATTAAAAAGGTTTCTTTTGAGGAAAATAAATCTTTTAAAAGATCAAAAGTGGAGAAATTTATATTAGGTGCGTCAAGAAAGCTTAGAGCTTAAAAAAAATTAGCATAATATAAAAACTTCTCATGAAACAGTTAGCTGCAATAGTAGGTTATTATATGTTTGGATATCTTATTTTCTGGACATTTCTTCATGAAACAAATCTTTTTCCTAAAATTTGGGTAGAGCAAAACTTTAATATAGCAATTTATATTTGGATTTTCTTTTTTATTATACCTTTGATGTTAATTGCGTTAGGAACTGAATACATAAAAAATCGTATTTCGGATTTCAAATCATTAAATAGTAGTATCAAATGGCCTCTGTACATTTTGCTATTTGGTGTTTGGGATTTAATGTTCGGTTTCGCTTTTTTGCTTTTTTCTTACTTTGAGGTAACGCACGTAACCATGATTATCGCTAACTCTTTATTTATAACTGGTACTTATTTAACTTTTTTAAGTTTCTCAATTGCAAAAAGATTACAAACTTCAAGGAGAGGTTAAAATTATGGAAAGTAAAATTTTGATATTTGGCGCGACAGGAGCTGTAGGAAGTTCTTTAGCAAAACAGATGCGAAACGGCAAAAACAAATGTCACCTGATTGGAAAAAATGAAGAGGAAGTTTCAAGACTATCGGATGAAACAGGATTTTCTTATAGTGCTATAGATGTATTAGAGGAAAATTTTATTGAAAAAATCGAGCAAGAGTTAAGTGGATCTGAAATATCTGGAATTGCCTATTGTATTGGATCTATTGATTTAAAACCTCTAAATTTAATTTCAAAAAAAGATGTATTAAAATGTTTCTCTTTAAACCTATTTCCAATTTATGAGATTGTTAAAAAATTTCAAACCAGCTTAAAAAAAAATGAAGGATCAATTGTTTTATTTTCTACTGTTGCTGTAAGGCAAGGTTTTCCAAATCACAGCATTATATCTCCTGTAAAAGCATCTTTAGAAGGTCTAACAGTATCATTGGCATCAGAATTATCCCCAAACGTTAGAGTAAATTGTATTGCTCCAAGTATGAGCAACTCAAAAATGGCTAGTAAAATTTTGAAAAACCCAAAAATAGCTGAAGGTATTGCTAAACAACACCCTCTAAAAAGACTTGGAGAAGGAAAAGACTCAGCGGCTTTAGCAAAATTCTTATTATCAGATGAAAGTTCGTGGATAACTGGTCAAATTATTGGCGTTGATGGTGGAAGATCCAACATTGGTTAATATTTGGAAATACTCCCTATAAAATTAAAATTTTTATCTGTTATTAAAATTTCGCCTGAAGAAGCAGCTTTATTCAGGGTTTCCAGAATAACAACATAATGAGTAACTAAAATTAAATTTTTTTTACTTTCCCACTTTTTCAAATATTTTTTTAAATTTTTCATTTGTTTTGATTTGTTTTTTTGAAATTTTTGAGAGTAAAAAGAGTTTAGGGCGTCAAAAGTTTCAAAATTTTTAAATGCAAATTTTGCAGTATCTTTACATCTACACCATTGACTTGATAAAACTTTATCAATAGGAATTTGATTTCTTTTAAAAAATAAACCAATTTTTTTTGATTGTTTTACCCCTTCTTCATTAAGATTTCTCTGGGTTGAGCAATTACGTAGTTCAAAATTTGTTGGATCACCACTGCCTGGAGCAAGAGCATGTCTTATAAAAATAACTTTTTCACCATGTTTCAAGGACTCGATTAATTTCTCATCGGAGTAAGCCTTGAAATTGAATGAGGCAAATATAATTAGAAAAATTATTAATTTTTTTTTAATTTCGAACATTTTTTTGAACAATATTTTACATTATTCCAATTTAGTCTCCATTTTTTTCTCCACAAAAATGATCTTTGACATACTGGGCATATTTTAGATGGAAGGTTTTGTTTAGATGGCACGTATTTAAATAGTATTTTGTTTAACAAATTTTTCCGCAGCTCTTAGTATCATTCTTTTTCTATCTGGTTTGATTTTATCAAAAATTCTAACCATCATTGAAAGCCTAGGATTTTTAAGAAAAAATTTCCTATTTTTGTTTATAAAATTCCAGTAAAGTCCGTCCATTGTATTGCACCATTCGCCTTTTTTAAAATCCATCATTTTTAGAAAATAACTTGATCCACAAATATATGGTTTAGTTGCAAATATGCCTCCATCACTGAAAAGTCCCATACCATAAACATTTGGTGACATAACCCAGTCTGATGAGTCAACGAACATTTCCATAAACCATTTATAAACCTCTTTTGGATTAATCTGACAAAGGTTCATGATGTTAGCCAATATCATTAATCTTTCAATATGATGAGACCATCCATATTTTAATGCATTCTTAATTGAATGATCTAGTGGCTCTAGTCCGGTAGTTCCATTGTACCATGAGATCTTCATTTTTTTTTTATGATTAAAGAAATTTTTGTTAGCCATTTTATTATCAAAATTTTGATATATTCCTCTCATGAATTCTCTCCAGCCTATTATTTGTCTAACATATCCCTCCAAAGAATTAATTCTTATCTTACTATCAAGTTTTTGGACTTTTTCTAAAATTTCACTTGGAGTTGTCAGTCCAATGTTAAGTAAAGGACTTAATGTGCTATGAAATAAGATATTAGATTTTTTACTAACAGCATCTTCGTAATCTCCAAAAAAATTAATTTTATTTTTTAAAAAGTCTTCTAAAATTTTGTTGGTTTGTTCTCTTGTAGTCGGAAACCAAAAATTACTTGTAGATCCAGGATGATTTTTAAAATTTTTTTCAATAAATTCTTTTAAATTTTCAGTGTGGGATGTATTTTTTAATTTAGGTTCTTTTGGAATCAGAATATTATTTGGCAATTTCTTTCTATTATCTTGATCAAAGCTCCACTTGCCTCCTTTGGGGGTACCGTCTTTATTCATCAAAATATCTAATTTTGATCTTTTTAATTTATAAAAATTCGCCATGAATGGTTTTTTAGTAGTGCTTAAATATTGCTTAAATTCTTCTCTAGATGTTAAAAACATTGGAGATTTGATAGAATTAAAAACTAAATTCTTTTTTTTTAAAAAATTTTTCAATTTCTTTTCAAAAAAAATATCTTCTATTTCAAAAAAATTCACTTCTTTAATTTTTTTTTCTTTAATTACTTTTTCCAATTTTGTTTCATATGATGTTTTGAAATCACTATTACAGTCATTATAAATTACTCGAAATCCTCTTGTTTTTAGTTCTTCCTTATATGAACGCATTGAAGAGAGGAAAAGTAAGATTTTGAGTTTATGATGTTTTTCAAATGTACAAAGGCCATAGTCTTCTGCCATATAAAATATATGGTCCGAATATTTTTTTAAATATTTTGGATTAAACAATTGATTTCCTAAAACTATAAATAACTTCATTAAAGTAAAATATATAATTTGATTATTATTAAGAATTAGCTCTTTTGAAGCACTCAATAGTATTATTAAGCAAACATGCAATTGTCATTGGACCTACTCCTCCAGGAACTGGTGTTATAGCTTTTGCAACTTTAGAAACTTCTTCAAAATCTACATCACCAACTATACCCGAATCTGTTTTATTAATACCAACATCAATAACGATTGCCCCCTTTTTAACCCAATCACTTTTTACAAACTTTGGGCTTCCGACGGCAGCTATAACTATATCTGCTCTTACACATTCTGATTTAAGGTTTTTTGTTTTTGAATGTGTAATTGTCACTGTGCAATTTTCCTTTAAGAGTAATTGAGTCATAGGCTTGCCATTTAAATTAGATCTACCTATTACTACAGCATGTTTTCCGCTAAGATTTTTCTCTACTTTTTTCAATAACAAGTAACATCCTAATGGAGTACAAGGAATATTACTTTCATAGCCTGATGACAAATTACCAACATTGACAGGATGAAAGCCGTCTACATCTTTGTCCGGCGATATAGTTTCTATAACTTTTCTTTTATCTATGTGTTTTGGCAAAGGTAGTTGAACTAAAATTCCTGAAATTTTTTTATCTTTATTCAACTCATTAATTTTATCTATAATAACTTTTTCCTCTATGTTTTTTGAATATTTGATTACCTCTGAATTAATTCCCACTTCTTTTGCAAATTTTTGTTTATTTTTGACATATATCTTACTTGCTGGATCTTCTCCGATTAAGATCACAGTTAATGCGGGTACACTATTAAAAGTAGATTTAAGATTTATTATTATTTTTTTTAATTCTTCTCGTAACTCTAGTGCGGTTTTTTTTCCATCAATAATCATATTTAAAACATAGTTGGTGCTAAAAATTCAAAAATTAAGTTTCTTGCAAACATTAATAGCAAAATAAGAACTACGGGAGAAATATCTATTCCTCCAAGGTTTGGTAAAAAATTTCTTATTGGTCTTAAAAGAGGATCGGTCATTTTATAACTAACATCTAACAAAGAATAAACTAAACGATTAGAAGTATTCAAAATATTAAATGCTATAAGCCAGCTCAATATTGCATTAATAATTAAAATCCAAATATAAATAGTAACAATGCTATCAACTAATATTAAAAGCGACTTCATTATTTTTTCTCCACATAAATTGACTGACTTGGAAAAGCAAAGGATGCATTATTTTTTTCTACAATCTGTTTAATTGCAATTGCTAATCTTTCTTTTACTTTAAGCCATTCAGACCATTCATCGGTTTTTGTAAAACATCTTACGTATAAATCAATTGAACTGTCAGAAAATTTATCAATTCTAATGGCATGCTCTGTGCTATCGCTAATTTTATAATCTTTGGAAGTTGTAATATATTTTTCTATTTCGTCACGAATATTTTTTAACTGATCAACCGTCGTATTATACTGCAAAGTTATTATCCAGCTAATTCTCCAATTTGTTGTTTCGCTAATATTAATTACAGCATTTTCAGCAAATTGAAAATTTGGTATTACCGCTACAGACTTATCAAACTTCCTTACTACTGTTGACCTAAAACCTATTCTTTCAACTATTCCCTCTATTATATCTTCAACGATAATCCAGTCTCCTACTTTAAATCTTTTTTCAACTAAAACTAAAATACCGGATATCAAATTTTTAAATAAATCTTGTGCCCCCAATGCAACTGCAACGCCAAATAATCCTAATCCAGCAATTATTGGGCCTATTTTAATTCCCCAAAGTTCTAAAACTGCAGCTGCACCAAGAATTAAAATTAAAATTTTGAATGCTTTAATTATCCAATTAAGTAGATCCCTTGATAAAAGATCTTCTACGGATTTTATAAGAACTGAAATGGGTCCAATTATCTGGTGTATTGACCAAAAAATTAAAATTGTTATTAAAGTTCTGTTAGCATTATCAATAAAATTTTCAGTGCTATTTCCAAGTGATACATAGCTGGTAGCTATGAAAAAACCTATAACAATTGGAAAAAATTTTGTGGGGCCCTTAAGTGACTCAACTAA
>MDTB01119056.1_pt1 | contig 17006 bp, 16 predicted proteins | sample 811161 | NCBI WGS metagenome assembly MDTB01 (sample SAMN05326650, study PRJNA326480) | marine metagenome | isolation source: seawater | place: Mediterranean Sea | collected 2009
CCCATGAGTTTAGAAAGGTTAAGGCTAGTACTAGAAAATGCGTTTCCAGGTGATGCGATAAGCTTAACTCTTTTAGATGATAAGGGCGAGTTGCACTCTTACAAAATTAAGACTGAGTCTATCTAGGCAATCTGACTATATTTGCTCCTAGGTAAGATAGCTTTTCTTCTATCCTCTCATAGCCTCTGTCTATGTGATAAATTCGATCAACTATTGTTTCACCTTCAGCACATAATCCAGCAAGAATCAGACAGGCGGATGCCCTCAAATCTGTAGCCATTACTTGGGCACCTGTAATTGCTTTAACTCCTTGAATAAATGCATTTTTTCCTTGTATGGAAATATTGCAACCCATACGAACTAATTCTTGAACGTGCATAAAACGATTTTCAAAAACATTTTCGGTAATAACTGATGATCCTTTTGATAGAGCATTTATAACTGTGAATTGAGCTTGCATATCTGTAGGAAATCCAGGAAAGGGTTGAGTTTGAATATCTACAGGATTGATGTCCTTATTCATTTCGATGGAAACAGATTGGTTTGTTGTTTTGATATCTGCACCACAAAGTCTAAGTTTTGAAAGAATATTTTCTAATCTATTTGGATCAACTTTGTTAACTGTAATGCACCCATTTGTTAGCGTGGCAGCTGCAAGATATGTTCCTGCCTCGATTCTATCTGAAGGAATGAAGCAGTCTCCACCCTTTAACTCTGCAACTCCAGTTATATGTATTTCATCAGTGCCGGCGCCCTCAATTTTTGCACCAATAGAATTAAGAAAATTTGCTAAATCAACCACCTCGGGTTCTCTAGCAGCATTTCTTAGGATAGTTTCTCCGTTAGCCAAAACAGCAGCCATTATTAAATTTTCAGTCCCAGTTACAGTCACACCTCCAAAAGTTATATCTGCTCCACTAAGCTTTTTAGCTTTTGCAACTATATAACCACCATCTAATTCTATTTCAGCACCCATTTGTTCTAGAGCAATTAAATGGAAGTTCACTGGTCTTGTTCCAATAGCACACCCACCCGGTAAAGCAATTTTTGCTTGACCATACCTTCCCAACAAGGCGCCCAAAACTAGTATTGATGCCCTCATGGTTTTGACAAGTTCATATCGGGCCTCAAAGTTTTTAATATTTGATGAATCAACTGAAAACTTCATTGACTCATCTAGAACTATATCTACTCCCATTGAACCAAGAAGCTCGAACATGGTTGTTATGTCTTGCAAATAAGGCAAATTTTCAAACGTAATAGTTCTATCAGAAAGTATTGATGCAGCTAATATTGGTAAGGCAGCATTTTTTGAACCTGAGCATTCTATTGATCCTTCTAATCTTGAACCACCTATGATCCTAAGTTTTTCCAAGACTGAACTCCTCTTTGGTAAAAGTCTTAATACTTAATGCATGGAGCTCCCCCGAGGAGAAACATTCCTTGAGGTGAGATAAAACCTCTTTGTGCCTATTGAGTACCTTTTGCCCAATAAATTTATCGGAAACTATTGTGAGTGTTAGATTGCAGTCAGAATTCGACAGAATTACCTCAGAATCCTGGAGGTTAGTCTCCAAAATACTTTTAATTTTTTCATGATCCATTATTCAGGTATGTTTGCATCTGAAGTCCAATTCAGAATTACTTTATCAATGTCACCATCAAATTCTTCTACAAGAGCTCTGAATTGATTTCTAAAAGTCAGCCCAAGATTAACGCCATTAACAATGATATTAATAATTTTCCAGCCTTCACCTGATTTTCTAACTTTATAAGTTATTGGATAAGAATTTGACTCAGTAAGTAGATCTTGATTTACATCCTCAATCTTCTCAAATGTAGTTTCATTCGTGAAGTTAGTAACTATTTTTTGATCTCCCCACTGCGCTAAAGTAGATGCATAGGTATCAAGCAGAGAGTTTTTGAATACTTCAATAAATTCAGACCTTTGTTGAGTTGAAGACTTTAAATAATTTTCCTTACCCATAACACTAGCTGAAACTCTTCTAAAATCGACCATGGGTTCAAAGATATCTTTTATCTTCTTTTTAAATAGATCAGGATCAGATTCAAATAAATCTTGATTATTAACTATAACCTGCACCATAGACTGAGCATTGCTATCGATAAAGGTTTGTGGGTTTATTTCACTACTATTTGCTGGGACTAAAAACAATAATGAGAATGCATATACAAAAACTTTTTTCATTCTCTTCATTATAACATTAGTGTTAGGTTAAGATTTCAATATGAGTACTAATAAATTTATCAATTCAGCAAAAAAAACTATTGAAATACAAGCAGATTCAATTGCATCTCTGAGCGATCAAATTGACAAATCTTTTGCAGAAATTGGTAAAAAAGTGTTACTCCTTAAAGGTAAACTAATTGTTATGGGTGTTGGCAAGTCAGGACATATAGGCCAGAAAGTTTCTGCAACATTAGCAAGCACTGGAACACCTTCTTTTTTTATTCATCCAACTGAAGCAGCTCATGGTGATCTTGGAATGATTGCAAAAAATGATGCTGTCTTAATCTTTTCAAATTCTGGTGAAACAAAAGAAGTTACTTCTATTTTGCCTGCTTTAAAAAGAATGACTTCAGATATTTTTTCAATTACGGGCAACGCTTATTCTTCTATTGCAAAGGCATCTTCAGTGCACTTAAAAGTTCATGTCGAAAAAGAAGCTTGCCCACATGATCTTGCACCTACAAGTTCAACCACTGCATCGATGGTAATTGGGGATGCATTGGCAATTTCTTTAATTGAGGAAAAGAACTTTTCAAGCGAAGATTTTGCAAAATCTCATCCTGCAGGTGAATTAGGCAAGAGATTAACGACATATGTTGGTGATCTTGCTATTAGTGGAAATAAAGTGCCATGCGTCGAAATTAAATCAAGTATTAAAGATACGATTCTAGAGATTACCTCTAAAAAGCTTGGTATGGCTCTTGTTGTGAATAATAAAGAAGTTGTTGGTATATTTACTGATGGAGATCTAAGAAGAGCATTAAATCAAGAAATTGATATTGATAATACTTCTGTATCAAGTGTTATGACGAAAAAATTTATAAGCATTTCTGAGAATGATCTAGCTATAGACGCCGCAAACCTCATGGAGAAGAACAAAATTTTTACACTCAATGTCCTTAATCAAAAAAAACAACCCTCAGTCATAACAATGCATCAGCTCCTTGAATTTGGCATGATATGAAATCTACTTTCAATCTTTTTTATCTAGCAGTTGTAATTCTAGTAAGCCATTATGCTAGTGCTAATCAAAATGAATTTAAGATAAATGCTGAAATTATTGATTATGATCCAAGCAAGAAAATAATATCTCTTGATGGAACGATATCCATGACTTCTGATAATTTTCAAATATATGGAACAACTGCCATGATTTCCATGGATGAAGAAGTAATTTCTATTGAGGGAAATCCCGCAATAATAAATCTTGAGAATCCTGAAAAGATTTTTGGAGAAGCAAAACAAATAAAATATACCCCGGCAAAAGAAATATCATTAGTAGGTGAGGCAGTTCTTAGGACTCCTGATGGAGAACTTAAATCAAAAAAAATACTCTACCAGCTCGGAGGAACTAATTGATGGAAAGTATTCTCATGTCATGCGAAAAAATTTCCATCAAAGTAGTTGAAAAATTAATAATCCAAAGCATATCCCTAGCGGTTAATAACAATCAGATAGTTGGTTTGTTGGGTCCAAATGGAGCAGGAAAGACATCTACTTTTTATGCCATAGCAGGTATTGTGAAAATAAATAGTGGAAAAATCCTCTTTCAAGAAAATGAAATTCATAACCTTCCAATTCATAAGCGTGCCAATTATGGGCTAGCATACCTACCTCAAGAACCATCTTTGTTCAGCGACCTTTCAGTAATAGAAAACCTTAATGGTATTAGTGAGCTATCTAAACAACCAAACCTAATGACAGTGAATGAGATTATTCATACTTTCAATCTAAAAAAAATTATTAATAAAAAAGGAAGAGTGCTATCTGGGGGACAAAGAAGAAAAACAGAAATTGCTAGAACTCTTATTGGAAGTCCAAAACTACTATTGCTAGATGAGCCTTTCTCCGGCATTGATCCAATAGCTGTTGACGAAATTAAAGATTTACTTTCACATATTAAAACTATGGGTATTTCAATCCTAATAACAGATCATAATGTCAGGGAAACACTTAAAATATGCGACAAGTCCTATCTTATGGCTGATGGATCAATATTTTTAGCAGGCACCAAAGAAGAAATTATTACTAGTTCTCTAGCTAAAGAGAAATACTTAGGCTCTTCTTTTGAATAATTCATGTCGATTAAGTTAGTAAAAACTTTTAAACAGAGCCAAATTCTGGCTATGACACCTTCCCTTCGAAAATCAATTGAATTGCTACAGTTATCAAAATTTGAATTGCTTGAAGAAATAAAACATCATCAGGAAGAAAATCCATTCATTAAAAATATCTACGAAAATGAAGAATTTTTTGAGTTAGATTACGAAAAATTTTCAGAAGAAATTAATTTCCAGGAACACCTGCTCAAACAAATTTTTGATTTATCACTAGAAAAAGAAGATGAAGAAATCTGTCAAACATTAATATATTCATTAGATGAAAATGGGATGTTGATCGATGAGATTGAGGAACTAGAAGATATTTTAGAATTCAAGTATTCACAAACAAAGATTTTAGAAAATTTAATTAACATTGTTCAAAAGCTTAATCCCTTGGGTGTTGGAGCTAGAGATTTTAAAGAAATGATTAAAATACAAATTGATAAAAAAGTTTCAGATATTGAAGTAAAAGAAATTGCAGATGCAATTTTAATCAGACCTGAAAACTTTAATTTCGAGGACTTGGAAAATGAATTAGTTAAAAATTTTGATGAAAAAAAGATAAGAGATGCAATTAATTTTATAAAGAAATGCGATTTAAGTCCTGGAATGAATTTTTCAAAAAACGAATTCATACGTCCTGATATTGTGGTAAGTGGTGCTAATACGAGTTTAGAGATTAAGTTAATTGAAAATGATCTACCAAGCTTAGGTTTTGATCTTGAACTATATGAGACATTTAGAAAAGAGAAATCAGTATCACAAAAGATTAAAGATAAGGTTCATGAGGCTAAATGGTTCATAAAGGCAGTTGAAACCAGAAATAAAAATGTATCAAAAATAGGTACCCTAATTTGCGAAAAACAAATTAAATTTTTAACAAAAAACTCAATAGATCCGGAACCTCTTTCAGGTAAGGAAATTGCAAAAGAGCTTAACCTCTCAACCTCGACAGTATCAAGAATCATTCGGGCAAAATATATCCAATATGATGATGGTCTACTGCCCATGAAATCACTTTTAGCTCCATCCGTTTCTAAATCTAAAAAAATTACGTCAAGAAATTTAATTAGAGAGATAGACTTAATAATTAAATCTTCTCAAAGAAGATTAAGTGATCAAATGATTACAAATTTACTCAACAAAAAAGGGTATGGATTAGCAAGAAGAACAATTAATAAGTATCGACAAAAATCTATTTGTATCGAAGTGGATTCATCAAAGATTAAGACTATAAATGAAAGAAGCTAATTCTTCATCAGAACTATCAACTGAGCTAATTAGTGCCTTAGATGAAACTAATAAATCTTTTTCAATAAATCAGATTAAGCTTCAGCTCGATGCGATGAACTCATCTGAGATAGCGCATGTAATAGAGTCATCACCTCCTTATCAAAGGAAATTGATATGGTCACTTCTTGATCATGATGAGGAAGGAGAAATACTTACTGAGCTGCATGACGAAATTCAACAGGAACTTCTTTTAGAAATTGATTCAAATGATCTGATTGAGATAATCTCAAACTTAGAACTAGATGATATTGTTGATATTCTTCAGGTATTGCCTCAGCCTCAGGTAGATGAATTTTTATCAAAAGTATCATCACTTGATAGCGAAAAAATCAGGAAGGTTATGGATTATCCTGAAGATTCTGCTGGGGGCTTAATGAATACTGACATTATAAGTGTAAGACCACGACACAGCCTCGAGGTTGTAATGAGGTACCTAAGATCAAAGAAAGCTCTACCTAAAAATACAGATAAGATTTTTGTTGTTTCAAAAAATGATCAGTATCTTGGCGATTTGTCTATTTCAAAAATACTTGTTTCTGAACCAACTTTAAGTGTAAGAGAATTAATGGAAACAGATGCACTGCCTATAGACGCAAATATGAATGATAAAGAGGTTTCAGTTTTATTTGAACAAAATGATTTAATTTCTGCTCCAGTTATAGATAAAAATTATAAGTTAGTTGGAAGAATTACTGTAGATGACGTTGTTGATGTAATTCGAGAAGATGCCGATCAAAACTTAATGAGCATTACAGGGATTGCTGAAGATACATTTGCAGCTCCTGCAAGAGCAGCAAGGTCGAGAGTTGTTTGGCTTTCAATTAATTTAATTACTGCATTTATTGCTGCCATGACAATTAATCTTTTTGAGAGCACTATTGATAAATTGGTTTACCTTGCGGTTCTAATGCCAATTGTTGCTAGCATGGGCGGAGTTGCTGCAACACAAACACTTACCATTGTTATAAGAGGTCTTACTCTCCAGCAAATCAACAAAGCTAATATTAGATGGCTTTTTAAAAGAGAGCTTGTTGTATCAATTATTAATGGAGTAGTTCTTTCTGTTGCAATTGGTGGTATTACCTTTCTTTGGTTTCAAGAGGTAATGATCTCAATTTTGATATGTGTCGCTATGACTATTAACTTAATTAGCTCTGTAATAGCTGGAATGGTTGTTCCGATTATACTAAGAAGATTAAATCAAGATCCTGCGATTGCAGGTAGTGTCGTTGTAACAACTGTAACGGATGTAGTTGGATTTTTTTCTTTTCTAGGCTTAGCAACTATGTTTTTAATTAATTAATTCTATCGAGAACAGGATTATTGATTGGGCCTATTACATCAAACTGAATTGTTGATGCATTTGATAAGTCCTCTTGAAACACTTCATTAAAAAAAAGAGCTCCAGCTGCTGCTGGAAGTCCTACAAAAATTCCAGCGTACCACGGAAGATTTTCTGTTATTCGTAAACGAACATCCAGACTAAGATCTAATTCATCAAAGTTGCCAAAATTATCTTTCTGAATCAAGCCTCTCCACATCATTTTTGACGAGTTTGTTTCGATTGTCATTGTTTCATTTAGTCGAACATAATTTTTGGCAGCAATAGGATACATTTCTAATCGATTAATCTTTGTTTGAGCATACTCATCCAAACTAAGATCTAAATTAGCAACCTTTCCGATTATATTTTTCAAATTAAATACTCCTAAAAGATTGAGAGCTGCTGAATTTGGTACAAAGGTATCCCAGGTTAGATCCTTAAAAAGTAACTTTCCCTCACCTTCCAGACTGTTGAGATTTTTAATATTTTTGAATTGGAAATTTAAATCTAGATTCGCATAACCTAATTTAAAATTATCATTAAAATTCAGTGGATTAAAATTTAAATTTTCGATAATGTATTTCCCTTTTAAACGATAGAAATCATTTTTTGAATCATAAAAAAAAGTGTTCGCCTCTGACTTTCTCCCATATGTCTTAATTGTTCTTGATGATAGTTGAATTTTATTAATTCCAAGTTTTGAACCAGATTTTTGGATATATGCTGAGAGATCTTCAAAAAATATATTGTTTATAGTTGAGTTAGATAAAATGATTCTAAGGTTTAAATCATTCAATAACTCTGATTCAGAATTCAAAGCATTAAAGTCGTAAATAAAATTTAAGCCGTTTATCTCAGCTTTTATAAAACCTGTTGAATCATTAAAAACCTTACCAAATGTTTGTTCGCCTGTTAGTTGAAGATCAAATAAACCATTTTGAATATTAACCCTACCCTTTTGACTGCGATATTTCTGATTAAAAAAAGAAAGCTCCTGTATATCAAAATCAATTTTTAATTCTGCTTGATTGGAGCTAGGTTTTTCTGATGATAAGAAATCGAATATTTCCTCTGTATTAAATGAATCAAGCTTAGCAATCAGATGATATTGGTTAGGTTCTAAATTTGTTATTAATTTTGTTTTTGCCATCCCCAAATGAATTAAAGCTGAACTCTGAGTTAAATTAGGCAGATGAACATCCAACTTATTGTTGGTAACTTTTAAAGAGCGTGTTTTATTTTCATAAATTATGTCTGTATCAAGAGGCTCATCTGAATTTTTACGGATGTAGGCAAAGGGTGAATTAAATGAGGTGCCTATAAAGTTTGTCTTTGCAAATGCTGTAATTGATTCATTTGAAAAAATTAGATTAAGATCAGCTTTTGTTTTACCATCTAGTTGGAGGAAGTCTTTATCAGAATAAAATCTTTTTGGGTCTAAGTCGATGCTTGTTTTGAGTTGAATATTCGGAGTTTGTCTTAATTCATAGCCCAATAAATTTGCTTTTATGTTTTTTTGATCATCAAAGTTAAAAAAGATAATTCCTTCAAGGCTTTGTAAGTCTTTGATGGTTAAGCTAGCATTCATTAATCTTAAAGAATGATCAATTAGTAAAAATGATCTTCCTTTAATATTTGAGACTTCAATTAAATGCTCTAGGTCTTTAGAGCGAAAGTTATAAACTCCTGATTCAAGAATACTCATAGATGGAGCTATGGAAAGCTCCCTCAGATCAAAATTAATGAGCTCACTTATAATATTTAATTCTTTCTTATTGGGTGCATGCCTTGATGAAAAATGTATTTTCCCCGAAGCAATATCAACATTAACCCTAAAATCTCTACCAGATATGTTATTAAAATTTCCTGTTATAGCATTTATTAGTAATTGACCTTGCCGAAAGTAGATAGTTCCTTTATCTAAACTAACTGAATTAGATAGAAACTTATAATTCAAATATGAAAAATTTAATTTGTCTTTATCAAAGTTAAGCTCCCCGGAAAAAAATTCCTGACCACCAATCTTCAAAGTAATTTCATTTAACTTTGGGCTAAAAAAAATAATTGAGCTTAAAATTTTAATCGATAATGTTATTTCTTCAGCCTTAAATATTCTTTTGTTTGAGTTATTCAAAACACTTATTTCTGTAAAACTTAGTTTTGGAGAGAGTACTGATCCGGTTCTTTTGATTTTCTCATATTTAACATCAAGACTAGTTAATAAATAATCATCGATATACTTAAGGCTCGCTTCAGGAAATCTATTTATTGATAGAAATATCAGTAAGGCTAAAATTAATGCTAATCCTGTTGCTATGATTAATGTAGTCAGACCGATCCTCTTGATAGTTCTAAGCATAAAAAAACTTCTGTCTAAACCTTCTCATTCCGAAATAGACCGGGAACCATAAGATCATGCTTGTCATCCAATAAATAAAAATATCTAAGTATGAGTAATGCAATGGGTGATGGAAAAGGTAAAACAGCGCAGAAATAAAGGATGCAGATGTTCCAAAAAATATTGCTAATTGTAAATATGAAAAAAGACGAAAGGTATAAGCATAAGCATGAATTATTAACGAGAACAAACAGTAAAGTGTAATATGAAACCCAATTTCAGAATTTGAAAGAAAGTCCACTAAAAATCCAATTAAAATTGACTGACTAACCCTAATTTTTTCTGGTGCTGCAAAAACCCAGTAACTGAATATCAAATATGAGAAATTAGTATCAAAAAAAACGCTGCCTAGCTTAAATGATAATAATGCATCCAAAATAATTGCAAATATGATGCTTGAGTAAATTACTATTATTTCCCTGGCACTCATGCTGATTGAAATAAAAATACTCTTTCATCTGTTAATGGATTTGCAAAGATCTCAATAGAAATTTCGTACTCATTGTTCTCGGATTGAGTAAAACTTATTACTTTGCCGACAGGCATATCTTTATTAAAAACTCCTCCAAATCCAGAAGTATAAAATTCCTGTCCGATAATTGATCCCTTATCTAATTCCTTTGAAGACTTGCAAATGATAAGCCTTTCAAAACCACTGCCCTGAGCATTACAGTAGACCCCAAAATCTTTATTATAAATTGGAATTTTATGGTCAATGTCGCTCAGTAGTATTAGCTCATATGAATTAAAATGCTCTTTAAATACTTGACCAATAAGACCAGTTGAATTTAGAGCAAAGCCTTTTTGATAAAATTTTTCATTTTTTTCTACAAACATTCTGTGATCCGAGCAGCAAAAATACTGATAGGTATTAAAGTTAATAACCCTATGAGGATGGCTCACATCATCAAGCTTAGAGTTAAATATATCCTGTTGGGCGATAACTGATAATATGCTCAACTCTTCTTTCAAGCTTTTGTTCTCATCAATTAATAATTTTTTTTCGCTGAAATTAATTTGTAGTAAGACAAAAGAGTTTTTTAGATTATTTATACTAGATTGCACAAAGTTTTTAGAATTTTTCTTTATTTGATCTAATGGATCAAATGCTTGATAAGCAATATCAAGAAAAAATAAAGTTAATCCAAATAAACAGGCAATTACGTAAGGTAATCTTGAGTTGAATCTGGGCGTCTCGTTCGCCATTTACAATTACTCAGTTGAAAGTAAGTCAATATTATACTTATCAATAATTTCAAGTGCTTGGCCGCCACCCCTAGCAACACATGTTAGAGGATCTTCAGCAATGATTACAGGTATTCCAGTTGAATTAGATATTAGCTTATCTAAGTCCCTTAACATTGCGCCGCCACCAGTTAATACAATACCTCTCTCGGCTATATCAGCAGCTAACTCGGGAGGTGAAAGTTCAAGAGCATTTCTAATAGCTCTAACCATACCAAATAGAGGGTCTTTCATGGCTTCGAAAACCTGCTGGCTGTTTAAGGTAAAACTTTCGGGTATCCCCTCCGCAAGATTCCTGCCTGTTACTGTCATTTCAGTTTTTTCTGAATCATCTGTCGCACAACCAACAGTTTTCTTGATTTTTTCAGATGTTGATTCACCGATAACGCATCCATAATTTCTTCTTACCCAGGAAGTGATTGCTTCATCCATTTTATCGCCACCAATCTTTACAGATTCGGCATAAACGACTCCATTGAGTGAGAGAATTGCGATCTCAGTTGTACCACCACCGATGTCAACAACCATGTTCCCATTAGCCTCTTCAACAGGGAGGCCTGCCCCAATTGCGGCAGCCATAGGTTCTTCGATTAACTTAACATCACGGGCACCTGCTCCAAGGACAGATTCTCTAATTGCCCGTCTTTCTACTTGAGTAGATCTACATGGCACACAAACTAGTACTCTTGGACTAGGTTTAATAAATCTTTGTTCATGAACCTTAGCAATAAAATGCTGAAGCATTTTTTCAGTTACCTGGAAGTCAGCTATCACACCATCAGATAATGGTCTTATTGCATTAATATTGCCCGGTGTTCTTCCGAGCATTTTTTTTGCTTCATGACCAACCGCAACTACTGTTTTTTGGCCTTTAGATTCTCTGATTGCAACAACGCTAGGCTCATTTAAAACGATACCAACCTCTTTGGTGTAGATGAGGGTATTAGCTGTACCGAGATCTATGGAAAGATCATTTGAAAACATGCCTCTAACTGTTTTAAATAAGTTATATTTCAATTCCGGTCCCCTTCATGTAAATAATGATACAAATAGTATAATATTGCGGTTTTAAAACAATAATATCATATGGATGATCAAACAGTCAGAACTATTTGCTACCTCTCAAGACTTAAATTAGATGATGAAAAATCTAAAAAAATTCTTAGTGATCTAGACACAATTATTGAAATGATTGACACCTTGTCGTCTACAAATACTAAAAATATTTCACCGCTTTATAATCCTTTAGAAGAAACAGCGAGAAAATTTAATGACAAAATAAAATCTGATAACAATAAGGAATTGTTTTTAGAAAATGCTCCAGAATCAGATGAAAATTTCTTTTTAGTCCCAAAGGTTGTTGATTAAATGCAATTTAAAACAATCAAAGAAATCAATGATGGGCTGGTATCTAAAAAATTTTCCGTAGAAGAGCTCATTAACGATACTTTTGATTTAATTAATCAGTATAAGGTCCTGAATTGTTTTATCTCATTGAATGAGGAAACTGCTTTAGCAAGAGCAAAAGAAATCAAAGTCACTGAAGATTCCCACCTGTTATCTGGTATTCCTATTGCACAAAAAGATCTTTTTTGTACAAAAGGGATTAAAACAACTTGTGGTTCAAAAATGCTTCAAAGCTTTTATCCACCTTATAGCTCAAAAGTTGAAGAAGCATTGAATGCTGCTGGTTCAATATGCATTGGTAAAACAAATATGGATGAATTCGCAATGGGATCATCTAATGAAACAAGTTTCTTTGGAAATGTGCACAACCCATGGAAAAAGGGGTTTGTTCCAGGTGGAAGCTCTGGCGGTGCGGCATGCTCTGTTGCAGCTGGGTTAGTTCCTGCAGCTACAGGAACGGATACAGGTGGCTCAATTAGACAACCAGCTGCATTATGTGGTCTCACTGGCATTAAGCCAACTTATGGAAGAATATCAAGGTGGGGAATGATCGCCTTTGCCTCAAGCTTAGATCAGGCCGGTCCAATTTGCAGAACTGCTGAAGACTGTTCAATTTTACTTGACGCAATGAGTGGTTACGATTCGAGAGATACGACTTCCCTCAATCTCGATCCTACCAATACATTTGCTGACTTAAGTAAGTCATATGAAAATTTAAGAATAGGAATTGTGGATGAATTTAATATAGATGCTTTGAGTAAAGAATCTCAAATGTTATTTGATGAATCAATAAAAGTTTTTGAGTCACTGGGTGCTTCAATTCATAAAATTTCTCTGCCAAACATTAATCAATCGGTACCTACATACTATGTCATAGCACCTGCAGAATGCTCTTCAAATCTTTCCAGATATGATGGAGTTAAGTTTGGTCATCGGAGTCTTGAGGCTGAAGATCTCGAATCTCTGTATATAAATTCTAGAAGTGAGGGGTTTGGTGATGAAGTCAAAAGAAGAATACTGATAGGTACTTATGTTTTATCAGCAGGATACTACGATGCATATTATAAAAAAGCACAACAAGTTAGAAGGCTTATAAAAAATGATTTTGAAGAAGTCTTTAAAAAAGTAGATCTAATTGTCTCACCTACTTCTCCAAGTGAAGCGTTTGAATTTGGGTCAAAAGGAACTCAGGATCCAACTGAATTATATCTTGAAGATCTTTACACCATTTCATCAAATCTTGCTGGTCTTCCAGCACTATCAATGCCTCATGGTTTTGTGAATGGATTACCAGTAGGTATTCAGCTTATTGGAAACTATCTTGAAGAAAGCATGATCTTAAATTTTGCTAATAGGTTTCAGCAAAATACAGATTTTCATAATGAGAAACCAACTTTTGAGGGTTTTTAATAATGAGTTGGGAATGCGTAATTGGTTTAGAAGCTCATGTTCAGCTCTCTACTGAAACTAAACTTTTTTCAAGAGCTTCAACATCTTTTGGGGAAGAGCCAAATACAAACGTCAATTTAGTAGACTGTGGATTGCCTGGTGTTTTACCTACTGTCAACAAAAATGCCTTTTATAAAGCCATAAGGTTTGGTCTCGCAGTAGATGCTGACATCAACCAAACTTCTTTATTTGATAGGAAAAACTACTTTTATCCTGATTTGCCAAAGGGGTATCAAATCACCCAAATGGAGCTTCCAATAGTTTCTGGCGGAAAAGTTGAAATTGAAATTGAAGGGACAAAAAAAGTTATTAACTTAACTAGAGCGCATCTTGAAGAAGATGCTGGAAAGTCAATACATGAGGGTATGGCTGGAACGGGGGTAGATCTAAACAGGGCTGGAACTCCTTTGCTTGAAATAGTATCTGAACCAGAAATATCATCTGCCAAAGAAGCAGTTGTTTATATGAAAGCGCTTCATCAAATAGTTACTTTTTTAGATGTTTCTGATGGAAATATGTCTCAAGGATCTCTCAGGTGTGATGCAAACGTTTCTGTCAGAAAGAAAGGTAATAAAGAGCTTGGAACAAGAACTGAAATAAAAAATATCAATTCATTTAGATTTATTGAAAAAGCAATTAACTATGAAATTGAAAGACAAATAGATGTTATCGAGTCAGGAGAATCTGTTACTCAAGAAACAAGGCTATATGACAGTATCAAAAATGAAACTAGGCCGATGCGATCTAAAGAATTTGCTAATGACTATAGATATTTTCCAGATCCTGACCTTTTGCCTGTCATGATAAGCGATGAAGAAATTGAAGAAATTAAGGCAGCTTTTCCTGAAATGCCAAAAGATAAATTTATAAGGTATCAATCTGAATTTAAGATTCCTGAAAATGACGCACAGATTATTTCTTCATCTAAAAATCTTGCTACATTTTTTGAAGAATGTATGAAAGATGCTAAAGACGCAAAGCTTTTATCTAATATCATAATAGGAGATATTAGCTCATTACTTAACAAAGAAAATATAGAAATAACAGACTCAAAACTATCAACTAAGAATGTTTCAGAGCTAGTAAATTTAGTAACTGAGGGTATTATTACAGGGAAAATAGCAAAAACTGTTCTTGAAGAAACATGGAGCTCAGGATTAAGCCCTCTAGAAATTGTTGAATCAAGTGGGCTTAAACAAATTGATGATGATAATGAAATTGAAAGAATTATAGATCAAATTATTTCTGAGCATCCCGATCAAGTGTCTGCTTACAAAGGTGGTAAAGATAAGCTATTTGGATTTTTTGTCGGTCAAATCATGAAAGCAACTCAGGGAAAGGCTAACCCTGCATCCGTAAATAAAATTTTAAAAGATAAACTAGATAACTAAGTTACCCACATAGACAAAGTCTCAGCAATACATGCAGGTTTGTCAGTTCCTTTAATTTCCATTTTGACTTCTGATTTAACCAGAAATTGTCCAGGATTTTTTTCTTTAATATCAACAACTTTCGAATGCATTCTAATTTCTGAATCAACTGGAACAGGGCTTAAAAAACGAACCTTATCTAAACCATAATTTAAGCCCATCTTGGCTCCTTCAACAACGAGTGCGACATCTTGCCCTATCCCTGCTGTTAGAGATAGGGTCAAAAAGCCATGGGCTATAGTAGATCCAAAAATTGGTGTTGCCTGCTCAGGATCAACATGAATAAATTGATGATCAAGTGTTGCATCCGCAAATTTATTAATTCTTTCTTGATTTATCTTAAACCAGTCAGTAGCTCCTAACTCTTTCCCAACATAACTTTCAAGATCCTCAACTTTCACTAGTGTTATTGCCATAATTTACTCCATTAAATGTTCTTTATACTGCTCTCTAAGCTCTACTTTTAATAATTTACCAGTTGCTCCATGAGGTAATTCCTCTACCTTAATAATATCATCAGGCAACCACCACTTTGCTACTTTATCTACGAGAAACTCATTAATTGATTCTTTATCCAAATCTCCCTTACAAATCACTAGCAGAATCGGTCTTTCATCCCATTTTGGATGCGGCACTCCAACCACGCATGCTTCTTCGACATCTGGATGTCCAACAGCAGCATTTTCAAGATCAATAGAACTTATCCATTCCCCTCCACTCTTGATTACATCTTTTGATCTGTCCATTATCTGCATACAACCATCTGGGAAGATTTTTGCAACATCTCCGGTATCAAACCATCCCTCATCATCAACTGCTGGTGAATCAGATTTGAAGTAACTCTCTATAATCCATGGTCCTCTGACCAATAATGAGCCCTGTGCTGATCCATCCCTAGCAAGCTCATTGTTAGCATCATCCACAATCTTTATTTCTACACCAAAAAGCGGATAGCCCTGTTTAGTTTGTAATTGATATCTTTCTTCATCTGCTAATTCTTTCATTTTCTTTGTTTGAAGATTCATTGTTCCAAGGGGGCTCATTTCTGTCATGCCCCATCCATGGACTAAAAACGTATTATGCTTTTCATTAAACTCTTTAATCATTGCAAGAGGCGCAGCTGACCCACCAACCATGACGCTGTCAACGCCCTCGAGAGTTAGGTTTTGTTCAGACAAATAATTTAATAATCCGAGCCAAACAGTGGGCACTCCCATAAGGATAGTTGGATTTTCTGCACTTATAAGTTCAAATAGTGAAGCTCCATCAAGCGCTTGACCGGGCAGAATTAATTTACAGCCAGTCATCAAAGCTGCATAAGGTGTCCCCCACGCATTCACATGAAACATTGGCACAACTGGTAATACCGAGCTAGTGGTGTCAAACCTTAATGCATTTCCTGATGCCCAAGTATGTAACATAGTGGACCTGTGACTATAGAGAACTCCCTTTGGATTACCTGTAGTTCCGGAGGTATAACATAGTGCTGCTGCATCCTCCTCATCCACTTCAACCCAATCTGAAATATGATCAGATTGCTTAACCATTTCATCATAGAAATGTAAATTTTTAATATCAAAATTTATCTCTTGTTTTGGACCCATGAGAATTATTACTGGCGAGAACTCTAAGTGATCTTGAACTCTCTCAATAAGTGGCAGAAATGTATCATCAACAAAAACAACTTTATCCTCGGCATGATTGAGAATGTAAATTAGTTGCTCTGGGAAAAGCCTTGGATTTATCGTGTGCAAAACCCCGCCCATACCTGTTACCCCAAAATAAATTTCAAAGTGCCTGGAATTATTCCATGCAATCGTTGCAACACGATCACCTTTACCAACCTTAAGGCTTTGAAGTAATTTAGCAATTTTTCTTGATTGATTTAAACACTCGCCAGTAGTCTTCTTTAAAATTGAGTTATCAGTTTCGCGACTGACAATTAAAGTATCTCTGGTGTACCTTTCAGCATGCTCAATAAGTTTAGGGATCGTTAGATCCATATTCTGCATATTACCTTTCATGAATTTCCCCGTAAGTAATGAACTATTGTATTAAAAAATCTCTAATAGTAAATTTTAGCTTTTTAATCTTAAGCGCTTATCTA
>MDTB01003234.1_pt1 | contig 17005 bp, 19 predicted proteins | sample 811161 | NCBI WGS metagenome assembly MDTB01 (sample SAMN05326650, study PRJNA326480) | marine metagenome | isolation source: seawater | place: Mediterranean Sea | collected 2009
AAAAAATTCCGGTAACATTTTTAAATTATTTTTCAGATGAAATAAAAACTGATAAGAATAATTCTATTTCAAAAAATAGCATTATTAAAAGCGGCTTAGAAAAAAATTTTTTAGAACCCAAAAGCACTAATCATCTTGTTTTTTGTAATAAAACTAAAATTTGGCAACCAGTAATACTGTTGTCTAGTCTTTTTAAATTGGAAAAATAAACCAAAGACTATAAAACAATTGATTTTTAGATGTTTTTTATTAATTTAGATTTTTATTATTATTACATGGGAAGTAAATTTTTCGGAAATAGAATTGAAAAACAATCTCACAATAAAAAAGGGGTTAAACAAAAATTCAATAATAAAAACAATAAAGCCAAATCTTCTGGAATAAGAAAAGTTGGCAGAGGAAATTAATCTTCCTAATCACCCAAATAAAACCCAAAACTTAAAACAATGAATATTCTAAAAAACCTAACATTAATTCTTTTATCTCTACCAATATTATTAAGCGCCCAAACATCAACCTTGAATACCGAAATGAGCAAGTTAAAGTGGACAGGAAAAAAAATTACAAATAGCTCACATTATGGTTCTTTAAAGTTCAAATCTGGGGAAGTTATGTTTTCTGATGGCCTAATAGAATCTGGGAAATTTGTAGTTGATATGACAACTATTAATGTTGAGGACATAGAAGGAAATGGAAAAAGTAGATTAGAAGGGCATCTAAGAAGTGATGATTTTTTCTCTGTTGATAGTTTTAAGGAAGCAACCCTTGTTTTAAAATCTAGTGCAAAAGATGGAGAAAATTTAAATGTAAAAGGTACTTTATCCATTAAAGGTTTAGATTCTGAAGTAGAATTTGTTATGATCAAAGATGGGAGTAATTGGAAAAGTAAATTAACTTTTGATAGAAGCAAGCACAATGTTCGTTTTAGGTCTGGATCTTTTTTTCAAAACCTTGGAGACAACCTTATCCTTGATGACATTGAATTAGAGGCAATACTAAGTTTTAATTAACATTAAAAATTTGCTTAAGATTTAATGTGTCTCCGAATTCTTCTTGTATAAGAATTAAGTCTGACAACATATCATTTATCTTATTCTTAAATTTTAATTTTTCAGATAAATTGTTTTTCTCAAATGGGTCTAATTTTAAATCGTAAAGCTCAATTCTTTTGTTGACAGGAAAAGCCATAAGTTTAAATCCATCTTTTCTAATCATTCTTTGAAAATCTTTATAATTAGGCGGGCAGCATCCAAACGTGCCATAGATTCCATTGTGTGAACTTTTTTCAGATTGTTTATTAATTATAGGATAAAAACTTTTAAAATCAATTTCATTTGGAATTTCAATTTTAGCTAATTCTAAAGTTGTTGGAACTATATCTTGCAGATAAATATCCTGATTGTATTTCTCCCCTTTATTTAGTTTAGGTCCTGAGATAATCATTGGAACTCTAATACTGTGGTCATATAAACTTTGCTTTCCAATTAATCCATGTTGACCAACAGCAAGGCCATGATCTGAAGTAAAAAAAACATATGTATTTTCCAATAGATTTTCTTTTTCTAAATGGTCAATTATTTTACCAACCTGCTCATCTAAATGACTAATAACTGCATAATACTCTTGGATGTGTTTTTTAACAGCAAATTTGGTTCTTGGATATGGGGCAAGTGCCTCATCTCTAAGTCCTGGCTTATTTCCAATCTCCTCAAAATAAGGATGTTGAGGTAAGTAATTTTTTGGAACCTTAATATCTTCAATTGGATATAAATCCAGAAACTCTTTTGGAGCTTGTCTTGGGTCATGGGGGGCATTAAAAGATAGATACATAAAAAATGGACTTGAATCATCTTTAGCCTGGTCTATAAAATCGATAGAATCATCTGCAAGAACTTCACTCCAATGTTTACCACCCTCCCAAAAACCTCCAAATAAAGAGTCATAAGGCATCCATGAATTATCGTTTTTATCTTTTGGCCTTCCGTAACCAATTGGCATAAAGTTCTCCAACTCGCTATATTCACCTGAATTTATTCTCCATTCTTTTAATCTAGCTCCCAATTCCCCTCTTGTATCACCTGGCATACCGGGTCTTTCATTTTTTACAACATCAAATATTTTGTCTACAGGTGCATCCACATGCCATTTTCCAGTCATATAAGTTTTATATCCATTATTATTTAATATTCTAGGCCAAGTTTTTGAGAGAGCAACTGAATCTCCTTTTTTAAGTTCGCTAATTTGATCTTTTGCTCTCCATACAGATTTCCCTGAAATCATCATTGCGCGGGACGCAACACATATTGCCCCATGCCATGCGCCCATATTATAAGCATTAGTAAAAAGAACTCCGTTATTTGCAAGCTTATCTAAATTTGGTGTATAAATTTCATCATTTCCCATAGCTCCGACAGTATCGTACCTTTGGTCATCTGTATATATAAAAACAAAATTTGGGTTTTTTTGGTCTTCTGTACAACTAATAAACAGAAAGAGAATTAGTAAACAAACTTTAGATAATTTCATAAATTTAAATTAGTAATAATTTGTAAAAAAAAATGTTAAAATTAAAAATTATGAAATTCTTTAAAATTTTACCTATCATACTATTTATATTTACTGAAATGAATGCCCAAAAAATAACTTACTATACAAATAATAATGAAGAATTTGCTGATGTATATATTGAAGATGATTTAATTTTTACATGTAGAGTTGCAGGTCTAAAAAATGATGGTCCAACTGTTATTTTATTACATGGTTTTCCAGAAACATCAAGAATGTGGAAAAGTCTCCTAAAATTACTGAGCGACAAAAATTATAGGGTTATAGCACCCGATCAAAGGGGCTACAGTAAAGGTGCTAGACCATTAAAGGTAAAAGAATATGCCTCATTTAAACTGTCTAATGATGTCATAAATATTGCTGATGCATTTAAAATAAAAAAGTTTCATTTGGTTGGTCATGATTGGGGGGCTGCTGTAGGATGGCATGTTAGTGCAGTACATGCCAATAGAATTTCCAGTTATTCTGCTCTTTCAGTACCGCATCTTGATGCATTTGGTGATGCCATTGCAAATAATAAAGTACAGAGAAAAAAAAGTTACTACATTAAACTATTTCGACTTAAGTTTATCCCTGAGATTTATTTTAACATTAATAACTATTATAATCTTAAGAAATTGTGGACTAGTAGCAGTGACGAAGAGATTAAAGATTACTTAACCGTATTTAGTCAAAAAAATGCCATAAGAGCAGCATTAAATTGGTATAGAGCTTCAAATTTAACTGGTTCAAAACAAATTGGTAAGATTAATGTGCCAACTCTAATGATTTATGGGACAAAAGATATGGCTATTGGTGAAAAGGGTATCGATGAAACTGAAAAATATATTAAAAATTCTTACACGCTAAAAAAAATTGATTCTTCTCATTGGTTAATTCAGGATTCATTTGAAGTTGTTTCAAGTCAAATTTTAAATCATCTAAACAGAAATTAATATTCAAATAATTGATTCCCCATTATCGTTGGTTGTAAGAATTTCAGACATGTAGTCAACAAAAGGTCGAACATTTTCAATTGCTAAATTAACTTTATCTATAAAAGAATATTGGACAATATCTTGGTCCGAAAAATTAATTGAAAATATAAATTGTTTTTTTCTAATTAAGTAAATATCTGGATGAGATTTATCAAAATTTCTAGGAGCAGTTTTCAACTCTTGGCCTTTCAATCTTCCCCAGACATTTAAAAATTTTTGATCCAGAATGACATTTTTTAATTCTCGAGAATCAAAAGATATTTCTCTTCTAATTCTATTTAGATCTTCATTGTTAGGGGACCAGAATCCACATGCTAAAAAACTTTTATTTGGCTCAATATGAAGATAATAGCCCCCTCTATATTTTGGCTTTAATCTATGCCAAGTAAGGCCAAAATGAGTTTTGAAAGGAGTCTTGTCTTTAGAAAAACGCACATCTCTATATATCCTAAACAGCTTAAACAAATCAATCTGGTCATGCTCATTAAATCTATTTTTAAGCTCTTCTCCAAATATTTTAATTTCCTTTTCTAATATTTTAAAAGTGTGTTTATTATTATTAAACCAATCTCTATTATTATTTGTTTTTAATTTTTTTAAAAAATTAAAAATTTCTTTCTTTAAAATCATTTTTCAAATATAATTTTTATATGATTATCAACAATAATATTTTTTGTTGGCACGCTTTTTGGATTGAATAAAAAAAATATTTGTTATGAAAAAAATATTAGTGTTATTATTATCAATTTCCATTCTGTCTTGCTCCAAAAATGAAGATGTTGTTAATGACCCCATGTCTATTTTTGATATTGTTGCTACAAGTTCAAACTATACTTTTCTTACTTATGCCTTACAAAAAACAGATTTATCTGTAGTCCTGGATGGTAGCGAAAATTATACATTATACGCTCCTTCAAATATGGCATTTAGAAGTTTTTTGATGAAAAATGGATTTGGCACAATTGATGAAGTCCCAACCAATCTCTTAAAAAATATATTATTGAATCATGTAATGGTTGGTCAGGTTGAATATAGAGATTTCGAGACCGGTTATTATAAAACTGCTGCTATTAGTGAGCTTTCAAATGCTCCAATTTCAATGCATATTAAACAGGTAAATATGAGAGTTACTTTGAATGGTGAAGCGAGAATTACTAATGGTAATTTTCGAGCTTCCAATGGTATTATTCATACCGTTAATAATGTTATTCCTTTACCTAATATCGTCACTTTTGTTTCAATAGATCCAAATTTAGAAAATTTGTTGAGTGCTGTTACAAGAAATGATTTGAAAACAGATTTTGTATCAATACTTTCATCTGAAGCCAGTGCTAGTCCTGCTCCATTTACGGTTTTTGCACCAACTGATCAGGCTTTTGCTGATTTACTAACTGAACTCGGAGTTCAGCAACTCTCAGACATTGATGAACCTACATTAAGCTCTACACTTACGTATCATGTAGTTGGCGAAACAAATGCTCTTTCTACTGATTTATCTGATAATTTACAGTTAAATACATTAGGAGGGCCTGTCACTGCTAATGTAACTGGCGGAGCTACTATAACTGATAGCAATAACCGTGTCAGTAAAATAATTGCAGTTGATATCCAAACAACCAACGGAATTATTCATGTTATTGATAAGGTAATACTTCCCAACTAAGAATTTTTTTGTTTTTATATGTTAAAAAAGCCTCAATATTTCGAGGCTTTTTTTATTCAAATTCTTCCCAAAAATTAGTATTAAATGCTTCAATATATTCCGGTAGAACTTTATTATCTTCTTTTATATTTCTAAATTTTTTTAAATCAATTGTATTGGATTCAAAAACCTGAATTTCAACGTTAAATTCATTTTTAGCCGCTAGGTCCATTCTAAATGAAATTTCGTTTTGCTTTCTTCTCCCTTTAACATTTTTATTCTTTTCAATTAATTTGATGGACCTATCAATTCCAAAACGTTGAGCAAATCTTAACTGATAATAGGACAAATTATATTTGTTATTATTAAACTTAGATAATAATATTTTTCCCTCACTTAAATACTGATTAATTGATACTCCTAAAAGCTTTAGCTTAAATAGTGGCCTAACATTTTTGAAATCTACACGAATTACGGCGTAATCGTCAGCATTTACATATAACTTCCCAGCAAACTTTGATCTACCTTTTGGCTTACATTCTAGAATATATACCAATTGTTCCCCAACATAATTTAGCTTTGGTTCTGAAAAATTATATTTACTTGATTTTAGAATAAAATTGAGGTTAGATTTTTCTCTAAAAATTAAATCTGAATAAAACCCCTTAATATAATTTCTCACATTTTTTGCAAAATTTTCTTTTCTGTTTAACTCTTTTTTTTGGAATTTCTTAATAGATTCTAAATCAGTACTGTCTACCTCTTCTAAGCCATCCACATCAAGGTCTCCACCAAAAATTCCTGACCTTATCTTAAAATAAGAATCTGATTTAAGATTATTTTTTAATGACTCTTCAAGTCTTTCGTTGAGGGTTTGTAGCAATTCATCTCCTTTGTTATAAGTTTCTCTTGCCTTAACGAGCTTGATTTTTTGTGCTATTGAATCTTTATCCAATTCCTGGTTGTGATTTTCATAATAATAACAAAGTGTTTCTAGTCCGCTATTGTTTTCTTTTGATAAATTATCTCTAATACTGTCCAACAGTTCTCTGTTAATTTCTTTAATACTGGACTTGAATTTAGTAATGTTGAATTTTTCCGTTTCAGATTTTGTTTTTCTACTTATGTAGATTTTATTTTCTGTAACACGATTTTCATAATTTTTATCTAAATTTTCAATTACTCTTTTTAAAATTTCATCAGAGGATAGCTTTTTATTAGTTAAAATCACATTCTCAAGCTCTATAGGTTTCGGAGTTAAGAAAACAATTGTGTCGTTAAATTTTTTTAAAGAAAATGATAGCTTCTTAAAACCAAGTGAAGATATATATAATGAATCTTCCTTTTTTAACTCTTGAAGAATCAACTCAAACTCACCATTCTCGTCGGAAATTATGCCCTTATTACTTGAAAAATATATTGAAGCAAAGGGAATGGGATTTAATGACACGGAATCAAGTACTTTAACATTCAATGACTGAGAAAACAACGCTGAAGAACAGAACAAAAATGTTATAATAAAAATATATTTATTAATACTCATTAAATAAATTTAGAATAAAGTAAACTAATGACAAAGATTTTCTATATTTAAAATGATGATAAAGAAACGTATATTTAATCTTTCTGCTTCGTTCCTCGCGTTTAGTCTCGCATATTCGATAGCTCATCTTACTGAAATTGATTTAGTTAAGAATGTTGTTCTATATATATTTCTAATTCAATGGATTTTATTTATACCCGCTTATATTTTTCAAACAGAAAAATTTTATGACTTAGCTGGCAGCTGCACATATATTTTTGCTGTTGGTTATGTTTCATATAACTTTTATTTAAATAAAGGATTAAACATTGGCAATATTCTTTTGGGCTTGGCCATAATTATATGGGCCGTTCGATTGGGTAGTTTTCTTTTTTTAAGAATAAAAAAAGAGGGGGAGGATAAAAGGTTTAGAGATATCAAGCCATACCCCACAAGATGGTTTATGACTTGGACATTACAAGGAATGTGGGTTTCAATATGTTCTGCATGTGCTCTTACTGCAATTTCAAGTAAAAATGGCGTGAATGTAGATTCTTTATTTTACATCGGACTTTCAATTTATTTGATTGGGTTAATTGTCGAAATAATAGCAGATAATCAAAAATCCAAATTTAGATCAAATCCAGAGAATAAAAATAAATTTATTAGTTCTGGACTGTGGTCCATTTCCAGGCATCCGAACTATGTTGGTGAAATTGTACTTTGGTTAGGTATATCTATAATGTCGTTGTCTACTTTATCTGGTTTTCAATTTGTTACACTCATTTCACCAGTTTTTACCTATGTTTTATTAGTATACATAAGCGGGGTTAGAATCTTGGAAATAAATGGAAAGAAAAAATGGGGGCATCAAAAAGACTACCAAGACTACATCAAAAATACACCTTCTCTTATTTTTAAATAGATTAAACTTTTCAAATTAATTAACTCCTCGATTTATAATCATGAACATTAGGCATTCTGAAAAAATAAAAAAACTAGGTTTAGTCCTCCCATCAGCCCCTAATCCTGTTGGCATATATCGTCCAACATTAGTTGTTCAAGATATTTTATATGTATCTGGTCAAGGACCAATTAAAAACGATGGATCTTTTATAACAGGGAAAGTTGGTTCTGACCTAGATAAGGAGGCCGGAAAGCAAGCTGCAAGACAAGTCGCTTTGACTATGTTGTCTACAATAATCTCCCATTATGGAGAAATTGATAAAATAAAGAAACTGGTAAAGGTTTTTGGTATGGTTAATGCAACACCAGAATTTTTAGATCATCCATTTGTAATTAATGGCTTTAGCGAATTAATGGTAGATATTTTTGGTAGTGAAAATGGAATTGGGGTGAGAAGCGCAGTTGGAATGAACTTGCCAAGAAATATTGCAGTGGAAATTGAAGCTCAATTTGAGCTTTATAATTAAGATCTCCTTTCTTAAAAAATCTAACTATAGTTTTAAAAGAAAGTTACTATCTTAACTATTCGAAATTTTAAAATTTTTATATGGATAATTCTATTTCAAAAAACAAGCTTTTTGTTGCTTCTTGCATTTCATTAATTGTAACAGCAATGACCTTTGCTATAAGAGCAGGGATTCTTACTGACTTGGGTGTTCAATTTGATTTAAACGATACTCAATTAGGATATATAAATAGCCTTGCTTTCTTAGGATTTCCTGTGGCAACTGTTTTTGGCGGATTACTCTATAATGTTTTAGGCGCAAGGAAGTTAATGATATTGGCATTTGCTTCACATATAATTGGGCTTGTTATGACCATTTATGCTGGTGGATTTGTTACCCTTTTAGTTTCTTCATTTTTTATAGGTTTTGCCAATGGATCTGTTGAAGCAGCATGCAATCCTCTTATTGCAGATATGTATACTAAAAACAGAACGGAAATGCTTAATAAATTTCATGTTTGGTTTCCTGGAGGAATTGTAATTGGAGCCATAACATCTAAAGTCATGTCTGACCTTGGCCTTGGTTGGGAATCACAAATAGCTATAATGCTAATACCAACTCTTATATATGGGTATTTATTTTTTAAAGAAGAAGTGCCTGAAAGCGAACATATTGAGACCAACACAGCTACAAATATTCAATCGTTGCTGAACCCACTATTTTTATTTATAGCTGGCTGTATGACATTAACTGCAATTTCAGAGTTTGGTCCTCAACAATGGATTGAAAGAATTTTAGGAAATTCTGGAGTTAGTCCAATGTTAGTACTTGCAATGGTTACAGGAATAATGGCTTTGGGCAGGTATTTTGCTGGACCAATTATTCATAAACTTAACCCAATTGGTGTTCTTCTAATGTCAGCCATTTTAACAACAATAGCTGTTTATTACATGAGTATAGCCGAGGGTTCAATGATATATTTTGGAGCTATTCTATTTGCATTTGGTGTTTGCTATTTCTGGCCTACAATGATTGGTTTTGTTTCAGAGTATCTTCCCAAAACTGGAGCGTTGGGCATGTCTCTTGTGGGCGGTGTTGGAATGCTTTCTTCCTCAATTTGGCAACCCATTATCGGATCTTGGTTAGATACGGAAAAAGAAATCGCTTTAAGCTATGGCGCTGCACAGGAAGTTGCAGAACTAATTGCTGGAAAAGCAGCATTAGGAAACATGGCATATTTCCCTATGGCTCTTATTTTTCTCTTTGGATTTCTATTTTTTATGAGAAATAAACTTGAAAAAAACAGAATACCACAATCTTAAAAAAATGAGCAGAAAAATTAAATTAGGAATTTTAGGTGGCGGAGGAGATTCTCTGATAGGTATCCTTCACCGTGTAGCTTCTAATATGTTTGACAGGTATGAAATCGTAGGTGGCGTTTTCAATCCCAATTACAAAGAAAATATATCTTTTGCCAAAAAAATTGGATTAAATGAATCTCGTGTTTATAATGATTTTGAAACCATGATTGAAGAAGAGTCAAAATTAGATATAAATGTAAGAATGGAGGCTGTATCTGTTTTAACTCCCAATTTTCTTCATTATCCAATGGCAAAGAAATTACTTGAAAATAATTTTCATGTGATTTGTGAAAAGCCCTTAACAACCTCTTATGAGGAAGCCTTAGACCTAAAAAATCTTCAACAAACAAAAAAATTAGTTTTTGCTGTTACATACACATATACAGGCTATCCAATGGTTAGGCAAATGACTAAAATGATTTCTGATGGAACAATTGGGAAAGTTCAAAAAGTTGATGCACAATATCTACAAGGATGGTTAAATCCTGTGATTCACGAAAAGAAAAAAAGAAATTCTACCTGGAGATTAGATCCAAAAAAATCAGGAATTAGTTGTTGTGTTGGGGATATTGGAACACATGCATTTAATATGGTTGAACTTGTAACTGGCATGAAGGTACAAAGTGTTTTAGCAGATTTAAATACACTTTATGATGATAATCAAATGGATATAGATGCTAACATATTGATTCGTTTTTCAACAAATGCAAAAGGCACAATTCGATCTAGCCAAATTGCAACTGGTGAAGAAAATAATTTAAGAATCCATGTATATGGACAAAAAGGTGCGCTTAAATGGGAACAAGAAAATCCCAATTATTTGTACCATCTTAAAGATGATGCACCGATGCAGGTTTTAAAATCTGGGCATGCATATAATGATGAGATTTCTTTGGACGGAACAAAACTTCCTCCAGGTCATCCCGAAGGAATTTTTGATTCTATGGGTAATATATATAGAGGTGTGGCAAGAGCTATTAGATTAGAGTCTTTTAAAAAGGAGGAATTCCCCTCCGTTGAAGATGGAGTTAGAGGAATGGATTTTATTGAAAAAACTATTGAATCCAATTCCAAAGGTAATATTTGGATAAAACTTAACGATTGACAAAATGAAAACAATAAAAGGCCCCGCTATTTTTTTAGCACAATTTGCAAGTGATGAAAAGCCCTTTAATAATCTTAAAAATATTTGTAGATGGGCAAAAAATTTAGGATATAAAGCAGTACAAATACCTTCATGGGATTCTAGATTAATTGATATTATTAAAGCTGGAGAAAGTAAAACTTATTGTGATGAAATTAAAGGAATTGTGAACGAAACTGGATTAGAAATCTCTGAACTTTCAACTCACCTTCAAGGACAATTAGTCGCATCCCACAATGCTTACGATAAAATGTTCGATGCTTTCGCCCCAACAAATTTACATGGTAATGTTAAAGAAAGAACAGAATGGGCTGTAAATCAGCTAAAGTCTGCTGCTAACGCAAGCTATAATTTAGGCATTAATGCTATGGCTTCCTTTTCCGGATCCTTTATATTTCACACGATTTATCCATGGCCACAAAGACCTAAAGGCTTAGTAGAAACTGCATTTAAAGAACTGTCTAAAAGATGGGTTCCAATTTTAAATCATTGTAAAGATAAAGGCGTAGATGTATGTTATGAAATTCACCCTGGTGAAGATTTACACGATGGTGTAACCTTTGAAAGATTTTTAAAAGCAACAAACAACCACTCATCCGTTAAAATTTTATATGACCCGAGTCATTTCATTTTACAACAAATGGATTATTTGCAATTTATAGATTTTTATCATGAAAAAATAAAAATGTTTCATGTAAAAGATGCCGAATTTAACCCTAATGGAAAGTCAGGAGTTTATGGAGGATATCAAGATTGGGCAGATAGGCCCGGACGTTTTAGATCTCCCGGAGACGGGCAAATTGATTTTAAGGGTATCTTTTCAAAACTCAGTAGATATGGTTTTGATGGTTGGGCTGTACTTGAGTGGGAGTGTTGCTTAAAATCTCCTGAACAAGGTGCTAAGGAAGGGGTTGAGTTTATAAACAAACATATTATCGAAGTAACAAACCAGTCATTTGATGATTTCGCTGGAACTGAAATTGATAAAGATGATATAAATGAAATTTTGGGGCTTTAAAATCAGAACCTTGAGGATTTTTTTATTATTTTTTTTCATTTTAATTGGATGTGACGATTCAAGATTTGAATGTGGTACCATTGAAAGGAAATATGAAAAAAATGGAGAGTATTTTTTTGCCTTAGTTCTTATAAATTCTGGGGGGGATGATTCGGGTGGTGGAAGAGTTTATGGGGATGTCTCTGTAGATAAAACAGTATATTTACTTAAAGAAATAGGAGATGAACATTGTGTTGAGGAATGAATAACAGCTATTAAAACATTTATTATGAAAAGAAAAGTATTGGCAATATGGAAAGGTGGTGGTGCCACTGGAAATGGAACAATTACAGCTCAAAGTGGTGCTTTTAAAAATATGCCATATAGTTTTAAAACTAGATTTGAAAATGATAATGGTCAGCTCGGGACAAACCCTGAGGAACTTATAGCAGCTGCGCACGCCGGCTGTTTTAACATGAAGTTAAGTTTTGTTTTAAATGAAGCTAATTTGAATCCTGAAGAACTCAATACTGAGGCTTTATTAACTTTTATTGACGGAAAGATTGTATCAATCGAATTAAATCTAAAAGCCAATGTCCCTGGTATTGATAAAGAAAAATTTGATGAATTAGCAGAAGAGGCCAAAAACAACTGCCCAATATCAGGAGTTTTAAACTGTGAAATTAATTTAAAAACATCTTTAGTTTAAAGTTTTAATTTCATTCCCTCCTCAGCCACATTATAACCCTTCCCTATAACAAATTTATATTGTTCACTTTCTTTATCAAGTAAAGGGTTTGTATGGTTTAAATGAATAAAATATATTTTGTTTTTTTCCTTATATCTTATTGAATCAAAAAGTTCCATACTTTCAACAACAAATGGATGGGGGATTTCAGAAAGATCTCTATAGTTAACTTCTTTAGAGTCATAAAAAGTTGCATCAATTAATGCATAATCGACTTTCTTAATCTCTTCAATAATGGATTTTTCCCACAAATACCATTTGTCAATATCAGGTATAAAAAGAACTGTCTTATTTGGACCATAAATTTTATATCCTACGGTTTCTGAAAATTCGGCTCTGTGAGGGACTTCAATTGGTTGAATAATAATATTTGGATCAATTGACAGTTTTGAATTATTATTTATTTCTGTAATTGAAATATTTTGTAAAGAGACCAATTGACTCCATGGCCCATTTTGCTCAAGAAATTTTTTCATTCTCGGCATTGCATAAACATTAATTGATTTGGAGTTCAATGCTTCTCTTCCAAAATACATTAAACCGGTATAGTGTCCAATGTGAGCATGAGTTAAAAAAACACCTTTTAAATCTTTCTTAATTCTATCACCCATAAAATTAAGTTGTTTATTAATGTCAGGTGAAGCATCAAAGAGATATGATTCGTTGTTTTCATTGTTAATTAACATCACAGATGTTACAAATCTTTGTTGTTCAATATTTTCACAACATAATTTATTAGATCCTAGATGAGGTAATCCTCCATCTTGCACTACTCCTAAAATTTTTAAACTATATGTTGAATTAAGCTGATTAAATGCAATTAGTGGTATAAAAACAAAAAGCCATAATAAGTATATTCTGTTCTTCAAATCAATCAAAAATTGCTTTTAACTCAGTAGCATCAGTTGCTTTCATTTTACCAGCCAAAACAAGGCTAAGTTGTCTTCTTCTTAAAGCAGCGTCAAATCTACTTTTTTCTAAATCTGTTTGAGGGATAATTCCGGGAACCCTGACTGTTTTACCTCTTTTATTAAGAGCTACAAAAGTATAGATAGCCTCATTAACTTTAGTTCTTTTGGGATTAATTTTATCTTGTTTCCAAACATCAATGAAAACTTCCATTGAAGAATTAAATGATCTTGAAACCTTAGCTTCTATAGTTAAAATACTTCCAACTGGAATAGGTTCTCCAAAAGCAACATTATTAATAGATGCTGTTACGACAATTTGTTCAGAATGTTTAATTGCTGCTATGCTTGCAACTCTATCCATTCTTGCAAGTAGCTCGCCTCCGAATAAAGTGTTTAAACTATTTGTATCTCCTGGCAAAACAAGATCTGTTTGTACTGTTTTAGAATTTTCTGGGGTTTTTGGGCTCATTTTAAAAAAATTAGACCTTAGTTTGATTCGAAAATCCAAGCATCTTTATTCTCTTTGGCTTGAATAATTCTTAACTCTACAATTGCTTCATCTCTATTAAAAAAACTAGTAAAAGCTACTGGGTTTAAACCTTTTTCATTTATTTGAAGTCTTGTTGCATCATAACCTTTAGTTTTTAGGTTAGTTACTAAATTATCAGCATTTTTTGATATTCTGAATGCACCTGCAATTATAAAAAATTTACTTTCTTTAAGTTTTACATTTACTGTCATGGCAGGAAGAGTCCCAAAGTTGAAAACAGCTTTTTGAACTTTTTCAACTGTTTTATCTCTCAACTCCTTCTCAAAGGCTAATTGTTTCTGCAAAACATAATTTTTTTCATTGATATATATTGCAGAGCCCAAGCCAATAATTAAAAATGCCCAAATAGCAGCTCTTTTAAAAATATTTCTAGAATATTCCTTAGATTTTTTAACTTTTGAAGAATCAATTTTAACTGTTTTATAATCATCTAGCTTCCTAACAAATAACGGAGAAAGACCAAATGAATCTTTAAGATGGTTTGAGCGGGAATTTGGAAGATAAATGATTTTACTTTCATTACTCAAATACAATTCCCCTAAATCTTCAAGTAAAATAGTTTCATTTTTTAATCTACTATTCCAAGATAAAACCACTTTGTGAATTTCTTTTAGAGCCTCATTAAAATCAACATCCAATTCTTTAGCAATTTTTTTTGCTAATAATCCATCGTTTCCTTTGATTTGAGAATTAAATGAAATTTGCTTTTTGGGAGGGAAAAATCTCTCATTTTTAAGATCAAACTCTGCAGATTTATAATTGCCAAGAAAGCTTCCGAAACCAGGAATTGTTACACAATCATGTTGATATAACAAGTCACTGATATATTTAGAAAGCTGCATCTACCAAAAATACATTTTTTTGAATTAAAATATATCAGAAATAAAAAAATTTTAATGTCTATTTGTAACCAAGTTTATGCCTGACTCTTTCCAAAACTCCAGAAGCAACGATAGATGCCTTTTTTGCACCAACTTTTAGTACGGTTTCTATTTCTTTCGGGTTATTAGTAAAATGATTAAACCTATCTCTTTCCTTTTTAAAGTTTACTAATATGTAATTTAAAAGTTCTTTTTTAGCATGGCCATAACCATAACCACCCCGTCTATAATTTTCTTTCATTTGAGCTATAGATTGGCTATCTGCAATTAAAGAAAAAAGTTTAAAAACATTACAATTATTAAAATCTTTTGCATCATCAATATGAGCACTATCAGTTTCAATTGACATGATTTGTTTTTTTAACTTGTTTTCAGGCAAAAAAATATCAATTATATTCCCTTTTGATTTACTCATTTTTTTTCCATCAGTTCCAGTAACATATTTAGTGTTTTCATTTACTTTAGGATTTGGTAAAATAAAGGTTTCTCCATACAAATTATTAAACCTTGAAGCAACATCTCTTGTCATTTCCAAATGTTGTAAGTTGTCTTTTCCAACTGGAACATATTGAGCATCATATAATAAAATATCTGCTGCCATTAACATAGGGTAGGTGAAAATACCTGCATTTACATCCTTTAAATTATTTGACTTGTCTTTAAAAGAATGTGCTAAAGTCAGTCTTTGGTAAGGAAAATGACAGGATAGCATCCAAGCTAACTCAGTTGCAATAGCAACATCGCTTTGTCTGTAAAAAACTGTTTTTTCTGTATCTAGTCCAAAGGCAAGCCAAACAGCTGCGGTTGCATATGTATTATTTTTTAAATCTTCAGGATTTTTTATTTGAGTTAAGGAGTGTAAATCTGCTATAAAAAGAAAAGATTCATTATTCTTGTCATTTGCCATTTGAATAGCTGGAATAATTGCTCCTAAAATATTTCCTAGATGCGGTGTTCCAGTGCTTTGAACACCCGTTAAAATTCTTGCCATAACATACAATTGCTAAAACAAAAGTAATGGATTTAAAAAACATATTATTGATTTGGTTATTTTTACATAAATGGTCCGGTTTATTAAAATGGTTTTTTGTGGTTTGTATAACGTTTGGTTTTATACAATCACAGGAACTTCTTTAATTATCTTTATACCTTTTTTCTTAGTTACTTGTTTGAGAGAAAAATGGTATCCCATTTTCTTTTGGTTTGTAAGAAATATCTGGTCTACTATCATTTTATATGGAATGGGATTGATTCCTAAAATTGAATATCAAGAACCCTTTGAAAAGAATAAAAGCTATATGCTAGTTGCTAACCACAAAAGCATGATAGATGTTTTTCTAATGCTCAAGGTAAGTCCAGTACCTTTTATTTTTGTTGGGAAAAAAGAATTACTGAGACTACCAATTTTTGGCTTTTTTTACAAAAGATTTGCCATAATGGTGAATAGAGATAGTGCAAAAAGTAGAAAAGCTGTATATGGTCGTGCTGAGACAAGATTAAGTCAAGGACTCGGTATTTGCATTTTTCCTGAAGGTGCTGTTTTTGGTCCAGATGTTACACTTGCCCCTTTTAAAAATGGGGCTTTTAGGTTTTCAATTGATTATCAGATGACTATTGTTCCTATGTCTTTTTTAGATTGTGAAAGAAGGTATCCTTATCATTTTTCATATAACCATTTTGTAGGTGGGCCAGGATTATTAAGAGTTAAGGTACACAATCATATAAGTGCCAAGGGTAAAACATTGGATGATATGGAAGATTTGAAACAAGAGGTTTATGAACTACTTTTGAAAGACCTATCTTCCTAAGATTGTAAAGCCTCAACAATCTTAGATTCGAGTTCTTCACAAAGATCAGGATTATCAACCAGTATTGCCTTTACAGCGTCTCTTCCTTGACCTAATTTAGTCTCTCCATAACTAAACCACGAGCCGCTTTTATCTATTATTCCATGATTTACACCAAGGTCAATAATTTCTCCCATTTTAGAGATTCCTTGACTATACATAATATCAAACTCACTTAATTTAAAAGGTGGTGCAACTTTATTTTTAACAACCTTGACTCTTGTTTTGTTTCCTAAAACATTGCCATTTGTGTCTTTTATCTGAGTTGATCTTCTAATATCAAGTCTAACTGAGGCATAAAACTTTAAAGCATTTCCTCCAGTAGTTGTTTCTGGATTTCCAAACATAACTCCAATTTTCATTCTTATTTGATTAATAAATATACAAGTACATCCTGTTTTACTAATAGTAGCTGTTAATTTTCTTAATGCCTGAGACATTAATCTTG
>MDTB01149999.1_pt1 | contig 17005 bp, 12 predicted proteins | sample 811161 | NCBI WGS metagenome assembly MDTB01 (sample SAMN05326650, study PRJNA326480) | marine metagenome | isolation source: seawater | place: Mediterranean Sea | collected 2009
TACTCGGCGGAAATCAAAAACATCTCTTGAGCTTGTTGAATGCCAAAAACTGGTATTTCTGTTTCGATTACCTCAGTTGTATTTTTCTTTCTTAAAAATTCAATCAGCTCATCGCGAAACACACTATTGACGGGTCCCTCAGATAGGGCTGGAGTGCGAATCTCATCCTTTTGAAATAAAAAAACTACACCGTGCGTACTTTCTGCCAGTCTTTTATGATCATTTAATAATAGTGAAGCCCCAAAACCATTTTCATAGGCAAATACCTGTCCCAGTTTACGCAGTGACTCATTGGTTTGATATAGATTGGAAAATTCACCGGCATACACATAATTATCTTTATAGAGGGTTAAATTTAAATCCTCGACGAGCATAGATAGATCATTTATTTGAATCAAAAAACAAATGGAAGTAACTGGGGTGACAGGTGTTGGATAGTGAGTTCTGTAAAATTTAAGAGTAACTTTTTGAAATTCCTCTTTATTGCTCTCAAGCTTGAACAGTTGACCCACCTCCTCCTGAAAGAAGTTCAGTGTATAATTCATAGGGATTTCTACCCTAAATCTTCTGAGGTGAGCCATCATTGAAAAATAATGGGCCTCCAAAAAAGGTATTTTACCCTTTACAGTAATAATATGATGAGTGAGCAAGGGTAAGGAATCCAGATATGCAAGTAATTCTTCCGGAACAGTCTTTAAACTAATAAAACATTCTCCATCAAAATTAATCATCGAAAAAGGTTTAAGCTGAACCTAGAACTTGTTTGAGGTCAGATATTAAATTATCCCATAATAATTTGGATTCGTCTAATTCATCTTCATCAGCATAGTCTGAAACTACTAAGGAAACGTCTTTGGTAATCTCATCAACTTCAATTTTGAACTCAAAAAAATAATCGGAATCATCAGCCTCTCCGTTGTCCCATTGAAATCTAATTCTTTCATTGGATTTAGTTTGAATCAACTTTGCCCTTTCTTCCGTATCATCCCAAATAAATAGGAAGTTTTCTCCCCTTGAATTTACATTGTCAGCGAACCACTCCGACAAACCTGACGGCGTTGAAAGATACTGATATAACAGCTGCGGGGAAGCTTGGAAATCGTACTCTATGGTGAAGAAGGTTTTCTTACTCATTAAGGCATTATTTGATAGTAATATATACAAAAAAGTTAAGGTTGTACCCAAAGTGGTTGTTTTTTTTAAAAGACAAAGTGTCACTAAAAATTATAATTTTATATTTGCGCATCAAAAAATGGCGAGGTAGCTCAGCAGGTTAGAGCGTCGGATTCATAACCCGGAGGCCGGGAGTTCAAGTCTCCCTCTCGCTACAATGTTTAATATGCTGACTCTCAATTAGTAAAATATAAAATCAATCAATTCTATCACTTTAAAATATTCGTTGATCTCACAATTTAGAAAAAAGTATTTTGAAGTTTTATAGAGCTTCAGTAAAACTAATTACAAAATGTTATAAAAGCCTGACGAAACTTTAGCAAGTTTGATTAAGTCTCATCTTTTATTTCTACAAGCTCTCTAAAATCTAGTGTTTTATTAGGCGAGGCCTCCCAAATTTTTAGGCCCGCTCTCTTAGGTTTTTATCTTATTTTTAAAAACTTGTAGGTAATCTCTTCAAATATTTTGACATGCAGAGGATCAAAAAACCAAAATCTTTGAGAATATTTTAAGTTTCATTATTTTACCCTAGACTGTAAAAATATTGTTTTTTACTTTGTTTCTTATTTAATGAAATTGTTGGTTGTCCCAAATAAATTGTACAATTCAATTTGTTTTTTAAGATATAAGTCAACAAAAGTTTTATTTTAAAGTGACTTCGAATAATCTGTTTTTTTAAAGTACAAAACTATCTTTTTCCATACATAAAGATTTTTGCAATTAGTTGTTATTACCTATAAATTCAAGTGGATATTTTAAAAAAAGTGATTTTACCAGATTTTTGTCTATAATGGTTGAATTTTTTGATTATAAACATTATATATTAAAAGTTTAGTCATCAAATTTATTCAAGCCATGTATTGTCCCGAAACACAAAAAAACCCTAATCATTTTATTAATACATAAAACTTAACTTTATGATAGGACTTACTCGGAGGAATAATGTTTAAATCTTAAGGCTTAATCCCCCCTCCCGACATTTTTAGATAAAAGCAGAAATTGATAATGCAATACAATAAACAATGATCAGGTTAATGTTTTCTTTGCTTTGTTTAAAAAAATTACATTTTTAAATAAATTAATCTAACTAAATTTTGCAATTCTAAACAATTAGATATGTTAATTTAAAAACTGTAGAAGCTTCTAAATTTAATATTAATCCTTTTTGAGTTAATAATGATTTTTTACTTTTTTATTATAAATAACAACATTTGTAGAATCTTTACTTTTTATAAAAGAACTAAATTTGGCTAATTTGAACGGATAAATTTTATAAAATGAAACACCTAAACGTCTATCTATTTTTGATATTTACAGCTGCATCCTTAAACGCTCAAAAATTTCCTCTTTTTAATGGTACAGATTTAAGAGGTTGGAATATTCACGGTACTGAGTTGTGGTATGTAGAAAACGGATTACTGGTTTGTGAAAGTGGTCCTGACGAAAAATACGGCTATCTATCCACAGAAAAATTTTATGACGATTTTGTGCTCACCTTGGAGTTCAAACAGCAAGCCAATGGAAACAGTGGTGTATTTTTTAGATCTACTCTAGAGGGGACTAAAATCACTGGTTGGCAAGCAGAGGTGGCTCCTCCTGGTAATAACAGTGGGGGTATATACGAGTCTTATGGACGTGGCTGGTTGATCCAACCCGATCCTGATAAAGACAATGCCCTAAAAATGGGGGAATGGAATCGTATGAAGATTGAATTAGTGGGAGATAAAGTCACCACTTGGATCAATGGCACGAAGATGATCACCTTTGAAGATGAGAAAATCGGAAAGGGAAAAGGTTCCATCGCACTTCAAATCCACGATGGTGGGGGCATAAAAGTAAAATGGAGAAACCTTGAGATAAAACCTCTTTAAGGGGTTTCTCCTATTTCCAATCTACTTCATCAGAACGATAATATTTAACATCCAAAGCCTCTAAAAGAGGGCCGTGGAAAGATAATCTTTGACTGTACTCCTCCCATTTTCTTTTGCTGGCTTCGCTCCATCCTATTTCTGCATGACCAATTATTCTGGGAAAGGCCATATAAGCGATATCATCAAAGTTTTCTATAGTTTCAGTCCACAAAGGGGCTTCCAAACCTACAATTTGATCTGAGTCGAGTTTTGGGACTAGAGTTCTAGGGTCCCAATCGTAAGCTTTTTTTACGGATATATAACCTGCCCAGAACAAGCCTAAAGTTGAGGAGCTATCATACTTCATATCTAAATAATTATAGGAAGAAGCAGAAATCAAAATTTTTGATTTTTTCGGAATTACTTTGGAAAAATCTTCTGATTTAGCCCAATACTGCAAAAGGGTTTCTTCTGGAATATCGGCAGTAATTAACTCATACCACCCCATAGGAGTTTTGTTGTATTTTTTTACAATTTTTAAGGCACGATCCATAAAGCGATTAAAATCTTTCTCTGGGGTTACATGAGACTCATCTCCACCAATATGGAAATAAGGTCCAGGAGCCATTTTACTGACTTCTCTGATCACATCGTCCACAAATTCATAGGTTTCTTCTTTGTCCACACACAAAGCAGAAAAGCCAACTTCCATCCCCGTGTAAAGTTCTGTTGCCTTACCGTTACAATTAAGCTCTGCATAAGAAGCCAAGGCAGCATTGGTGTGCCCAGGAAGGTCAATTTCTGGAACAATAGTGATAAATCGATCTGCAGCATAAGCTACTATTTCTTTAAATTCCTCTTGAGTATAAAAGCCACCTTCCCCTCCACCGACCTCAGTTTGGCCGCCAATATTAGTAAGATCTGGTCTGGACTTGATTTCAATACGCCAGCCTTGATCATCAGAGAGATGTAAATGTAAAAAGTTAATTTTATAAATACTCAATAGATCTATATACCTTTTTACGTCGGTGACAGAAAAGAAATGACGGGCCACATCAAGCATGGCGCCTCTGTATTCATAGCCGGGTTGATCATTGATTTCACCTCCAGGAAGGGACAATAAGTTAGATTCTCCCGCCAATTGACTGAGGACTATGATCTGCTCTAAGGTCTTGATTCCTCTAAAAATACCTTCGGCTGACTCCGCTTTGATACTAATTTCATCGGATTCGACTTCAAGTTCGTAAGCCTCATTTACAGCGTCAAAATCGGAATCAATATTTAGAGTAATCTTGCCATCGTCGTCAGTCGAATCGTTCAAAATAAGTAACTCCTTTACGGTCTGTTTTTTCCAAAAAGATTTTAAATCTTTCGCCATTGAGAGTAGTTTCTCGTCTCCCCCTTCAACACAAATGGATTTAATAGCATAAATAGGCAATATCTCGTTAGAGGGCTTTATTTCTAATGGAAGTGGGATTAAAGGAACTTTATCCAATGAGTAAATCGGTTGAGGAGAATTACATGTAGTCATCATTAACAAAATAAAGCAAGCAACCACAAAAATATTTTTTGATAAAATATTCATACAAGCAAATTAAAGTAATCTTTCAATTAAATTTTTTGTGGCCAAAATACCTTTTTCTTCACTCAAAATACTGCCTTCATATTCCACACCAATAAAACCTTGATAGTCATGATCCTTAAGGATTTTCATCATTTTTGCAAAATTGATTTTGGTTTCATTTCCATTTTCATCAAAATTATAAGATTTGGCACTCACTGACTTCGCGTATGGCATCAATTCTGCCACTCCCTTATATTTATCATATTCTACTTTGCAACCTGGTTCAGCACCCCACTTTCCTGAAATACAAAAATTTCCAAAATCTGGAAGGGTGCCACAGTTCTCCAAGTTGGTTTTTTTCATTACTTGGGCCAGTAAGCCTGCATTAGAGGAAAGCCCACCATGATTCTCGACAATAACATTGATATTCATCGTTTTGGCGAATTCACACAAACCCGTCAATCCTTCAACAGATTTATCTATCCATAAATTTGGGTTTTTAACTCCAGATAAGTTTACTCTAATGGATTGACATGCTAATTCTGCAGCCAACTCTACCCATTTTTTGTGCTGCTCTACCGATTTTATTATTTTTCTAGAGCTTCTTGCAGCCAATTCTCCCTCTTGGTCAACCATGATTAAAACATTGGAAATATTGCTATCTTTAGCCTTTGTATTTAGTTTTTTAGCGAGGCTCTTGACATTTTTTGATGAGGTAGTACCGTCTTTTAATTGATCAAAATAAAATTGATTGACATACTCAACTCCTTGAAAACCCAAATTAGCAGCTAATACAGGGAAATCTTCAGCATCCTCTTTTCCCGAGAAGAAAGATTTGTTCATCGACCATTGAGCCAATGAAATTTTATTTTTTAAAAAATTATTGTTCGAAAAAATTGAAATGGGAAAAGTCAATCCCAAGGTCGACATTCCTGTTATGGATAAAAATTGTTTTCTCTTCATGTTATTTAAGGTTAGTATATTAAGTTTTCGTTTTTATAACATTTTTAAGTTTCATTGCTTTTATTCTAATCGATACATTTGGCTTACCATGCCTCATCACATTCTATTGTTGATCTTTGAGTACCTCCCATGGAATTCCATCCCACAAATTGAGGATATTACCAACATAATATAAATCTTTTATTTCTTGCTGCTGGGTATAATATCCAGTAAATACCAAATCTCTAATCAAAGAGAAAAAATTAATATCTTCTGACTTTTCTTCAAACTCTTCCATCTCAAAAGCTATATAATCTTGTATTGATTTTTGATTATGTTTAAAACAATTAACAAATGTATTTCAAACTGTTGATCAGATTCCTGATTTAACCATTTTAAACTAGATTTTAAGGGTCTTTTAAGCGGTGGAATGTCTTTGGCAATTAATTCAATAAATCCAGTTACTACTACTTGATATATGTATCTCCTCTCATGGGAGGAGAAAATTATATTGGCCAAGCTAGTGAAAAGCTTCATTCCATTTTCTTCAAAAAATTGCTGGCCCAAAAGGCTACTGTCATTTGCCGATTCCTCCAGGGCTTTGCTGTATTGGTATTTCAATATTTTCCACTGAAATTGTTTAGGCGAGGTTTCTAAAAAGCTTTTTAATAATAAATTATATCCTGCAATCATTACATCGTAAATTTTTTGATTTTTTAATGAGCTCCAAAATAATCTGATCTAGTGAATATCCTTAAAAATGGTACCTTTGGAATAACTCCATAGCCTGGTAATCCGACAATCCTAAGTCCCTGTATTTCTTTGCACTGGTCCTATTGCGATCCTCAGCACGTACCCAAAACTCACGATCGTCACTCCCTTGAAACATCACGCTATCCTTTTGGGATTGGTGATAAAATATAGCTTTTCTTTTCCGTAAAACCTGATCAGGACTCATCGGAACAGCCATCTCAATTTCATGAACTTCAAACTCTTGCCAAGCTCCTCTGTAGAGCCAAACCCAACAATCCTTCATATAGGGTTTTGTTTTAAGTTGATAGATGGAATCAAGTAGGATATTGAGACATATTCTATGTGTTCCATGTGGGTCAGCCAAATCCCCGGCTGCATATATTTGGTGGGGTTTTACTAAGCTAATGAGTTCATTGGTAATGTCTATGTCAGATTGTGAGGATGGATTTTTCTGAACTTTACCACTCTCGTAGAAAGGAAGATTCAAGAAGTGTACTTGATTATCTGGAATCCCAATATATCTGGTGGCTGCCAATGACTCTCTTTTTCTGATGGTTCCTTTTAGCTTCCTCAAAGCCAAGTGGTCAATTGTGTTTTTCTCTTTACGTAATAATTCCTGTTTTATATCAGCATACACAGAAGCATCTTTAATAATATCCGATATTACCTCTAAGTATTTTAGTGCTTCATCATTTGAAACTGCAATATTTCCGGAAGTCTGATAAGCAATGTGAACTTCATGACCTTGGGCAACCAAGCGGTCAAAAGTTCCTCCCATTGAAATCACGTCATCATCTGGGTGCGGACTAAAAATGATACACTTTTTTTTCTCTGGCATGGCACGCTCTGGGCGCTTACTATCGTCAGCATTTGGTTTTCCACCTGGCCAACCGGTAATGGTATTTTGTAAGCGATTAAACATTTTGATGTTCAGATCATAATAATTACCATGCAGAATTAGAAGTTCGGACATACCATTTTGATTGTAATCCTCTTCTGTAAGTTTTAATATAGATTTATTGGTTTTTTCACACAACCAGTATACAGCTTTACATTGATTGGAAAGATCACTCCAATCACAATTTCCTGTTATCCAGGGGGTCTTTATTCGAGTCAGTCCTGAAGCCGCTTCAGTATCCAAAACCACGGTAGTATTATAATGGTCTTGAAGATAAGTAGTAGGTATTTTGGGGGTCAAAGCTCCCTCAACCGCTTTCTGTATAATTTCACTTTTATTAATCCCCCAAGCAATTAGCACAATTCGCTTTGCAGCGAGTATAGTTTTAATTCCCATTGTTACGGCCTTACTAGGGACATTGTCAATGCCGTAAAAAGCACCTGCGGCATCATATCTCGTAAGGTGATCCAAGGTTACCAAACGGGTTTGTGAATTGATATTGGAACCAGGTTCATTAAATCCAACGTGACCAGTTCTACCAATCCCTAACAATTGAAAGTCAAGCCCTCCAAAGTCGGCGATCTTTTTTTCGTAAGCTTTACAATACGTCCTTACTTTCTCATTCTCAAGCGTTCCTGAAGGAATATTTATGTTTTCTTTGGGAATATCTATATGGTCAAATAGATTTTCATGCATGAACAAATGATAGCTATTGACATCATTGGATTCTATCCCATAATATTCATCAAGGTTAAATGTTATTACATTTTTAAAACTCAAGCCATCCTCTTGATGGAGTTTTATTAATTGCTTGTAAACACTCAGAGGGGAGGATCCTGTCGCCAAACCCAAAACACAGGGCAATCTGCTGGCTTGCTTTTCTTTTATTAGTGCTGCAATTTCATCTGCAACTGCAACTGAACCTGAAAAGGAGGAATCAAAAGTAACATTGTGGAGTTTTTCAAATCTATGTTCCTCAAATGCTCCTGGAACTTGATATAGGATATTTTCCTTTTTCATTAACCTCTATTAAAGTATTTTAAGGTTTGTAAATATAAGTTTATTAAATTGAAATTTAATTAAATATTAAGGCTTGAAAGTATTAAGAGTTAAATAAATACAATAAACTTAAACTTAGAAATAAAAAAATTGTGATTGTTGAAATATGTTGTTCATCCAAAGCTTCTTTTAATAACGCGATTAAAGGAGGAGCATCTAGGCTGGAACTTTGCGAAAACTTAAGGGATGATGGACTTACCCCCTCTAATGCTTTTTTAAAAAAAGTTTTAAAAATTGCTTCTATCCCTACACATATGTTAATTCGCCCTAGAGCTGGAAACTTTGTTTACAATGTTCAGGAAGTCAATACCATCTCAGCACAAATTGAAATGGCCAAATCAATGGGCGTAAAGGGTATTGTGATTGGAACTTTAAATAAGGATAATTCCCTTCCTATTAAAATTTTAAAAAATTTGGTAGAATTGGCTAAGCCACTAGATTTAACATTTCACAGAGCTTTTGATAAAGTCAACCAACCAAAAGACTCTCTAAAAAAAATAATTGATTTGGGATTTGATCGGATATTGACCTCAGGGCAGGAATCTACTGCTATTAGTGGATTAAAATTATTGATTGAACTTCAAAAAATAGCCGATGATCATTTGGTGGTCATGCCTGGAGGGGGAATTAATGATCAAAATTGCAATTTGTTTTTCCAAGCGGGTTTTAAGGAGGTTCACCTCTCTGCAAAGGGGAGTGAAAAAACGGCTAATGGGGAACCTATATCCGATTTAACGACGATAGAAAAAGTAGTTTTATCGGCTTCAAAATTCAAACAATAATTGTAAGAAAATATTACTAACCCAGTAATTGATCAATTGCTTTTTCAAGTAGTTACGCCATTACCTTATAGTTATCTTAATCAAGGTGAGCACCGCAATAATCGTAAAGTTCAATTATCCCATTTTCAACATTGGTAATGACAGAAATAATCCGGAATAAATCCAGTTATAACAGTTTACTAGCTCAACGGTATGATCAAAAGTAATCTGCAAAAAATACCGTTTATTATCTGGAATTTCAAGGATTATTCTTAGCAGAAGTAATAGATCACAGAAACACTATAATAACGCGGGTTTATCAATTCAGTTATAAAAAAAATAAATACCGCTACGGTTATTAAATACTTTAATTGGGTATTCCCAAATAATTCCTTGGTACCAGGCAATATGACCAAGATTTTCGATTGAAGTGTAATCACGTCTTGTCAAAAAAGCAAAGGCATTTGAGGAGTACTTTGAACATTCAACCCGAAAAAAACAAAACTATTTAAACTTACATCAACAGCCTATTGATATAAGTTTGGTTATCAAAAGTTTCTGGCATATTTTACTACCAGCCTGGAGTGAAGGATTTCCCAATATAAATAAGCCTACCCTGATTTATATCCAACAATGCCTCTTAGTTTTTGGCATCCTAATAATCGACATTAGTCAAATTCATATGGGCTAAATTAATATCCTAATTCAGTTTTCTTTGCTGCGAAGCGTTTACATACTAAATATTGCTAAAAAGATAAGTATTGACTTTTTAATAGCGTATTTATTCTTCATCTGGGTTTCTAATATTTTCAATCAGTTTTTGAATCTCTTCATCCGGAGCAGGGGTGAACTTGGAAATGATAAGTGATACCAAAAAGTTGACCAACATGGCAAAAGAACCGAACCCTTCAGGTGAAATGCCAAACCACCAATCTTTTTCGGTGCCTCCACCAAACCATCCAAACTTGAATTTAGTCATGTAAAATAGCATTAGTAAAATACCGACAACCATACCTGCAACAGCACCCTCTTTATTCATTTTCTTACTGAAAATTCCCATTAAAATAGCCGGGAAAAATGAAGCTGCTGCCAACCCAAAAGCTAAAGCAACGGTGGCGGCAACAAAGCCGGGCGGGTTGATGCCAAAATAGGCGGCCAACATGACAGCTCCAACAGCAGACAATCGAGCAGCAATCAATTCCCCTTTTTCACTTACATCTGGTTTGATCATTTTTTTGATCAAGTCATGGGAAACTGAAGAGGATATAACGAGTAAGAGTCCAGCGGCTGTGGATAGGGCTGCGGCTAGTGCCCCAGCAGCCATAATGGCGATTACCCAGTTGGGTAAATTAGCAATTTCGGGATTGGCCAATACCATAATGTCTGCATCGACTTTTAATTCATTTATTTGGGGATCAGCCACGTATTGCACCAAACCATCTTGGTTTTTATCTTCATAAGAAATTAAGCCCGTAGACTCCCACTTGTCAAACCATTTGGGTAGTGAAGCGTGTTTTTTATTACTTACTGTTTCTATTAAATTGATTCGAGAGAAAACTGCTACAGCAGGAGCTGTTGTGTACAATATAGCAATAAAAAGCAATGCCCATCCCGCTGACTTTCGTGCATCGCTTACTTTTTTTACCGTAAAAAACCTTACGATAACATGGGGTAAACCAGCTGTTCCTACCATCAAGGCAGCAGTAATAAAAAAGACGTCTAAAGTAGATTTTTGACCCGAAGTGTATTCATGAAAACCGAGTTCTCGGTGCAGCCCATCTAACTTATCCAAAAGGTAGACTCCATCAATGCCTGACGATCCAAAACCAATTTGAGGAATCACATTTCCTGTAAACATAAAAGAAATGAATATTGCGGGCAACATAAAAGCAAAAATTAACACGCAGTATTGGGCGACTTGGGTATAGGTTATCCCCTTCATTCCTCCCAATACCGCATAAAAAAGAACAATCAACATCCCAATGAGTACTCCCGTAGTGATGTCTACCTCTAAATAGCGAGAAAACACTACCCCTACCCCACGCATTTGTCCTGCTATGTATGTGAAGGAGACGATCAAAGCGCAAAATACAGCCACACTTCGTGCGATGTTGGAATAATAACGGTCACCGATAAAATCGGGCACAGTAAATTTTCCGAATTTTCGCAAATAAGGGGCCAACAAAAGTGCCAGCAGCACATAACCACCAGTCCAGCCCATCAAATAAACCGATCCGTCGTAACCATTAAAAGATATAATTCCTGCCATAGAAATGAAGGAAGCAGCAGACATCCAGTCTGCCGCTGTAGCCATCCCATTTGCAATAGGGTGAACACCTTTACCTGCGATATAGAACTCACCTGTAGAAGAAGCTCTAGTGATTATCGCGATTGCAATGTATAGGGTAAAACTGAGACCTACAGCAATCCAAATCCAATATTGTAATTCCATTATTTATCGCTTTTAAATTTTTGATCCAAACGGTTCATCAAGAAGATATATATGAAAATCAAGATTACGAAAACATAAATTGCACCCTGCTGGGCAAACCAAAAGCCGATTTTAAATCCGCCAATCTGGAATTGATTTAGAGTGTCTACTAAAATGATACCGAAGCCGAAGGTAACGGTAAACCATATGGATAAGAGAATCACCAGGTACTTCAGATTGGTTTTCCAGTATGTATTTTGATTATTCATTGTTTTGGTTTAGTAATCTAAATATACAAATAATACCGACCCATGATAACTGGGTCTTTTTTAGAAATAAAGTAATTATAATTTAATAAAAATTTTCCTTTTGTATAACAGATAAGTAGGAGTCCAAATAACGATTACGTAAAACAATGCATAGGATAAGGAGGCTAACTTTGGAGCTACTCCATAGGCAATGGCTTGTTCCATAAATGTTGCACTAAGAGAAATTCCCCACAGTTTTTCGCTATAAAAAACAGTGTAGAGGAGTCCCGCCAGAGTGTAAGCAAATATAGCATTTACCCCAAAAATACGAGGGAAATTAAATCGCACAGATTGGCCTCTAATATCAATCCAATAAACAAAAAAGGCCAGTAGCAGACAGCTGATTCCTCCGGTCATTAAGGTAAAAGAACTACTCCACAGGCTTTTGTTTATTGGCATAAGGTACTGTGAAAAATCTCCCAAAATAAAGAGGGTGGCAGTCATTATAAAAAGTTTTAAAAGCTTATCTTTTATGGCTGATTTGGACACCAACACATATCCAGCCATCATCCCCAGTATTCCTGTCACTATGGCAGGAAAGGAACTAAGTATTCCCTCTGGATCCCATGTTTTTTTCCACTTATAACCAGGTAGGAAATTATCGTCTATATAGTTGGCCCAGTTTTTTCCTGGTTCACTCAAATCTGGCATACCGATTCCAGGTACGGGAAGGTATTGGACTATCAATACATAAAGGATTAGAATCACAGCGGTAATAATGAGTTGAGTTTTCCTTTTGGCATATAAGAAAAGTAGTGAACAAACCAGAAATACCAATGCAATTCGTGGCAAAACTCCAACCCAACGGATTCGACCAAAATCAAAAGACGGCCACAACCATAGGAAAAGTCCTATAAGATATATTTTCATACTACGCCATACGATCTTTTTCACCAACTGTTCCCTCCTCATACCTTTCTCTCTTTGATTGGTGATGGACAATACTAAAGATACGCCAACGATGAATATAAAGATTGGGAATATATAATCTGTGGGTGTCAAGCCATTCCAATCTGCATGAAGAAGAGGTGCGTAAACATGATCCCATGATCCTGGAGAATTTACGATGATCATAAAAATAATAGTTAATCCCCTGAGAATATCAACTGACAATAATCTGGTATTTGATTTTTCCATAATAAGTTTTTGTTGGCACCTCTTAAATGTAATAAAAATGAGGAGAAATGGTAAACCCTTTTTAAAATAGGATCTTATTAATGGTGTCAATTTATTTGTTACTTAAATTAAATGATTCTTTACCTAAATCATACCTGCAAAATCTTTATTATAATGCTTAAATTGAAAATCAGTCAATCGATATTAATCGAAGAAAAACCCAAGAAAATCTATAATATCATTAGTAATTTCAAATAATGGTAAGCTCAGTCTCTATGGTTATTAGAAGAGCCTGATTGCTTTGTAAAAAACTCAAAAAATAGAAATTTGAACTAATGGAAAATTCAAATTGTGGCAATGGGCATTATGACTGTTTATAAAATATAACAAAAATAACTAACCCTGTAGAGAATTGGAATTTATAAAACCTCGGAAATCTTGATCAATGGTACATTTTCATCTAAAAAAAATACAACAAAACGGGAGTCACAAGTAACATGGGAGGAAGACTTCCTTTTTTTGGATAAAAAAATCGATAAAAGTTTTTGTTGGAGAGGATTATCGGCTTGGGTTCATCCTCCTTAAAGATTTAATCAAAACTGGGAAAGACAATTCCAAAATTGAGTTTTTGGAAATAAGAACACTTGAAGGATTTGAATTAATTAGAATCAAAAGATTACAGGTATTGAAAAATATTTTTAAAAAAAAGTGGAAAAACGTGGTACTCTTTTAGATTTTTCTTCTATTTAACCCATTGAGAAACGATCCCGAGAGAATCTTTGAAATACCCAAGAGGCTTTAAAAAGTATAAAATCAATAAAGACTAAAACCCCAAACGCGAAGGAAAAGTTGACCTCAACGAACTTATAAACTGATATTATATGGGCGAAGCCATCTGAAAAACTTCGGACATCAATAATTGAGCTGTCAAGCCTGTAATTCTCAAAAATACAAAATAAAGCCTGCTACTCAACCGAGGAATTTTTCCACTAAAATAAACACTCGGAGCACCAGCTAGTGTTGTTATCAACATAAGGTAATTGACGATGACCATATAATGATCTTTGGGGCCAAGTTTAGAAATTAAATATAGCTGACGGCTGAGGTCATTGAAACAAGTAAAATGATTATCAAACTAAAAGAATTAACAGTTGTATAAAATATTTTTAACAAAATTACTCCTGTAAAGTAGATACCAATACAAACCCATTTTATGAATTTTATTTTTTCACCCAGAAATAAAACTCCCAATTGGATAACAAAAAAGGGTGTGGTTTAGCGCAAAGTAACAGTAGAACCCGAGGTCATAAAATGCAAGGCCATAAAAAACAATACCATAGAACTCGCTCCAGTCAACCTCCTCAGTAACAATAATTGTTTTTGATTTCCCCAAAAGTTATTTTTTTAAATATAAGAAAACCAGTAAAAATAAGGGTTCCCAGTGAACGAAAAAACACCAATTGAAAAGCGCTGAAGTAGAAATGTTACTTGACCATGGTGCTCATCATTGCAAAATACAATGTGCACAATAACATGTGAATAATATCGTGTTGGATTTTCAAAATAAACTTTCAGCAAAGATCACAATCCTTATCGGGTAAAAGAAATTTATTCAATAGCTTTATGTCCTGCTAATTAATTCATTGCTTCTTTGATAATTCAAATTGCTGTACCGTATCTAAGTCTTGCTTTTTTTATCGCATTGGGTTGTTCACTTTTATTAGGTATTGCTAAGTCAGGGATCAAAGGTCTGGCGGTTTTGATCGTAACCGGTTTGGCCTTGGTCTACGGAGCGAGGGAATCCACGGGAATATTGATTCCCTTGCTGATATGTGGAGATATACTTGCAGTAATTTATTACAAGCAACACGTGAAATGGGTATATCTGCTTAGGCTTTTGCCTTGGATGGTGGTTGGAGTTCTGGTAGGGGTGGTCTCGGGTAAGGATTTACCAGATGATTTCTTTAAATCCGGCATGGCCGTTATTATTCTCTTCAGTGTAATAATGATGTATTATTGGGAAAGAAATAAAGAGAGAAAGCTACCCACTCATGGTAGTTTTGCTGCTTTGATGGGAATGATGGCGGGTTTCACCACCATGGTGGGTAACTTGGCTGGGGCTTTCTCGAACATCTATTTTCTCGCGATCCGATTACCCAAAAATGAGTTTATAGGTACTGCCGCTTGGTTGTTTTTTTTCATCAATTTGTTTAAGGTTCCCTTTCATATCTGGTCATGGGGAACGATTAACGTAACATCGTTTCAGATTAGTTTGAGTTTGATTCCTGCCGTAGTGATAGGTTTTGGATTGGGTGTTTTTTTGGTAAAAAAAATAAACAACAACAAATACCGAAAATTGATACTCCTTCTTACAGGTCTGGGAGGCTTGGCGATTTTATTTCAATGATTATTTAGCAACATTGACTGCCCTGGTTTCCCGAATGACCGTAACTTTTACTTGACCTGGATAGGTCATGTCGGTCTGTATTTTTTGAGAAATCTGAAAGGATAATTCAGCCGACTGATCATCGGATACTTCTTCGCTTTCTACGATGACCCGTAGTTCTCTACCTGCCTGGATGGCATATGCTTTGGTAACTCCCCTAAAATCATAGGCAATATTTTCCAAGTCTTTTAATCGTTGTACATAACTGTCCAGTACCTGTCTTCTGGCTCCAGGTCGGGCGCCAGAGATGGCATCACAAACCTGAATAATAGGGGACAATAATGAGGTCATTTCGATTTCATCGTGGTGGGCACCTACAGCATTGCAAACTTCTTTTTTCTCTCCATATTTCTCAGCCCACTCCATCCCTAAAATTGCATGGGGAGTTTCTGCCTCTTCCTCGGGAACTTTTCCAATATCGTGAAGCAGTCCTGCTCGTTTGGCAAGTTTTGGGTTCAATCCCAGTTCTGAGGCCATTACACCACACAACTTCGCGACTTCTCGAGAGTGCTGTAAAAGATTTTGACCATAAGAAGAACGGTATTTCATACGTCCAACAATTTTAATGAGTTCGGGGTTGAGACCGTGTATTCCTAAATCGATTACGGTTCTTTTCCCAATTTCTATGATTTCGTTGTTAATTTGCTTGGAAGTTTTATTAACTACCTCCTCAATTCTGGCTGGGTGTATTCTTCCATCGGTTACTAGACGATGCAATGACAAACGGGCAACTTCCCTTCTTACAGGATCAAAACAGGATAAGATGATTGCCTCTGGTGTATCATCAACAATGATTTCAACACCGGTAGCAGACTCAATGGCACGGATGTTTCGACCTTCTCTACCAATGATTCTTCCTTTGACATCGTCAGAATCCAGATTGAAAACAGATACACAATTTTCAATAGACTCTTCAGTACCAATACGCTGAATGGTGTTAATAATGATTTTTTTAGCTTCTTGCTCAACCGTAAGTTTTGCCTCCTCTAGGCATTGTTGCGCAAAGGCCATCGCCTCAGACTGTGCTTTCTTCTTCAAAGACTCAATCAATTCATTTTTAGCCTCATCGGCAGATAAACCAGATATAGTCTCAAGTTTTTCCACTTGTATTTTATGTGAGGTGTCAATTTGTTTTTGCTTGCTGTCCAACTTCTCCACTTTTTTTTGAATATATTGGTTTTTTTGTTCTAACGAATGTGACAGATTTTTATTACGATTAAGATCATTGTTGAGTTTGTTTTCTTTCTCTCTCAATCGACTTTCCACTTCTGATATTTTCTTTTCACGCTGAAAAATGACCTTATCGTGCTCCGATTTCAATTCGATAAATCGTTCCTTAGCTTGAAGTATTTTTTCACTTTTTATGCGATCGGCTCCCCTTTTGGCTTTGTTGATAATATCCTTAGCTTCATTATTGGCATCGTAAAGTTGTTTGGTATTTTTTCTCCGTTGGATAAAAACGCCAAATCCTAACCCGGTAATTGAAGCGAGGATTAAAAGTATTAATATGTTGATACTTATTTCCATTTGATTTTTTTTAATCATTAAAAAGCCTGCACTAGCAAAGAGTTTTTGTATAAACTCCTAAATAAACAGGTTTGAGGCTAAACAACTGATCAAGGATCTGCTCAAGGCAGCTTGCTTTTACAATCAATACTCACCTCTTCTAATTAAAGCTCGTTGAGTTTATCAAAAAATCACTAA
>MDTB01157106.1_pt1 | contig 17005 bp, 14 predicted proteins | sample 811161 | NCBI WGS metagenome assembly MDTB01 (sample SAMN05326650, study PRJNA326480) | marine metagenome | isolation source: seawater | place: Mediterranean Sea | collected 2009
AGATACTTTAAAGAAAATAGAATTTGTTGAATTTAACAAACTGTCAGCTCATTTTAGTTCTAATATTCAAAATATTTGTGAAGGGGGTATTGTAGAATTTACAAATTTATCAAATGGTATAAATATTATTTCAAATTGGAATTTTGGAGACGTAAGTTTAAGTGATGTATTTAGTCCAACTTATAAATTCTTAACAAATGGAGCGTATGATATTAGTTTATTAATTACAGACTCATTTGGATGTACAGATTCTATAAAATTAAATAATTATATTCAAGTTTTATCTCCAAAAGCTGAATTTTCAAGTTTAGAATTAAATTCAGACTGTCCTCCATTAATTGCAGATTTTACTAATTTATCAAGTATTGACGCTAACTATTTTGAATGGAACTTTGGAGATAGTACAGTTTCTTTACTAGAAAATCCTTCTCATTTGTATTCAAGTTCTGGAATTTTTGATGTTTCATTAATTGTAAGTAATATGTTTGGATGTAGAGATACTATTATACAAAGTAATCTTATTGATATGTCTGGACTTAATCCTGTAGCAGAATTTAGTGTTTCAGATACACTAATTTGTAATGGAGATTCAATTAATTTTTTTCCTATTGTAGATAATGTAAATTATTTCTTGTGGGATTTTGGTAATGGAATAATATCAACAGATAGCATTTCAAATGTCATCTATAATGATGCTGGAATATTTATACCTACATTAATTGTTGAAAATAATACAGGATGTCAATTAACTGTATATTCTGTTGATACTATTAAAGTAAATGAAATTGTTGTTGATGCAGGAGTTGACTTAGAAATATGTAAAGGAGAATCAGTAGAGTTGAATGGAGTTGGAAATGGTACTATTTATTCATGGTTTCCTAATAATACATTGTCTGATGCAGATATAAATAATCCACAAGCGAATCCTCATTCAAGTATTTTCTATTATGTTTATAATAGTGATGGATTATGCTCAGCAATAGATTCTGTATTTGTATATGTAAATAGCGAAGTTCCTAGTCCAACATTTATAGCAACAAATTTATGTGAAGGAGATAGTACTACTTTTACAGCTAACTCAGGACTTTCTACAAATAATAATTCTTATACTTGGAGTTTTGGACAGTATGGTCAATTAGTTTATAATACGCTAAATGTTGGTGGAAATGACATATCATTGATAGTGAAGAACTTAAATAATTCATGTGCAGATACTATCAAAAAAATTATTAATGTTTTTCCTAAACCTATAGTTAATTTTATTGCAACAGAAGTTTGTTTAGGAGAAAAAACTATTTTCTATGATAGTTCATCAAATAATATAAACACATGGGCATATAGTTTTGGTGATGGAATAGGAGTTTCTGATAATAAAGATACGTATTATTCTTATTTGTCAGCAGGTATATTTGATGTTAATTTAAATGTAATTTCTAATATGGGTTGTGCAAATAATATTACCAAACAGGTTTTTGTAAATCATATTCCAATAGTAGATTTTGTATCTGAAAGTAATTGTGAAGGTGTTGGTAATATATTTACAAATTTATCTTCAATACCAAATAGTAATATTTCAAGAATCAAATATGATTTTAATAACAATTTAATTTCTGCTGACTCTATTTGCAAATATATATTTGATGGTTTTGGATTTTTTAGTGTTACGTTAGAAGCAATAAGTGATAAAGGGTGTAGGGCTAAAACTACTAGATTTACAGAGGTTTTTGCAAATCCTAAAGTAGATTTCATTGCTTCAAATTTATGTCAAGGAGAAGAAGTAATATTTAATAATCTTTCATCAGTTCTAAACGATAATATTAGTACTTATAATTGGAGTTTTGGCATAGAAGGAAATTCAAACGTTGAGGATCCAAAATACATTTTTAAATCTTCTGGCATTTTTGATGTTGATCTTTTAGTGACAACAAATAATGGTTGTGAAAGTAGTTTTAATAAGGAAATCAAAATATCTAAACTTCCTAGTGCTAAGTTTACAACTTTTTCAGATGCCTGTATAGGTGATGAAATTAAAATAAGTTACTTGCAAAATACTAATGATAATCAAATTATAAGTTGGAATTATAGTTTTGGTGATGGTAATTTTTCTGATAAAAAAAATCCTAAACATATATATGATTATAATGGTAGTTTTGATATAGGTTTAGAGGTTTTTTCTGAAGCAGGATGTAAAAATGATACACTAATGCCAGCAATTATCAACGTGCATTCACTACCAAATGTAGATTTTCAAGCTGACAAACTTTTTGTTTCAGAAAGCTATTCTGAAATTAGTTTTTATAATTATTCAGAGGGGGCTACATCATTTGTTTGGAATTTTGATAATGGAGATTATTCTTTTGAATATAATCCAATATATAATTTTAGTGACATTAGAACTTATAATGTTTCTCTTACTGCAATTAATGATATTGGATGTAGTTCTGAGCTTATTAAAACTATTCAGATTAATCCAGAATATGATTTATTTATTCCAAATTCGTTTACTCCAGATGGAGATGGAGTTAATGATTTGTTTGTTGCGAAAGGAAAGAGGATAGATACTTTCAAAATGCAGGTATTTGATAGGTGGGGTGGGGTAATATTTAAAAGTTCAAATATTGATTTAGGATGGGATGGAAAAAGCTATAGTGGAGAAAAATTAGATAATGGTATATATCTATATCATATCGCAGTCTATGATCTTAATGGTAGATTTTGGACGTATAATGGAGAGCTTAAGCTATTAAGGTAAATATTATTGCTTAAATTAGCCAACTTAAAACTTATTTATGAGACTGAGAGTTAGCTTTTTAATGTTTTTGCTATTTTTTTATTCTTGTAGAAATAAATATTCTAATGATGATTTAGCAATATTTAAGTATAATGAATCCTCGGGTATTCATACATTAGACCCTGCATTTGCAAAAGATCAAGCCACTATATGGGTTGCAAATCAACTATTTAACGGATTAGTTCAACTAGATAGTTCTCTAAATATAAAACCTTCTATATCAAAATATTGGTTTGTTTCATCTGATGCAATAAAATATACTTTTAAATTGCGAAATGATGTTTTTTTTCATGATCATGAGTTATTTAAAAATGGTAAGGGAAGAAAAGTTATTGCTTCTGACTTTGAATACTCATTTAATCGGCTAATAGAGAAAAATAATGCAGTACCTGGAGCGTGGGTTTTAAATAATGTAGATTCGTTTTTTGCCTCAAATGATAGCATATTTATTATCCAACTTAAGAAGCCGTTTCCAGCTTTTCTCTCTTTGTTAAGCATGCAATATTGTTCAGTAGTTCCTAGAGAAGTAGTTGAAGGAAAAAATTTTCATCGTTATCCAATTGGAACAGGACCTTTTAAATTTCAATTATGGAAAGATAATGTAAAGTTAGTACTTAGAAAAAATCCTAATTATTTTGAAAAGGATGGTGATATCCGTCTACCTTTTTTAGATGGTGTTTCAATTACATTTATTAAAGATAAGCAATCCGCATTTTTACAATTTATTCAAGGAAATCTTGATTTTATCTCAGGAATTGATGCAAGCTATAAGGATGAACTGCTAACAAAAAATGGTGATTTACAACAAAAATACATTGGTCAAATAAATTTGCAATCTATTCCTTATCTAAATACTGAATATCTTGGTTTTTTAATGGATAAAAAGCCATTGCCATTAGAAGTAAGGCAAGCTATAAATTATGGATTTGATAAAGTTAAAATGCTAAGATATCTTAGAAATAATATTGGCAAGCCGGCAATACATGGATTTATTCCTCCCGGATTACCTTCTTTTAACTCAAATATACGTGGGTATAGCTACAATCCCATAAAAGCTAAAAATCTGATTTCAAATGCCAAATTTAATTCTAAAGAAGAAATAACACTTTATACAACTTCTTCATATTTAGATTTATGCGAATATATTCAAAATAGCTTACAGGATATCGGTCTAAATATTAATATAGAAGTTAATCCGCCATCAACTCATAGACAGATGGTAGCAACATCTAAGTTGTCATTTTTTAGGGGAAGCTGGATAGCTGATTATCCAGATGCAGAGAATTACTTTTCTCTTTTTTATAGTAAAAACTTTTGTCCTGATGGTCCAAATTACACTCATTTTAATGATAAAAATTTTGATTTACTTTATGTAAGTTCTTTATCTGAAAATAATATAAAAAAGAGGCACATTTTATATAATAATATGGACAGAATTCTTATTGAAAACTCAGTTATAGTACCACTTTACTACGATAGGATACTACGTTTTACACAAAATAATATTAAAGGTTTACATACTAATGCAATGAATCTACTTGATTTAAAAAGAGTTGTAAAATAGATTTATTAATTTAATATTTTATTAATATTAGTTTTTATTTTATAATTACAATAAATTAGTAGCTAGCTAAAATTCTATTTTTATATTTTTGTAAAATCATGAATATCTCATATAATTGGCTAAATAATTATTTAAATCTTGAAATTTCACCTAATGAAGTGGCAGTACTTTTAACTGATATTGGTTTAGAAGTTGAAAAAATTAAAAAAATTGAAAGCATTAAGGGTGGTTTAAATGGAGTGGTAATTGGCGAGATTTTATCTAAATCAAAACATCCTAATGCAGATCGTTTATCTATTACCCTTGTAGATGTTGGAATGAAGAATCCGCTTCAAATTATATGTGGTGCTCCTAATGTTGAAGTAGGCCAGAAAGTACCTGTTGCTACAGTAGGTGCTATACTTTATGATGACGAAAAAAGCTTTAAAATTAAAAAAAGTAAGATTAGAGGTGAGGTTTCAGATGGAATGATATGCGGGGCTGATGAAATAGGTCTGGGAGAAAAGACAGATGGAATCATGATTTTAGATACTAATGCAAAACCAGGAACACTTGCTTCGCAATATTTTCAATTAGAATCAGATTTTATTTTTGAGATTGGGCTTACGCCAAATCGTTCTGATGCTATGGGTCATGTTGGTGTTGCCCGTGATTTAATGACAGTTTTGAATCATAAAGGAAATAACTTAAAAATGTGCATTCCATCTGTTGAAAATTATCAATATAAAAATAGTAAAAACATTATTAAAGTAAAAGTAAATGATCATGAATTATGCCCAAGATATTCTGGGTTGTCTATTAGTGATATAAAAGTTATGGATTCACCAAATTGGCTACAAAATCAGTTAAAGTTAATAGGAGTAACTCCAATTAATAATGTTGTTGATATTACCAATTATATATTGCATGAGTTAGGACAGCCTTTACATGCATTTGATATTTCTAAAATTCATGGAAAAGAAATTATTGTTTCTACCATTAAGAAAAAAACTAAATTTACATCCCTTGACGGTGTAGAAAGAGAGATTTCAACTTCTGATTTAATGATTAATAATGTTAAAAAACCAATGTGTATAGCTGGTGTCTATGGAGGTGTTGATTCTGGCGTTACTAAAAAAACTCAACATATTTTCTTGGAATCTGCTTATTTTAATCCTGTAAGTGTTCGCAAAACATCAAAACGGCATTTATTAAGTACTGATGCATCATTCAGATATGAAAGGGGTTGTGATCCAAATATTACAGTTTACGCCTTAAAACGTGCTGCCATCTTGATTACTGAGATTTGCGGTGGAAATATTTCTTCTGATATTATTGATATTTATCCAAATAAAATAGATCATTTTCCTATTGATTTATCATATGAAACAATGGATAATTTAATTGGGGAAAAGATTAGAAGGGAAGATGTAAAAAATATTCTTACAAATTTAGAAATAGATATTTTAAAATCAACTAATGACGGTTTAACTTTACTTGTTCCTCCATATCGTACAGATGTTAAAAGAGAAGTAGATGTGATTGAAGAAATATTAAGAATATACGGTTTTAATACGATCAAGACACCTAAAAAATTAAATACTAGTATTTGTTACGACAATATATATTCTGATAAGTTAAAGAATATTGTTTCAGAATTATTATCTAGCTCAGGATTTAATGAAGTTGTAAATAATTCATTAACAAAAAATAAATATAGTTCTATTATTTCTGACTTAGATGAAAACGAATACATTAAAATTATAAACCCTTTATCACAAGATTTAAATGTAATGCGTAGAACCCTTCTATTTAGTGGTTTAGAAAATATTAAATATAACCAAAATAGAAAAAATACTGATTTAAAATTATATGAATTTGGTAAGACTTATCACAAAAAGAAAAATAAATTTTTAGAAAAAGAACATCTACAAATTTTAGTTAGTGGTAAACTGCAGTCTGAACATTGGAATAGTAATGCTAAACAGGCTGATTTATTCTTTATTAAAGAAAAAGTTGAGCATATTTTACATAGATTAGGAATAAAGAATTATAACCTAAAAGAATTAGTTAAATCTACTATGGAGTATTCATTATGCTACCAAAATGACAAGAAAAATATAGTTTCCTTTGGTAAAGTTTCTAAAAAATTATCTGACTTTTTTGGTATAAATAGTAATGTTTTTGTGGCAGATTTTAATTTAGATGCTTTATTTGTTTTAGCTCAATATTCTAAAATAAAATATAAAGAAATATCAAAATATCCAGAAATAAGGAGAGATTTATCATTATTAATAGATCAATCTATTTCATTTGCAAAGCTTCAAAAAATCGCGATGCAAACAAATAATAAAATATTAAAATCTATTAATCTATTTGATGTGTATGAAGGAGGTAATATCCCAAAAGGTAAAAAGTCGTATGCCATAGCTTTCACCTTAGCAGACAATACAAAAACATTAACTGATAATTACGCTGATAATATAATGGCAAAAATTATTAAAAATTTAAAAAAGCATGCAGGTGCTGAAATAAGGTAGTTTATATACTTTAATAATTTTGAAAATTTACCTAAAATCTAAAGTCTGTACTTTATTTATCATATTATTTAATATGATAAACTTATTTGCACAAGATAATGTTTTAATAGTAGATTTTGAAATAGTTGATGATGATACTATATTTTTCTCTAAATTACCTGAAGTAGAAATATTAGAATTTAAAAATAAAACAGAGAGAAATTACTATTTTATTCTTAAAAGAAGAGTGCTTAAAGTATATCCATATGCATTAATTGCAAAACAGGAACTCGATAATATTGAAATTGGTCTAGATAGTATTTCAAAAAAAAGAATAAAGAAGCGTTATACCAAAAAGGTTGCAAAATGGGTAAAAGAAGAATATTCCGATAGATTAAAAAATCTAACTATTAGCGAAGGAAAAATATTAGTTAAACTTATATATAGAGAAACTAAAACTAGTTCTTATGAAATATTAAAATTGTATAGAGGAAGTCTAAATGCATTCTTTTGGCAAACTATAGCGAGATTTTGGGACAATAATCTAAAGACTAAGTATGATCCAGTAAATAATCGAGAAGATATGTTTATTGAACATATCTTAATTCAAGCAAAAATAGAAAGTAAATTTAAATAAATATCTTTGAAATTACTTATGCTAATTCTTAAATTCTTTTGCTACTTTTTTATTTTTTGGACCTTCAGAATAGTCATAAAAACCTTTTCCTGTTTTTATTCCTAAACTGCCTGCCTCAACCATATTAATTAACAAAGGGCATGGAGTATATTTATTTCCCCCAAACCCCTTATGCATTACTTGTAGAATAGACAAACATACATCTAATCCTATAAAGTCTGCTAAATGTAAAGGCCCCATTGGGTGGGACATTCCTAATATCATAACAGTATCAATTCCTTCTACAGAAGAAATGCCCTCATGCAAGCTGTAAATTGCTTCATTAATCATAGGCATTAATATTCGATTTGCTACAAAACCTGGTGCATCATTTACTTCTACAGGAATTTTATCTAAATATTCACTGATTTTCATTATTGTAGCTGTTACCTCTTTAGATGTATTTTTTCCCTTTATTACTTCAACTAATTTCATAATAGGAACAGGATTCATAAAATGCATACCAATAACTTGAGTAGGTCTTTTAGTAACAGCTGCAATTTGAGTTATTGAAATAGAAGATGTGTTAGATGCTAATATAGTTTTTGGAGTACAAATCTTATCTAGCTTTTTAAATAAACTAAGCTTAATGTCAATATTTTCAGTAGCCGCTTCTATTACCAAATCAGCGTCTTTTACTCCTTGAACAATATCGGTATATTTTTCGATTTTATTTAATGTACTAATTTTAATTTTTTCTGTAATTTTCTCTTTTATAACAAGACGGTCAAGATTTTTTTCAATAGTTAATAATGCTTTATCTAAAGATTTTTTAGATATGTCTACTAATTTTACGTTAAAATTTTTTTGAGCAAAAGTATGAGCGATTCCATTTCCCATAGTTCCGGCACCTATTATTGTGATATTATTCATTTTATTTTCTTAAAATTATTAATTAAACCATTTAATATACCAGCTTTAAATTATCAAAATATATCATATTTGTATCAAGTATAAAATCTCTTTTCATAGTGATAAATATTTTGAAATTATCAGCTCCTACTGACTCAGATACTGTAGGTGTTAGATTAATATATATCTTATTCCAATTTTCTTTAGGATTAATCCAAAGTAAATCTTTTTGTAAAACTGCAGAAGGAAAGTTAACATACATCCCAACTAAAAAACGTGTATTGCATTTATAATCAAGCTCTAAATAGACTGGTGCTCCTTCTTGAGGAATATCACTAAATTGTTCCGTAGTTACAACTTCAAATGTAATTAAGGAGTCAGTAAGAACTCCAGAAGCATATTTGTTATTATAGTCTTGAATTTGAATTATTAATGTATCAGAAATTGATGTTTCCTCTAACTTTATACCTGAGCTCTCAAAATTTTCAATAAAAAAATTAGTATTTTCCAAATAATCAACTTCAGGAAAAATACTTATTGTCTCAGTGGCATTAAATTCTTGCTCTTCTATAATATATGAGGTAAAAAATGGATATGTAATTCTAGTACCTGCGATTCCATTATCTTTAATGCCAGCCTTAACTCTTAATTTATGCTTGCCAAGAGCTAATACTGGAAAATTAGCAGGTAATTCATACACACCCTGTAAATTGTCATCAATATACACCCAGGCGTCAGTAATATTTTCTGTAGTATTTGAAGATAAACTTATATTATCAATAGAAATATATGAAGGAATATCATTCATATCCTTTTTGCATGAAATTACTAGGCCGATTAAAATAATTAGAGCTATTTCTTTCATATTATCTAATAAATAATTTACTGTATAATTTATAATTACTAGTTAATATAAAAATAAAATTTTATTGTTTATTTTGTAATTAATAAATTAAGTTCAAAAATATATTAAAAGTTGGATTGATTGTTAAATTATGATAGATAGTTTTAGACATAAGGGATTACGAAATCAATTAGTTAAAAAATTAGAAAATAAAGGAATAGAAGACTATAATGTACTAAATGCAATAAACACAGTACCTAGACACTTGTTTATTGATAATGCATTTGTCAATTTTGCATATCAAGATAAAGCTTTTCCAATAGGTGAGGGGCAGACAATTTCACAGCCGTATACAGTTGCATTTCAAACTCAATTATTAGATGTAAATCAATACGAAAAAATTTTGGAAATTGGCACGGGATCAGGTTATCAAGCAGCAGTTCTTTGTCTTTTAAATGCAGATTTATATACTATTGAAAGACAAAAAGAATTATTTAAAAAGACTAAAAATTTTCTTCCCACATTAGGATATAATTGTAATTTCTTTTATGGCGATGGCTACAAAGGACTACCTAAATTAGCCCCCTTCGACAAGATAATTGTAACGTGTGGCGCGCCTTTTATTCCAAAGGATCTAATTTCTCAATTAAAGATAGGAGGGAAGATGGTCGTTCCTATTGGAGATGGAAATGTCCAAGTAATGCATCTTATTGAAAAATTATCAGAGTATGAAAATAAAACAACACTACATGGAAACTTTTCATTTGTACCAATGTTAAAAGATAGAAATGATTGTAAATAAAAATACAGTCATTAATTATTTTTCTTATAATTGCAGATATAAAAATAAAAAATTATGAAAAAAATATTATTTATATTAGCAATAGGATTTGTGTTTTCTTCATGCAATAAATGTGTAGAATGCACTACTGGTAATGAATATGAAGTTTATGATTCTAATAATGGTGCTGTAGAGGAGTTTGGAGATCAGATAGTAGAAATATGTAGTGATAATTTTGAATCTAAAAAAGAATTTAATGATTACATAGAGGCTCTAGAAGATGCAGATAGTGATATTGAGTGCAAAAGTGATTTCTGGAACTAAAAAACATATGAAAAAAACATTATTACTTCTAGGATTAGTATTCACCTTTGCTGCCTGTACCCAATGTCAAGATTGCACTCTTGACAGTGTTACAAGTGAAGTTTGTAAAGATGATTTTGATTCCAATGAAGATTATCAAGCAGCATTATTAGTGATTGAGGAGCTTGGTGGTGATTGTAAATAAAAATATTTAGGGAAAGCCGAACCCCTTTTTAATAGTAGGCATTTAAATTTATTAACTATGAATAAAACATTAACAATTTTAACAACACTATTCATTGCACTGATTTTCTCTAGTTGTGGTGTAACTAAACAAAAAGGAGAATTTCATGAAAAAAAAGTTCTTAATCAAGGACTAATTGCAACTGACTATTTTCATGCTGATATGGAAATTGATGATCAAACTAAAATAAATGGAGAAGCAACTGCCACTTACTTTTTATTTTTTAGAGTATCTGGTGATAATAATTATGCAGATGTTAGAGGTCCTGAGTTTGAATTAACTAATCCATTTTCAAAAACAGTAAATGTTAAAAAAGCTGCTCAATACGATGCTTTGACTACATCTAACTCAGATTTTGTTGCTAAACCTTCCTACACTATTACTAAACGAACTTATATGCTTGGTTTATTTACTCAAGTTGATGTTAAAGTAAGTGGTTATGGTGGGGTTTATAAAAACTTTCAACAGATTGATCCATGGGAAAGAGATTTAGAAAATGCTGTGAATAAGAAATTAGTTGATAAACTTAGAATAGCAAAATAGCCAAAAGTTATTTAATAAATAAAAAAGGGACCTAAAAGTCCCTTTTTTATTAATCTAAAATTTTTTGAATTATATTACAGGCGTGAATGATTTCTTTTTCTGAAATGGTTAAAGGAGGAGTTACACGAATAGCTGTTTTAGTAAATAAAAAATAAAACAGAATTAAACCTTTATTTAAAGAATGTTCTACTACTTTTTTTGCTAGAATTTCATTATCTAATTCAATTGCTAACATCAAACCACTACCTCTAATTTCTTTAATCTTAGGATGCTTTAAATGATCTCTAAATAATTGCTCCTTATGAGCAATTTGATTCATAATATCAGAAGTAATCAAATATTCCAAACAAGCTAAAGAGGCAGCACAATTTACAGGATGACCTCCAAATGTTGTAATGTGACCTAATTGTGGTTCAAAAGTTAGTAAATTCATGATTTCCCAAGAAGTGATAAAAGCTCCAATTGGCATTCCTGCCCCCATGCCTTTGGCAATACATAGAATATCAGGTATTACATCATATTTTTCAAATCCAAATAAATACCCTAATCTTCCATAACCAGTTTGTATTTCATCAAAAATAAGTAGCGTTCCTGTCATCTCACATCTTTCTTTTAATATATTTAAGAATTTAATTTTAGGCATAATAAATCCACTTGCACCTTGTACAGGTTCAATAACAACAGCTGCAGTTTTATGTGTAATACTTTTGAGTGAATCTACTTTATTATATATGATTTTATTGCAGTTGGGTATTAAGGGGCGAAATTTTGATTTATATATCTCATTTCCCATAATAGATAAAGCACCATTAGTAGATCCATGATAAGAATTTTCACATGAAATAATTTCTGATCTACCAGTAGCTCTTTTTGCTAATTTTATAGCTCCCTCAATAGATTCTGCTCCTGAATTTGTAAAATAAGTAGTATCTAAATTCTTAGGAAGATTGTCTGCTAATAGCTTAGCAAGTCTATATTGTGGATATTGAATATATTCTCCGTATACCATTACATGAGCATACTTGTCTAATTGATCTTTTATAGCATTTATAATAATAGGATTTGAATGCCCTAAAGTACAAGCAGAGACACCTGCAACTAAATCAAGATATTTTTTACCGTTAACATCAATAATATAACTGCCTTGAGCAGATTTTATTTCTAAACAAGATGGGTAAGGAAATGTTTGTGCCTGATTTTTTTTAAAAATATTAAATGCTTTACTCATTTTATAATAACTGAGTATTATTTTCTAATTAAAACATTTTTAACAGAAGAACTAATATCTTTAGCTGTCAAACCATATTTTTCCATTAATTTCATAGGAGGACCACTTTCTCCAAAAGTATCTTTAACTCCAACCATTTCTATTGGTAAAGGAAATTTTGTTGATAATAATTGAGCTATACTATCTCCAAGTCCTCCGTTTAGCATATGCTCTTCAGCAGTAACAACACATTTAGTTTTTTTTACAGATTTTAATATAGTTTTAATATCCAGGGGTTTTATAGTATGAATATTTATAATTTCAGCTGATATTCCATCCTTTTCTAACATTCTAGCACTTTCCAATGCCTGCCAAACTAAATGTCCTGTTGCAAATATAGTTACATCCTTTCCTTCATTAAGTTTTAATGCCTTGCCAATTTCAAATTTTTGATCAGACGCAGTAAAATTAGGAACCTTTGGTCTGCCAAAACGTAAATATACAGGACCTATATAATCAGCAATAGCTATAGTGGCAGCCTTTGTTTGATTATAATCACAAGTATTAATTACTACCATGTGTGGTAGCATTTTCATCATGCCAATATCCTCAAGAACTTGATGAGTTGCACCATCCTCACCTAGAGTTAATCCAGCGTGAGAAGCACATATTTTTACATTTTTTCCGGAATAAGCAATAGACTGTCTTATTTGATCATAAACTCTAGAAGTTGAAAAATTTGCAAATGTTCCTGTAAAAGGAATTTTTCCTCCAATTGTCATTCCTGCAGCAATACCCATCATATTTGCTTCTGCAATACCAATTTGGAAAAAACGTTCAGGGTTATCATTTTTAAACTCATTCATGTTAAGCGATCCAGTAAGGTCAGCACAAAGTGCTACAATATTTGGATTACTTTTTCCTAATTCTGTTAAACCTGCACCAAATCCAGATCTTGTGTCTTTTATCTCCATATTAATAAATTTTAATCAATTCTGATTTTCCTGATTTTATTTTAAATTCTTTCTCAATTGTGTAAAGGTATTTTTTTGCACTTATTGCTTTAAATATTATTTTATATCTACCTGGAATTAATGTTAGTCTATGATTTGTATTTTTCGCATTAAACCGATAAATTTGATTTAACTTATCACCATCTTTTTCATAAACACCTCCATATCCTTTTGAAGGAAGTACAATATTTGCTAATCCAGGAGTAGGTATTGTATATATAGTTTCTTTACCTGGATATATTTCAACATTATTGAATCTCCTCCTAGGTAAAGATAACAATTCAATATCATATTTTCCAGCAAGATATTTTTCTTTTGTGTTAATTTCTTGAACATTTAATATCGTATCAATATCTTTAGGGCGAATTATATATTGATAAGTTATTTTAGAATTCATTTTTATTTGCAACGATCCCTGTGGCACATTTAAAGGAATGATAGTATGCTTTCCAGGCATAATCATTACACTCTCGATGCTGACAGTTGGGATAGTATGAGCAACTACTTTATATGTCAAAACAGGATCAATAATCATAGTATCGGGATTACCAGATGTGTTAATAGTATGTATATAGTTATATTTTGGAATACCAGTAAAATCATTATAAAAGGTAATATTGATATTTGTTTCAGTAGGTTCTCCGTTGTTATCAAGTAAATTAACTTGTACTGTGGTATTATCTATAACATGTGAAATTACAATATTTAGTATGTTACTAAAATCCTGTTCTCTACTAGCATCAAAAAAACGACCTACACAATCAAATGATTTTTTCCATTCTTGATCTAAACCAACTCCTATTATAAAAGGTTTTAAAATAATACCATTACTCTGATACAAATGTGAAACTGCACATGGATCCATTCCACACTCTTCTTTTCCATCAGTAATTAATATTACTATATTGCGACCTTCATCATCAGGAAAATCTTTTGCTCCCTCTTCAAGTGATCGAGCAATAGGCGTGGTTCCTCTAGATTTTATAACTGCAAGTTCCTTCTTAATAAGATCTGCGGCTTTGAAAGATTTTAAAAAATTAACTTCTAAATAAGAGTCATCGCAATCTTGTGGTGGATAATGGCTCTTGTGGCCATATACTCTAAGCCCAATTTCTAGATTTTTAACATGTTTTAGTGAATCAACCATATTAATTAATAAACGTTTAGCTATATCAATTTTTCTTCCACTTTGCCATTTTCCAAGCATTGATTGTGATGCGTCGAATATAAAAAGTATTCGATTTACTGGCTCTTTATTTTCCTTTGATATTGAATTTAATGATATAAATAATAAAGTAGCAGTAATTAATATAATTCTCATATTAATAGTCACCTAAAGTTTCTGGATTTTGTAATAATGCAGTTGTCAATTGTTCATCATTTGGGGCAACACCATGCCACTTGTGTGTACCCATCATATAATCAACACCATGTCCCATTTCAGTATGTAAGATAATTACAATTGGACGTCCCTTTTTTGTGAGATTTTTAGCCTTATTTAATATATTTATAACAGCATCTATATTATTACCATTAAATTCTTCTAATACAATCCAATCAAAAGCTTTTAGCTTTGCAGAAAGACTACCCATAGGAAGAACTTCATCAATAGATCCATCAATTTGTTTTTTATTATAATCAATAGTTAAGATAAGATTGTCAATTTTTTTAGCAGAGGCATACATAAACGCTTCCCATACTTGTCCTTCTTGTAATTCTCCATCCCCATGTAATGCGTAGATAATTTTATTATCATTATTTAATTTTTTTGTTTGCGCTGCACCAATTGCAATTGATAACCCTTGCCCTAAAGATCCAGAAGATATACGTATACCTTCTAATCCCTCATGAGTTGTTGGGTGACCTTGAAGACGACTATCAATTTTACGGAAAGTTGCTAGCTCAGAAATGTCAAAATAACCACTTCGTGATAATACAGAGTAAAATACAGGTGATATATGACCATTGGAAAGAAAAAATATATCTTCGTCAATGCCATCCATTGTAAAATTAGTATTATGATCCATAATTTCAAAATAAAGAACGGTAAGAAACTCTGTACATCCTAGAGATCCACCCGGATGTCCAGAATTATTAGCATGAACCATTCTTACAATATCTCTTCTAATTTGAGTAGCTATATCGCTTAATTTGTTAGTGTTTGGCATAATATTGCTTTTATATTTAATTGCAAATTTAATAATAGTCAGATTCTGCTATTATAATGTAGCAAAAACATCTTTCAATTTATTAACGTATTATTGACAATAATAATCTAAGAAAGTTATTTTTATATCTAAATTATATCTTTGCCATTAAATAATAATATAATATGGCTTTAAAATGTGGGATTGTAGGATTACCAAATGTAGGGAAATCAACTTTATTTAATTGCTTGTCTAAAGCAAAAGCTCAATCTGCAAACTTTCCATTTTGTACTATAGAGCCTAATGTTGGTACTATATCCGTTCCAGATGATAGACTAGAAGTTCTTTCAAAAATTGTAAATCCTGAAAAAGTTATTCCAACTACAATAGAGATAGTTGATATCGCGGGACTTGTTAAGGGTGCAAGTAAAGGAGAAGGTCTTGGGAACAAATTTTTAGCAAATATTAGGGAAACAAATGCAATTATTCATGTTTTAAGATGTTTCGATGATGATAACATTATACATGTTGACGGATCAGTTAATCCAATTAGAGACAAAGAAACCATTGATATAGAACTTCAGTTAAAGGATCTTGAAACTCTAGAAAAATTAAGAGATAAAAATTTAAGGACATCCAAATCTGGCGATAAGAATGCGCAGCAAATTATTGAGATTACTGAAAAATATATAAATCACTTAGTAGAGGGTAAGTCAGTAAGAAGTATAGAGACTACTGAAGAAGAAAAAAATTTAATTTCTCATTTAAATTTAATTACTGCTAAACCTGTGTTGTATTTATGTAATGTTGATGAAGAATCATTAAAGAAAGATAATAAACATGTAGCAGCTATTAGAAAAGAAGTAGAAAAAGAAAATGCTGAAATACTTTTAATTGCAACTGCAATTGAAGCTGAAATATCAGAATTAGAAGACATTCAAGAGCAGCTACTTTTTTTAAATGAAATGGGCTTAGAAAAGCCTGGCGTTCATTATTTAATTCAAGCTACATATAAATTATTAAATTTACGAACTTACTTTACAGCAGGACCTAAAGAAGTAAGAGCTTGGACTATTACAAAAAACACTAGAGCTCCACAAGCTGCTGCTGTTATTCATAGTGATTTTGAGAGAGGATTTATTCGAGCAGAAGTCATATCTTATAATGATTTTATTTCTTTTGGATCCGAACATAATTGCCGTGAAAATGGCAAATTATCTATAGAAGGAAAAGATTATATTGTTAATGACGGAGATGTTATACATTTTCGATTTAATGTGTAAAATATATTTTACTGTTTATATATTCAATTCGTTGAAAAACCTGTTAATAACGTAGTTTTATCATATCAGATTAATACTACTAGTATTTTATATTTGCTTTTTGTTTGCAAAGGATGTAAATTAATTTTTAGAAATGTCTGAATCTACTTATAACGAAGATAGTATACGGTCCTTAGATTGGAAAGAGCACATACGATTAAGACCTGGTATGTATATTGGAAAAATGGGCAATGGTTCATCTCCTGATGATGGAATATAT